>Ga0102891_1000103_pt1 | contig 35458 bp, 22 predicted proteins | sample Colrivmet1552A02_FD_84503 | JGI IMG/M metagenome (GOLD analysis project Ga0102891, IMG submission 84503) | Estuarine microbial communities from the Columbia River estuary - metaG 1552A-02 | ecosystem: Environmental > Aquatic > Marine > Intertidal zone > Estuary | place: USA: Columbia River...
GGATAGAGTGGCTTCAGCGCACCATGTGCGGCTTTTTTAGCGGTACTTACTGGAACGGCGGCGGTCTTGAGCAGGTGCAGCAGGCGCTTGAGATCAGGTTCGTAAGCAGAGTGGCTATTGTACAAATGCTTATCGAGCATGTTGAATTGTTCGGCCAGTTGCGGCGAATCGAGTAGATTCGCAATTTGCTGCAAACTATGGACAGGCTCGCCGGTAAAAAGCAGTCGTCCCCAGCTGAGAATGCCGTCGCGAACACCTTGGAAATCTTTTTTGTTGGCGGCTTTTTCAACTGCACTTATCTGTTGCTTTAAGAGTAGCCGCGTCTCAGTGCGCGCGGATTGCGCTTGTCGCGGCAGGGGTTGCCGTGGCTGACGCAACAACAGTGCACTGCATAAAATGAGCAATACCAGATTAATGCCGAGGGACAGTTGCAATATGGGCGTCGCAGCGAGCGTGCCCAGTAGTGTATGGCGCTCGCTGGTATCGTCTGTCGTGGTTCCGCCAGCAGTGGCTAAGCCTTGCTGGGCGAGAGTCTCGGCCGCAAGCGCTTCAGCGCTTCCGTAGGCGGGTGGTGCAGCGCTGGCGGGGCTCACATTGAGTGTCTGACTAGGTAAAGTGGCCGTCTGCAGGCGCTGATTAACGGTATCCCACCAGCGCACAGTCAGCTCGGGCAAAATAATAGTGCCGGCCTCGTTGGGGACTAAGGCGAACGACTCTTTGCGGCTGCCGGTTACGCCGTCCACGCTGAGCTCTTGGTCGAGCTGTGCCTGATCGGGGTAGATCTTGTACTGGCTGCTCTCATCGAGACGCAGGGGCAGTATCTGCGCTGCTGTCAGGCCTTTGGCTTCAATGGTGATGGTGCGGGTGATCGGTTCGCCAACGGTCAATTTATTGGTGCGGCCGCTCCATTCTTGACGCAGGCTAACACCGCTGCTGGGCATCCACTGGTCAGGACTAATGGTTGCGGGTGCGGCGCGTACCTCCACTGTCTTTGCCTCGGTTGAGCGCAGAACACGGTTGCCTCGAGTTGTGAATCCGCCGAACTGGTTGTTGCCACTCTCGTAGGCGCCAAAGCGGATTTCTGGGATGGTCAATAGGCCAACCGTTTGTGGAAAGAGAGCGTATTTAATCTCCAGTACGAGATAATTTTTGCCGCCGACGGTTTGTTGGAATTGTGTTTCGCTTACTTTCTCCACCACCGCATCGCTCAGTTTTAACTCATCTAACGCGAGGTCGCTCAGGCGCACGGAGGTGTAGAGCCGATGGGTGAGCAAAATCTGCTCTTGGATCGCCACAGCGCTTTTGTCGATGAGAGTCTCGGTGTACACCGCTTGCCCAGGGGCGGTTTTTGGGCTGGCTTTGCGCACGGTGATTTCAATTGCGTCGCTGATATCTGACTTGTAGTTGAACGAGGGGATGACCAAATTGCCCGTGCGTTTTGGCGCGAGTAGCAGATTCCAATCGGTGTAGGATTGGGTGACGCCGTTGATATTGGAATACTGCTGTTGGCGACTATTTGAGAGTATTTCAAAATCGGCTTTGAGTGACTCGAAATCGGGTTCGTTGAACATCACCTGCTCGTCGACACGCACCAACAGTTGCAGTGTTTCATCGCTGTCGAGAATAGTGCGATCAGCGGTTGCGGTTATTGCTGCCCAGCTCTGGGTTGTTAGCAGAGCGCAAAATAGCAGGGCGGCGAACTGTCGCAGGTGTCTGCCGCGGCGTTTTAGGGTGACTCTTGTGTGCATGGGTTTACTCATCGCTGTTTGGTTCACCAGCGCTGCTGCTGGTCGCTAGGTGGTGCGGGTCGCCGCGGGTCCATGGCGCGCTGACGCGACTGGTAGCGGAACTTTTCACGAAGCAGGCCGCCTGGATCGTCGGGTACGCGTCGCAGCCACTGCTCGAGTTCTTGTTGGGCCTGCTTCTCTGCATCGCTTTGTTCCGAGGTGGCCTCACCTTCGGTGGGTTGTTCGGCGTTGTCAGAGGTGTCGCTCTGTTGCTTTTCCTCTTGGGCTGCTGGATCTTTTCCTGCTTGGCCTTTTTCTACTTGGTCCTGCTCTGTCTGATCTTGTTCGGACTTTGCCTGCTCACTGGGCTGCTCTTGCCCGGGCGAGTTGTCAGCGGGCTGGCTCTGGCTCTGAGAATCTGACCCGTCGCTCGACTGTTGCTGATTTTGCGACTGGTTCTGAGAGTCCTGATTTTGCTCTGACTCTTGGTTCTGATCTGATTTTTGCTGCTGATCTTGCTGCTGTTTGAGTTGCTCAACAAGGTCGCGATTGGCCTGTGCATCGTCCATATCGGGCTGTCGTTTCAAAGCTTCATCATAGGCGTCGAGAGCACCCTGTAAGTCACCGGATTTGGCTAGGGCATTGCCGCGATTGTAGTGGCTATCAGCGCTGTCTGACTGAATAAAATCATCGAGAGCGGCGGTGTAATCGCCTGCTTTATAGGCTGCGCTGCCGCGCCATTGGGGTTCGTCGAAGAGGCTCTGGGCCTTGGCGTTGTCACCGCCGGCGAGAGCGGCGCTGGCCTGTTGATCGGGTGTGCGCCAGAGGTCTTGCCACTCGAAAGCATCCGCTGGCTGGGGAAGTAACAGCGGTGCGAGCACGATTACCGCGAGGGTGCCTTTGCGAAAGGTTGCGAGGATAATCGGCAGCAGTAGCAAAATAAGCCAGAAGCCTTGGTCGTCCCAGAGATCGAAACTGCGCTCAAGTTCACGGCCTGGGTCGGGGAAGCGCTGTTCTGTGGTGGCCAGTAGAGTATCGATATCGCTGTCGTCGGGGCTCAGGGTGGCATAGCTGCCGCCCGCGCTCTGGGCGAGCATTTGTAATTCTTCGGCATTGAGCTTGGGGATCAAAATCGCGCCATTGTAGTCTTTGGCAAAGCCTCCCGCGCCGGTTGGAATCGGCGCGCCTTGCGCCGTGCCGACGCCCAGTACGGACAGTCTAAATCCGCTGCGCTTCCCCAGCAGCGATTGAATTTGCGCAAATGCTGGGCGAGCGACTTCGTCTGTAATAAGAAGTAGATCCCCCTGTTGGTAGCCGCCGTTCACCGCCAGCTCTAGGGCCATTTCGATGGCCGCTTCAATATTGCTGCCGTACTCGGGCAGCAGCGCGGGCTGTAAAACCGGCACAAGGCTGATAATGGTGTTGCTGTCCTCGGTGAGGGGCGATAGTGCGAAGGCATCGCCGCCATAGACCACCAGCGCGCTGTAGCCCTCGCGGCGCTTTTTGAGGATGTCGATGAGTTTGAAGCGCGCCCGCGCCAAGCGAGAGGGTTTGATATCTTCGGCGAGCATGGAGGGCGAGAGGTCCATGATCAGAATCAACGCACTGTCCTGTTTGTGCATGGGCTGCGGCAGTTGTTGCCAGGTGGGTCCGGCGAGGGCAATGCATGCGGTTATCCACGCCAGAAACAACCAGATAAGACCGAGCCGTGACGGGTTTTTGCCCTGCAGTAAATAGGGCAGCAGGGCGGGGTTGATCACCTGTTGCCAGTTGCCTGCACTGTTTTTACGCCACTGTAAAAGGCCGATCAAAACGGCTGTGGGAACCATTGCCCACAACGCCGCGGGGCGGAGAAAATGAAACTGGCTGAAATCTATGCCAAGTAGCTCAGTCACGTGATCTCCTTGGCCCGCTGAGCAGTGCGATCAAAAGACTAAAGATAAAGGCGACCGCGAGAGGCCAGTAATACAGCGCGGCAACGGGACGAATGGTTTCGGCATCTTGTTCGATGGGTTCAAGTCTGTTTAATTCTTCGTAGATCGCGCGCAGTTCTTCAGGATTGCGCGCGCGAAAATAGCGTCCACCCGTGGCTTCGGCAATACCGGTGAGAGTGGTTTCGTCGAGGTCGGCGGAGGGGTTGGTGACGCGCTTGCCAAACAATCCCCAGCTCTCCTGAGTTTCCGCACCAATGCCAATGGTATAAATTTTTACCGAGGCGCGCTCAGCCAGCGCCGCTGCCTGCAGAGGGTCAAGCTCACCGGCATTGTTGGCGCCGTCGGTGAGTAGAATAAGGACGCGATGGTTTTCGGGCCTGTCTTGCAGGCGTTTTACCGACAAACCGATAGCGTCGCCGATTGCCGTGCCATTGCCCGCGAAACCGAGCTGGGCCTCATTAAGCAGTGTCTGCAAGGTGTTTCGGTCGAAGGTTAGTGGCGTTTGTAGATAGGCTTTTTCGCCAAAGAGAATAAGTCCGAGACGATCGCCGGTGCGCTCGGTGACAAAATTGCCGACAACGGCTTTCACCGCGACAAGCCGATTGACGGAGGTACCCGCCAACTGCATATCTTCTCGCTCCATGCTGCCTGAAATATCTACGGCTAATAAAATATCGCGGCCGTTGGTCGGCAATGCGACAGGTTCGCCTATGTAAATAGGACGCGCCAATGCCAGCAGTGCGCTCAGCCAGACGACACCTAGGGCGACCAGCAGGAAGGATTTTCGCCAAGAGCCTGCGCTGGATGAGGCGCCGACCCCGGCGGCACTCACCAGCAAGGGTGCGCGCAAGGCGCGGGTGGTGCTTGCGGCAGGTTTGCGCAGGGCCCGATAGATTAGTGGCAGCGGTGCTAAGACCAGCACCCATGGCCAGAGAAGCTCTAACATGGGTCGCCGTACTCCAATTTGTTGTCACTCACATGCTGCTCAAGCCAAGCTTCGGCGTCGACAAATAGGCTGTCGATGTGTGAGGCGCCGATGGGTGAAGTGTCATCGCTATCAGCGGCGTTCAGGTTGCCATAGAGCAACTCATCAAGTTCAGGACTGATTGCGTTGAACAGCCTGTCATTGCTGCTGTAGCGCAGAAAGGCGATAAATTTATGTGTTCCAAGGCTGCCGGGGTGGCGCTCTGGGTAGGCGCAATTGGCCGTTCTTTTTAATAGTTCAAATAGCGCGCGCAGTCGCCGCTGTGGGTGCTCATTGGCGCTGATTATCGCCAGTTCTTGCAATGCTTGGCGGCGATAAGCAGACGCCTGACGGCGGCGCAGGAAAAGCCGCGCAAGGGTAATCAGTCCCAGACAAACAAGAATAATTAAAAGCCACCAGCCGGGCGCAAGGGGCCACCAGCCAATAGCCTCCGGCAGATGAATATCGCGCAGTTGGTCGAGGGGATTTGCGGCCTGGCTTTCCATCACCTGATTGTCCATTAAGCGCGCCGTCCTTTGCTGCGTTTGCCATAGGCTTGGGCCAGTAAAGCCATCACAGAATCGGCTGTGGTAAAGGGCAGCAGGCCCGCTGACAGCTGTTGGCTGAGCTTGCGCAGTGTCTGAGTGCGCAGGGCGAAAGCAGCGGCATAGTGCTCGCGACGTTTTTTGTTGCCAGTGTCGAGCAGTGTCTGCTGCTTACCGTCGGTGACGGCATACAGCGCAGGGGACGGCAGCTCGACTTCAAGGCTGTCGTAAATATGGCAGAAGTTGAGATTGCCGTGCCGCGCCAGTTCGAACAATTGGCGTTCGCAGGATTCATCCAAATCATGAAAATCGCTGACTACAAATAGTGTGGTGCCAGGCAGAGCGTAGCGCCGAGCTTCTTCGAGAATATGCGCCAAGGTGAAGCGATCGCTGTTGGGTTGCAGTAGTTGCTGGCTGTAGTCGCGCAGTTGGTGGATAAATTGTAAGACGGCGTGATGGCTGCGACGCGATTTCACCTCGGCCTGCGTCTGCGCGCCAAACACCAGTCCACCGACGCGATCGTTGGCATTCAGGCCAGCCCAACCCAACGCGGCAGCGACCTCGCAGGCAACCACAGATTTTAATCGCTGGCTGCCGAAAAACATGGCTTGGCGCAGGTCGCAGACAACCAGCACCGGACGCTCGCGCTCTTCGCGAAAAATCTTAGTGTGGGGTATTTCCGTTTTTGCTGTGACACGCCAGTCGATGGTGCGAACATCGTCCCCCGGCTGGTAGATGCGCACTTCATCAAAGTCCATGCCGCGACCGCGAAAGCGCGAGCGGTGGCCACCGGCCATCATCTGCCGAGCCTGCACTTTTGGAAAGCTGGTTAGCTCGCGCGCGCCGTAACGCAGCTTGACCATATCGCTGAGGTTGGCAATCGCAGGGTGGTTGTTCATGTCGTCTGAGTAGCTCATCAGGCTGAGGCGACAGTTTCCAGTAGCTTGTCGATCACTTTGTTTGCGCTGATACCATTGGCTTCAGCGTCAAAGCTCAGAATCAGTCGGTGCCGCAACACGTCATGGGCCACGGCGCGAATATCATCGGGGGTAACAAAATCACGATTGTGCAGCCAGGCATGGGCGCGGCTGCAGCGGTCGAGGGCGATGGTTGCCCGAGGGCTGGCGCCGTAGTCAAGCCACTGGGCCAGTTCGCCGCCATAAAGTTTGGCATCGCGAGTGGCGAGTATAAGTTGCACGAGATACTCCTCGACAGGCTCGGCCATATGTACGCTGATCGCCTGTTTGCGCGCAGCAAAAAGGGTTTCTTGCGTAAGTGTTTCAACTGCGGCCACTGGTTCTTTGAGGGCTTCCCGCCGCGACAGTTGCAGAATTAATCGCTCGCTTTTGGGGGCTGGGTAGTCAACCATCACATGCATCAAAAAGCGATCCATCTGCGCTTCAGGCAACGGATAGGTACCTTCTTGCTCAATTGGATTTTGTGTAGCCATCACTAAAAATAGCTCGGGCAGAGGGTAGGTGGTGCCACCTACTGACACTTGACGCTCGGCCATGGCTTCGAGCAGGGCTGACTGGACTTTCGCTGGCGCGCGGTTAATTTCGTCCGCCAAAACCAAGTTGTGAAAGAGAGGTCCTGCCTGAAAGTCGAAGGTGCCTTGCTGAGGCCGAAATATCTCGCTGCCGGTAATATCCGCGGGCAGAAGGTCTGGGGTGAATTGCACGCGCTGAAAGTCACCTTCAATAACCTCAGCCAGCGTTTTAATGGCCTTAGTTTTGGCCAGTCCAGGAGCACCTTCGACCAGCAGGTGCCCGTCGGCCAAAAGGGCGATAATCAGTCGTTCGACCAAATGCTCTTGGCCCACAATTTGTTGGTTGAGCCAATCTTTGAGTAGATGTATTTTCTGTTGCAAAACATTCCCCTATAACATGCGGTTTAGACAGATGAGCGGGTCATGATAGTGGTTAGATTATTAACACACAAACCGGATTTTCTGCGCTATAGTTAGGCCCAATCGACGCCAGCCTATTGCTGGTTGTTACAGACTAAATTTTTCGCAAAAGGTTGCAAATTTTTATCATGGATGCGCAAAAAACCACTGGCAGAGATGCTCTGCTAAATATTCTGAAAACCACGGCTGCGCATCATTTACGCGCCGAGCGCGCTGACCAGTTTATAGAGTTTGTTGCCAACGCGATGAATTTTTATCCTGACGCTTCTTATCTTGCCCGTCCTGCAACCCATATTTTCCACAGTTTATTCGGTCTATTTGTCTTCGCGGTAGAGGGCAGTGGCAGTCAGTCTCCAAGCAGTGCGCGGGTAAAAGTCTTTAATCCGCAGCCTGAAGTCGATGGTTGGCTAAGCGCTCACACCAGTATCTATGTGAACCAACGAGATATGCCATTTTTGGTCGACTCGTTGCGTATGGCGCTCAATCGACGCGGATTAAATATCTTTACCTTGCAGAGTAATCCTGTGTGGGTGTCGCGAAGTGCTGATGGCGGTTTGCTGCACAGCAGTCGTGTTTTTTTTGAAGGTGCTCATCGCGAAGCATTTATTGCCATTGAGATTGATCTTCACCGCGACACCGAACTGCCGGATCTCGAACGGGATTTGCTGGCGGTGCTTGAAGATGTGCAAATTGTAGTCGATGACTTTGATCCAATGCGCCAGCGCGTGGATAAGTTAATTACCGAGCTGTCAGAGACGGCAGCCAGCGTCATAAACTGCAAAGAGTCGCTAGAATTTTTACGCTGGATTCACAACGGTTATTTTACATTTCTTGGCAGTGCCGAGTTTGATTTAGTGCGCGATGATGGCGAGCTCTATCTGCGCGAAATTACTCAGAGTCGATTGGGCTTGATGGACAAGTACGGTGGTGACACCCGCGAGGAGTCTCTTAAACGGCTAAATCCGGGTGTGATGGCACTGTATGAAAGCGAAGATATTCTCACCTTTACCAAGTCTTCGCGTCGGTCACGTGTGCACCGCGATGTCTACTCCGATTATTTGGTGGTTAAGCGCTTTAATAACAGTGGCGAGCCAATTGGTGAGGTGCGTTTTCTCGGGCTGTACACCTCGCAGTTTTACTCTTACAGTCCGCGGCGCATTCCTATCTTGCGCGACAAAGTAAATTGGGTTGTCGATAATTCAGGCTTTGATAAAAACAGCCACGACGGCAAAACACTGCTGTCGATTCTTGATTTCCATCCACGTGATGAGCTTTTTCATTTGACCCGCGAAGCCCTTGCTGAGACGGCCATTGGGATTTGGCAGATTCAAGAGCGTCGCGTGATTAAAGTGTTTCTTCATGCCGACCCGTTCGATAAATTTGTTAGCTGTGTGGTTTATTTGCCCCGAGAATCCTTCAATACAGAGGCGCGGATTAAGATCCAGCAGGCTATCGGCGAAGAGCTTGATGCACCTGAGTGCGAATTCACCACGCAGTTTTTGCCCGAATCCGTGCTGGTAAGAATATATCTGGTCTATCAAGTACGCAGCAAAAAGTATCTGCAAATAGAGCCCGCAACGCTAGAAGCAATTGTCACGCAAATTACCCGTGACTGGAGCGGCGCCTTTGCTGATGAGGCAATTGCTCAGTGGAGCGAGCGCGACGGCCACCCGATTGCGCGGCAGTTTCAGCGAGCCTTTCCTGCGGCCTACCGCGAAGCCTACGCGCCGTCACAAGCTCTTGCCGATGTTGCTCTGATCGAGGAGCTGGAGGACGCCAGTCAGCTTGCCATTGCCTTTACCCATGTCGACGGTGAACAGGCTAACTCGCTGCAACTCAAGCTGTTCCACTGTGATACTCCCCTCGAACTCTCTGACATGATTCCCATGCTGGAAAATCTCGGTTTTCGCGTGATGGTCGAGCATCCCTATCTGATCAAGCCAGATGTCGGCCCTGCGGTGTGGCTGCAGGATTTCACCCTGTCATTTTCTCTCGACGTTAATGTCGACGTGTCAGCGGTACAGGGCAGTTTTAAAGATGCCTTGCGTGTTGTTTGGCAAGGGCAGGCAGAAAACGACAGTTTCAATCGCCTTGTTATTGGCGCGCGGCTCGATTGGCGTTCCGTGGCGATGTTGCGGCTCTATGCGCGCTATCTTAAACAGCTGGGAATTGCCTACAGTCAAGAGTTTATCGCCGACACATTGGCTCGCCATTTGGATATCACCCGTAACTTGGTAGCCCTATTCAAGAGCTATTTTGATCCGCGCTATGCCGCTGACAAAGATCGCAGCGAGCGCTCCGATGGTCTCTCGCAAAAAATTCGGCAGAGCTTGGACGCTGTCGACAACGTCAGTGAAGATCTTGTTTTGCGCGGTTATCTGGAAGTGGTAGAGGCAACACTGCGGACCAATTTCTTCCAGACATTTGACGATGGCACCGCGAAGTCCTACATCTCCGTTAAATTGGCGTCGGCAAAGATATCGCTGGCACCAAAGCCGCGGCCCGAGTACGAAATATTTGTCTATTCACCTCGGGTTGAGGGCGTCCATCTGCGCGGTGGCAAAGTCGCCCGCGGGGGCTTGCGCTGGTCTGACCGGCTCGAAGATTATCGAACGGAAGTGCTGGGGTTAGTCAAAGCCCAGCAAGTTAAAAATGCGGTCATTGTGCCAACAGGCGCGAAAGGCGGTTTCGTTGCCAAACAGGCCAGTATGGCCGCTGGGCGAGAGGCATGGCTGCAAGAAGGTGTTGCCAGTTACATGCTCTACGTGCAGGCGCTGCTGGATATTAGCGACAATTTGATTGACGGCGCAGTGGTGCCGCCAGTTAATGTCGTTCGTCGAGACGGCGACGATCCCTATCTTGTTGTGGCTGCGGATAAGGGCACTGCGACATTCTCCGATATCGCCAACGGTATTTCTGAGTCCAATAACTTTTGGTTGGGCGATGCCTTTGCCTCTGGCGGCGGTCATGGTTACGACCACAAAGGAATGGGCATTACCGCGCGCGGTGCTTGGATAGCCGTGCAACGGCATTTCCGTGAAATTGGTATGGATATTCAGTCTGAAGATTTCACCGTTGTTGGGGTCGGTGATATGGCAGGGGACGTGTTCGGTAACGGTATGCTGTTGTCAGAGCATATCCAGTTAGTAGCAGCCTTTAACCATCTGCATATTTTTGTCGACCCCAACCCCGATTCAGCCAAAACCTTTGTTGAGCGCCAGCGCCTTTTCAATACACCGCGCAGTACGTGGGACGATTTCGATAAAACATTGCTCTCTGAGGGCGGCATGGTGTTTTCGCGAGCGGCAAAGTCCGTGACACTCAATCCGCAGATTAAAGCGCGGTTTAATATTGATCGAGATCACGTGACACCGACAGAGTTGATGAAGGCGATTCTCGGGGCCAAGGTCGATTTAATCTGGAACGGCGGCATTGGCACCTACGTGAAGGCGTCGTCGGAAAATAACGCGGATGTGGGTGATCGAGCCAATGACGGCTTGCGCATAAATGGTAAAGACTTGCGCTGCAAGGTCTTTGGCGAGGGTGGCAATCTCGGGGTGACCCAGCGCGGCCGCATTGAGTACTGTCTGCATGGTGGTCTGTGTAATACCGACTTTATTGATAACGCAGCCGGCGTCGACTGTTCTGACCATGAAGTAAATATCAAAATTTTGCTCAACGAAAAAGTCCGTCTGGGCGATATGAGTACGCTTGATCGTAACAATTTATTGCTCGAAATGACCGACAGTGTGGCCGAGTTGGTGTTGCACCATAATCGTCGTCAAACCCAAGCGATTAGTTTAGCCATGCACCGGAGTGAGCAGCAGTACGCAGAGTACCAGCGCTTTATGGCGTGGTTAGAGAGCTCGGGCAAGCTTGACCGAGAGCTCGAATTTTTGCCCTCGGATGATCAGCTCAACGACCGTTTAAATCGCGGACAATCGGTCTGGACTCGCCCGGAATTGGCGGTGTTAGTCTGTTACTCTAAAGTGATGCTGAAAGACGTGCTGCAGGGTGCTGATTTACTGGAAGACCCCATTTTGTCGCGCTCGGTCAATCAGGCATTTCCGCCGCGGCTGGTTGAGCTGTTTGCCGATGAGGTGTCTGAGCATCAGCTGCGTCGCGAAATTGCTGCAACGCAATTGGCCAATGATATGGTCGACCGGTTTGGATTCACCTTTTTCTTCCGACAGATGGAATCAACCGGCGCTAGCGCCGCGGATATTGTTCGCGCCTTTACCATTAGCGTGAATATTCTTGGCGTCAATGATTTATGGAAGATGATTGAAGATAGCAACGCCCGTCTATCCGCCGCACTGCAATTAGAACTGCTGCATATTTTGATGCGATTGGTTCGCCGCTCGACGCGCTGGTTCCTGCGTAATCGACGCTTAAACCTGAATTGCACAGAGTTAGTTCAATCAATGCATGATCCTATGCAGCATGTATTGCGCCAGTTACCGGCGCTTCACGAAGCGGATTGGATTGCGCTTTGGAATGACGAAAAGGCCCAGTTAATTGCCCAAGGCGTTGACGACGAGATGGCAGCGGTGCTCGCGTCGGCAGACAGCATGTTTCTGTGCGTTGGTACGGTTGATTTGGCACTGCGCCTGCAGCGTCCCGCAGATCTCGTTGCTCGGCTCTCCTTTAAATTGGGTGAGCACCTCTCGCTGGATTGGTTTATGGCACAAATTGTCGGCCTGCAACCGCAAAATCGCTGGCAGGATTTGGCCCGCGAATCCTATGTTGATGATCTTGAAAGTCAGCGACGACAGCTCACCGCCTGTTTGTTGGAAGGGCACGAGCAGGACGATATCGAATCGCTGGTTGCCGCTTGGCAAATCCAACAAGCGCTCTTGATCGCGCGTTGGAAGTCAATGGTTGTTGAATTGCGCCGAGGGGTGACACCTGACTTTGCGATGGTTTCGGTGGCACTGCGCGAACTGTTGGATCTGGTTCAGTCATCAGTGGATGCTACGCGATCCCGCTGAGATGGGTGATTGGCTCCTTTGATGAGATCGGCAGCTTTAAAGCAGCAGGTTGAATCAAAGGGGTAACAGAGCGCTTTTAATCTTTCCATTACAAGAGCCCGTTACAAGAGTCCGTTACAAGAGTCCGTTACAAGAGCGCGTTAAAAAGTTGGTTAAAAAAAGCCGGATCTCAATGAGCTCCGGCTTTTTTTGTACAGCACACTTGCTTGGCAATTAGAAATTACAGCAGGTAAACAACCCCATAAAGTCCCACGATGGTCAAGACGATCGTGTATGGCAGCGCCATAATCACCATGCGCATGTAGGACAGTCGAATTAGCGGTGCCAGTGCAGAGGTCAGCAAGAACAAGAAGGCAGCCTGACCATTCGGTGTCGCCACGCTAGGCAGGTTCGTGCCTGTGTTAATCGCAATCACCAGCTTGTCGTAGTGCGCTCGAGAAATATCGCCAGCATTCAATACCGCGGTTACTTCGTTGATGTAGACCGTCGCAACAAACACGTTATCACTGATCATCGACAATACGCCGTTGGCGAGGAAAAACATGCCAGGCTGGGCTGACTCGGGCATGGCAAGAACGGCATTAATCACCGGTGAAAACAGATGCTGTTCATGAATGACCGCAACAATCGCAAAAAACACCACGAGCAGCGCGGTGAAGGGCAGTGCCTCTTCAAACGCATGACCGATGCGGTGTTCCTCTGTAATGCCGTTAAACGCAGTTAGCAGAACAATAACCATCAGGCCAATCAAACCAACAGCAGCCCAGTGAAACGCCAAGCCCATCACCAGAATAAGCGCGACAACTGACTGCACAATTAAGGCTGCCTTATCGGATTGTGTGCGTCGCGCCGCGTCGTGATCACTCGACTCTTGAAGAATAACTCGGACATCCTCGGGCAGCGCCCCGCCATAGCCAAACACCTTAAACTTCTCTAATAAGACACAGGTCAGCAGACCGAAGACCAATACAGGCATTGTGACTGGGGCCATATGCAAGAAGAACTCAATAAAATTCCACCCCGCTTTTTCTGCAATCAACAGATTTTGCGGCTCTCCAACGAGAGTGGTAACGCCGCCCAGCGCGGTGCCAACCGCACCATGCATAATAAGGCTGCGGAGGAAGGCGCGGAACTGCTCAAGATTGTCGCGATGGCTGTTGCCCAAGTGCTGGTCATCGCTGTGATCATGCCCTTCATCGACGATCTTTTTGCCCGATGCAACCTTATGGTAGACCGAGTAAAACCCAACAGAAATCGTGATAAGTACAGCTGTAACTGTCAGTGCATCGAGGAAAGCGGATAAAAAGGCGCCAGCGAAACAAAACAAAAACGATAGGACAATTTTAGACTTCACACTCAAGAGTATTTTGGTAAAGACAAATAGCAGCATGTCGCGCATGAAGTAGATGCCAGCGACCATAAACATAAGCAGCAGGATCACCTGAAAATTGCTGACGGCTTCATTATAGACCGCATCCGGCGATGCCAGACCCATAAGCACAGCTTCAATTGCTAGCAGTCCACCGGGTTGTAACGGATAGCATTTCAAGGCCATTGCCAGTGTAAAAATAAATTCGCCGATGATTAGCCAACCGGTGACGAACGGGCCGAATGCCCAAAGTGCAAGAGGATTTAAAATCAAAAATGCAATGATGGCTTTCTGATACCAGTCGGGAGAATTCCCTAAAAAATTCTTTTTCAATGCCTGTGGCAGAGTAGGTTGCATAGTTGGCGCCTCTTGTTGTAATTGTATGATTTTTTCCGTGATACACTGGTCGAAATACCGGCCTGAACATTAGCCGTAGACCTCTAAATATGCAAGCCCTCTAGGCTTTTAATCCTAACAATGGCGTACACGATAACATGATTCCATCCTCGCTTAATGGTTTCTTCCCCGGTAATAAGGCTGCTGGGACAGATAAGTTGTATATAGTTCCAGTGGTAGGCCGGGATATTTTGATGGCGCTGGGCAGTCCCTCACTGGTGGTGGAAAGTGCTGAGGCGGATATCATTCGCTTCTACTGCGAGCGCCGGCTGGTGATTGGACAGTGGATGGGTGTTGACTGCGAAGTGTGGTTGCTGTCGTCCGACGCGCTGGCGATGGAAGGCTACTCGGTCAAGGAGTTGCGCTCTGTCCTGATGCTTGTGGGCGACGAAGAATTTGCCCTCGCCAGCAGAGCCGTGCAGATGCTCGAGTGGCAGGTAAACCACCAATTTTGTGGTACCTGTGGTCAGCGGACAACACAGGCGCTGGCAGATCACGCTCTGCAGTGTTTGCCCTGCAATAGTAATCTCTATCCCCGTATTTCTCCCTGCGTAATCGTCGTGGTGGTTGACGGCGAGCGCTGTTTGTTAGGGCGCCAAGTGAATTGGCCCGTGGGTCAATTCAGCGCGCTCGCTGGATTTCTTGAAGCGGGCGAGAGCGCCGAGCAAGCGTTGCACCGTGAGGTATTTGAAGAAGTTGGCGTGGAGATTAAAAATATTCGCTATGTTGGCAGTCAAGCCTGGCCATTTCCCGGGCAGTTAATGTTGGGTTTCTTGGCCGATGCCGTGACAACAGAAATTACAGTTGACGGCGCTGAAATTGAGGAGGCTCACTGGTGGCACTATCAGGCGATGCCGGAAAGATTGCCGCCCCTGACCACCATGTCTGGACGTCTAATTGCGCGCTTCTTGGAGGAAGTTTCCGCGTCTTGAGGCTTTGCTGGCAGGTGTTTTGAATCAGACTATACTTACCGTTTTATTGAACCTTGAATTGGAGTTTGCTTTGGATTTTCTTATTGAATACGGCCTGTTTCTAGCCAAGATTGCGACTTTTGTGGTGGCAACCGTTGTCCTGCTCAGCATCGTTTTCGCCATGAGTCAGAAAAACAAAAACGCTGGCGAGCGCGGTCATTTAGAGGTAACGGAGCTCAATGAATTGTTCGAGGACATGCGCGACGCGATGAAATCAGCGGTGATGGATGAAGCCGTCTATAAAGCAGAATTTAAGCAACAGCAAAAAGACAAACAAAAGAAAGCCAAAGAGTTAAAAAAAGCCAGTAAAAAAGCGGCTAAAAATGGCTTAGAAGAATCCGTTGAGGCACCTAAGCCGAGGGTTTTTGTGGTCAATTTTAATGGCAATATAACCGCCTCTGCCGTCACGCACCTGCGCGAGGAAATCACGGCAATGCTGTCGTTGGCCACCGAAAAAGACGAAATTGTTGTGCGCTTGGAAAGTGGCGGTGGTCTGGTGCACAGCTACGGGCTGGCATCCAGCCAGCTCGATCGTATTCGCAAGCGCAATATTCCACTCACGGTCTGTGTCGATAAAGTCGCGGCGAGTGGTGGTTATATGATGGCTTGTGTTGCTGACAAAATATTGGCCGCTCCTTTCGCTATTTTGGGTTCGATCGGGGTTGTAGCGCAGCTTCCAAACTTTCATAAAGTGCTGAAAAAGCATGATGTTGACTATGAATTATTGACGGCGGGCGAGTACAAGCGAACGTTGACCATGTTTGGCGAAAATACCGACAGCGGTCGCGAGAAGTTTCTCGAAGAGCTGCAAGATACCCATGATTTGTTCAAAGAGTTTGTCAGCCAACATCGGCCGCAGGTTGATATCGAAAAAATTGCAACGGGCGAGGTTTGGTATGGTCTGCGCGCGGTCGATGTGGCCTTAGTTGATGAGTTGCAAACGAGCGACGAGTACTTGGTGACACGTGCCGAAACCGCAGATGTTTACGAAGTCGCTTATGTGTTGAAAAAGAAGTTTCATGAGCGCCTTGGGTTTGCCGCCGAAGAGAGTATCGATCGCTTGCTGCTGCGCTGGTGGGATCGCGTAACAAACAACTCAAATAGAATGATGTAAACCCAAAATGGGCTTCGAAGCGCTGTTTAAAACAGCGCTTCGGGGTCCAAGTTGTAAGCGTCTGGTGGCAGGGTTTTGGCAATATCGATAGTGCCTTCCTTGCCGGACAATTGGAGTACTTTCTCTTGCTCGAGGCGCTGTTTGTTAACGTCTAAAATAATAGTTAGCTTCGGTTTTCGGCCCATGCCCGTCCTGTAGTCGCTGACCACGGCAACCTCGCCATTGGTGAGTTCAACCAATGACCCCGGTGGATACAAACCAATCGCTTGAATAAAGGTGTCGACTAATTCTTTTTGAAAGAGACGGGCGCGCCAGCCGGCGAGTTTTAAAATCGCCTCAGAGTGGGGAATGGGGGTCGCATAATAACGCGGAGAGGTTAGGGCGTCGTAGCAATCGACAATCCCTGCAATTCTCGCGTAGAGAGGAATGTCTGTGCCCGCCAACTGGCTTGGATAACCACAGCCGTTAAAGCGCTCGTGGTGGTGGCGAACGGCATTAATAATTTCTATAGGCAACGAGGTGTTCTTCAATATCCCAATCCCGTCTTGAATATGGCGGCGTGCCAGATGACTTTCTGCCGCGGTTAATTCAGTCGCTTTTCGCAGTAGTCTCAGCTTACCTATGTCGATCAGAAGGCCTGAGAGAGTGAGGTTAAATAGCTCTTCGCGACTTAAGCCGAGCTGGCGCGCCATGGCCCCGCAGAGAATTGCGCAGGAAATGCAGTGCCGATGGGCATAGCTGCTTTTACTTTTAAGCCGTGCCAGCCACACAGCCGCGGCTGGATTTCGAACAATACTGTCGACCAGCGCATCAATAAACGGGGTTAAGCGCTCTATGTCGGGCGGAAGGTCAGCCTTAACGGCTTTTCCTATGCGGTTAAATTCTTGCTGAATACTGAGATAGGCAAGGGTGGCAACGCGCAGCTCTGACGAGATGTCTGTGGTAATTTGGTATTCGTGGTTATCGCGATGAAGTAGCTCTTGATGGAGCGGAATACTGCTGATTTTTAGTTTTTCTGCCGCGGGGGGCTCTTGCATTCCCTGATTCATTGTTTTGCTAACATCCCAGTTAAGTTAAAAATCATTGCACTGGCGTCGTAATGACCCCGTTGTGTCCAGAGCATCCCTTTCGGGAGCGTCACTCATCATGGTTGCAGCGCATTACGAGGCCGCCTGATGCAAACTACCTACAAAAGGATAGCAGAAAATTTCTGCCCAATGACGCGACCTAGTGATCAGCTTCGCGAATTGGGAGATCTGTGTTCTCGCCCACCGCCGGCACAGAATAATTTGCTAACCATCTATTGAACTCCTCTGATGGCAGCGCCTTACTAATACCATAGCCCTGTGCGTAGTCGCAGCCGAGGTGCTGGAGAATTGCAAGAGATTCTTGGTCTTCAACACCCTCAGCGACAATAGCCAAATTGAAGCGCCGTCCCCAGTCTAAAATTAGTTTGACGATGTCCATATCAACCTTGCTATCGCGCATATTAAGAATGAACGATTTATCAATCTTCAGCTCGTCAGCGGGAATATATTTGAAGTACTCCAGTGACGAATACCCGGTGCCAAAGTCATCAATAGATATTTTTACGCCTAACTCTTTAATGCGACTCAGGGTTTTGAAGCCTTGATCGAGGTCCTGCTGGATGGTCGATTCGGTCACTTCAATGCAGAGGCGTGATGGATCTGCGCCCCAAAGATTGAGGCTGGACTCGATGGTGTTAAATAGCTCTGGCAGCCGGAGGCAGGATGCCGATAAATTAACGGCGGTCGTAATGGACTGTTGCGCGTGGGTCCAGCGTGCAGATTCTCTCAGAGCAGTGTTAATTACCCAGGAGAATAGTTCATCCATGCGACCAAATTGTTCGATAGTGGCAATAAGTTGCTCGGGATCAATGTCATTGTTTGCTGGCCAGCGAATAAGGCTCTCTGCGCCTCGCGGCGTTAGGTCTGGGAGATAGATCTGCGGCTGATAAAATAACTCAAAGGTTTTCTCGGTGAGAGCATCAGAAACCTGTTGTCGCAGCACGATCTGCTGTTTAGCGCTGTGTGTGCTTGAGGCTTCACTGACGTGGTAGCGCACGCCGAGTGTCTGCGCTGTTTTTGCGGCGGCCTCGGCCTCAAGTAAGAGTGTTTCTGCACTGCACGGATTGGCGGAGGTAGAAAATCCGACGCAGCCCTCGAGGCTGACGAGTTTGCCGTCGATTTTAATGCTTGTTCGCAGACGATCATCAATTTTCTTGGCGACCAGAGGAATTAGCTGAATATTCAGCAGGGGCGAGATAATAAAGGCAAATTTATCGCCCTCAATGCGCGCGCAGCAAATTGGATTTTTCGGGATCTTTGCTAGATCGCGATGCCGCTCGGCCAATATTTGGTCGCCGGTGGCGTATCCGTAGCGCTGGTTGATCTGTGAAAACTTACTCAGAACAACTAAGGCGAGGACGGTGAGTTGGTCACGGCTGACCGCTAGGCGCTGAGTAAGCGCTGCGAGCGGCGGCTGTCGGTCGGTGGTGTAGCGGCTGTCTGTAGGGCTCATCAGATATAGAGTGCTTCTGGGTCTAGGCCATAGGCCCCAGGTTCCAATGTGCGCAAAATGTCGATAGAACCGCTGGGGTCGGCGAGGTTAACCTCCTGAAAGTCGGGCAGTTGCTGCTTGTCGCTGTCCAAGATAATCAGTACCTGTGGTCGCAGTCGCTTGCCGAGATTCTCCTTGATCACAATACCCACTGCACCCGAGGAGAGTTCGACGAGGGTGCCTGTCGGATAGACACCCACCGATTGGATAAACGCTTCTATAAGTTCTGGCTGGAAGTCGTAGCCGCGCCACTCATACATTTTTTTAATGGCAAGCGCATGAGGAATGGGTTGGGCGTAGACTCGTTGGCTGGTGACGGCGTCGTAGCAGTCGGCGATGGCGGCAATTCGGGCATAAAGAGGGATTTGAGTGCCTTGCAGGGCGCGTGGATATCCGCTGCCATTAAAGCGCTCATGGTGACTGGCGATCATATCAATCACGGCTTGCGGCAACGTGCGTGACGAGCTTTCTACCATTTTCAGACTGAGCTCGACATGCTTTTTGACCAGGGTAAATTCTCGCTCGCTCAGTTGTGCGGTTTTGTTAAGAATAGCCCCAGGAATTTTTAATTTACCGATATCCAACAGCATTCCGCCCATTGATAGCAGGGTCAGTTCTTTTTTCGGCAGGCCGATTTGGCGGCCAATAACCGAGCACCAAATAGCGACCGCGATACAGTGCCGGTAGGTGTAAGAGTCTTGTGATTTTAGGCGCGCCAACCAGATGCTCGCGCCTGGATTGCGCAAAATACTGTCGACTAACGGGTTAACAACGTCATTTAGGTTGGCAATGCTCAATGTCTTGCCGCTGCTAATGCGGCTGGCCATGTCTTCAAACTCACCTTTGATGTTTTCGTAGGCTTGGTGCGCGGTTTTAATTTCTTCGGTAACGGCGTTTTGTTCGTCGTATTTCACAATGCGACGGGTTCCAAGTTCTTTGGTAAAAGGGGTGGCTGCAATGCCCAGCTTTCGGCTGTGAGAGAGTTTGTGTGAGACTTCTACGTTGAGGTTGGCAATGCTTTTTTCGTAATCGACGTAGACGTAGTCGCAATAGAGAGCCAACTTTTGTACTTCGCCTGCGTTGCGAATCATAAAGCCTTGCAGGTAAAAGGGTGTTTCTAGCCAAGGTCGATCTAACCCCGAAACATACATACCCGGTTCAAGTTGATGGACGTAGATTTTTTTTGTTTGTAGTTGCCCCAACTTCGTCACTCCTTAACACTGTTAATCCGTCTTAAATCCGTTTTTTTTACTGTCGCTAGTCTCTGCGGAGCTTGTCACTTACCGCAATAGGGTTGGCGAGGTTGAAGACTACTATATAGCTGGAGATCAGAAAAGTGATAATCGCTGCGGCTTGAATTAAATGTGAGGCGTCGTTACCAATTAGCGATGTGTTAAAGGCAACATAGGCGATGAGCAGCGAAAATTCGCTGTTTTGGCCGAGGCGTAAACCAATGTCCCAGGCTAAGTTATGACTCTCGCTTTGATGGCGCAACAGCCAGTGATACACAACAGGCTTTAAGGTGAGCATGATAACGGCCAGCACAACTGCGGGCAGTGCGATCTGGGGGATGAGCGAGAGGTTAAAGCCGCCACCCAGAGAGAAAAAGAATAAGATCAGGAAAAAGTCGCGCAACGGTTTTAGGTTGAGCGCAATGTAGGGCGCAATAGGGCTGGTGGCGATTGAAATACCTGCGATAAACGCGCCGATCTCACGGGACAAGCCTGCGAATTCAGCGAGTTCAGAAACACCTAGGCACCAGCCAATGGCTAGTAGAAAGACATATTCGCCAATGCGGTCAAAGCGAGCAAAAAGTGGCTGTAGAATGAAGCGCACCATGACGACAGATCCAGTAATTAGGATCGGGAGCGCAACCAGACTAAAGCCAAAATTAAGAAAGCTGTTGCCGCCAGACGAGGCCGAGATCAGCATCAGCAAAACAAAAATCGCCAAAAAATCCTGCATCAACAACATGCCGACCATGAGCTCGCCGGAGTGTCTGTGGTGCAGCACTGTGGTCGGCAGTAGCTTGATGCCGATAATGGTGCTGGAGAACATCATGGATGCCCCAATAATGACGCTCTCAATTGCGCTAAAGCCAAAGAGATGACCGATGCCGTAACCGACAGCGGCAAATAGCAGGGAACTTATCAAGGTGATATGGGTGACTTGTCGCAGTACGCGCAGCAGCGCTTGCGGTTGCATATCTAAGCCAAGCAGAAAGAGCAGAAAAATAATGCCGATGCTGGCCATTTCGCCAATCAATTCAACGTCGGTAACCCAGCCTAGTGCGTGGGGGCCCATAAGGGCGCCAAGCAGTATGTAGGCGACGAGCAGCGGTTGCCTGCCGAATAGCGCCAATGAGGCGACGACGGCAGAACCGGTAAAAACAAGAAAGAACAATTGAATGAGGTGATGATCCATGGCGCCATTTCAATACAGTTGTGCGACCGGCGCAATGGGCTTGCGCACTTATTTCACCGATTGTTGCGCGATTAGGCTTAACGCCGGCGTCTAAAAAGTGGCTCTGCTGTGTCGGCTGCTGTTTGGTAACTTTCAGAAAAAACGTTCAAGGAGTCGGCCGCAGCATGCAGGTCGATCTCTGCGGAAAAGCTAAATTCACTAAAGCCGCAGCGTTTCATCAAAAACAGTTGGTCGCGAATAATATGGCCAATGGCGCGAATATTCCCTTGATAGTGATAGCGGTCGCGCAAAAGTAGAGCGGAGGAAAAACCACGGCCATCGACAAATTTGGCAAAGTGGATGGCAATCATCGGAAAGTGAGCTAGATCATCGGCAATGGTTTCGACTTCATCCTGACCGTCGAGCAAGACACTTACGGCGCCCTCGCGTGCCAGCAGCACTTCACGCTGTGCGGCCCATGTGCTGAGAGGTACAATGATGTCGCCCTGCGCGGGGATGGCGTCTTCATCCGACAGCAGTATCCAATGGTCGTCGATAACCTTGCCGTGGCTAAGAATGTTCGGCATAGACACGCTCCTTAAATTTATCCATCCCGATGCGCTGGTAGGTGGCAAGGAAGGTCTCTTCGGGTTGGCGATGCTCAATATAAACGTCGAGCAGCTTTTCGATGCCTTCGACAACCGCGTCCCGCGACAGCGATGGCCCCAATACCTTGGCCAGCGCCGCCTGCTTGCTGGCGCTGCCGCCAATTTGAATTTGATACCACTCCTCACCTTTCTTGTCGACGCCGAGAATACCGATATGGCCGACATGGTGGTGGCCGCAGGCATTCATGCAGCCGGAAATATTGAGTTCAAGATCGCCGAGGTCGTAAACGTAATCGAGGTCTTCAAATTTGCGCTGAATAGCTTCAGCAACAGGAATTGATTTGGCATTGGCCAGCGAGCAGTAGTCTCCGCCTGGGCAACAAATTATGTCGTTGATGGTGCCAATATTGGGCGTTGCTAAACCATCGGCTTTCGCCAGTTGCCACAAATCAAAGAGATCTCTTTTTAATACGTCTGCAAGAACAATATTTTGATTGTGGGTCGAGCGCAGTTCGCCAAACGAAAACTGGTCGGCGAGATCGGCGATTTTTTCTAGTTGACGATCGGTGACATCACCTGGCGCCACACCTGCGGGCTTGAGTGACAGAGTGACTGCGGAATAGCCAGGTTGTTTCTGATCGCGCACATTGCGCGACAGCCATCGTGCGAAGGGGATATTGTCCTGGGCAAGAGCTGCCAACTGAGCGTCGGCTTCAGCTTGATCAACGATTTTATAGTTGGGCAGGGTAAAGCAGGTTTTTACGCGCTCAATTTCACGACCGGTTAACTCGCCAAGGCCATCTTTGTCCCCTGCGATAATCTGCTGCCATTCGCTTTCAACGCGCTGGGCAAAAACCTCGGGAGTCCACGCCTTAACCAAGATTTTAATTCGCGCTTTGTATTTGTTGTCGCGATTGCCATAGCGGTTGTAGACGCGCAGGATGGCATCGAGATAGGTGAGCAAGTGCTTCTGGGGAAGAAACTCCCTGATGGAAGAGGCGATGACAGGGGTGCGGCCAAGACCACCGCCAACATAGATGTGGAAGCCTGTTTCGCCGCGGTCGTTCTTAACCAGTTGTATGCCAATGTCGTGCAGCAAAAATGCCGCGCGATCTTCTTCTGACCCACAGACCGCAATCTTGAATTTTCGCGGCAAAAAGGCGAATTCGGGGTGGAATGTTGACCACTGGCGAATAATTTCACACCACGGACGTGGATCTTCAATTTCGTCGACGGCGACACCGGCAAACTGGTCGGTGGTGGTGTTGCGAATGCAGTTGCCGCTGGTCTGAATAGCGTGCATCTGCACAGAGGCGAGTTCCGCGAGAATATCGGGAACTTCTTCCAGTTGTGGCCAATTGAGTTGAATATTTTGCCTTGTGGTGAAGTGCACATAGCCTTTGTCGAATCTGCGGGAAATCTCCGCCAGCTTGCGCACCTGTCGCGAGGAGAGAAGTCCATAGGGAATAGCAATCCGCAGCATAGGGGCAAGCCGCTGCACGTACAGGCCGTTCTGAAGCCGCAGCGGGAGAAATTCCTCGTCGCTTATTTGCCCGTCAAGGTAGCGCTGAGTTTGGTCGCGGAATTGGGCGACGCGCTCGTCAACGAGTGTTTGATCATACTGATCGTAGGTATACATGGCGGTTTCATTAACCTTCTGTCGAGAACTGTGCTTTCCAACTATTCAGCTGCGCGGATTATGCGCTATCTGAGGGGCGTGTGAGCAGATTTTTCAGGGCGCCATCATAGCGGCATGCGTTATGCATTTAAATTACTATTTATCTATATCGTGATAGCTTTTAGGTATAACTGCTGGTTGCGTGATTTAACGCCTTCAATGTCGATGGAGGCGGCTGATAATGGAGTAAAAAGCCCTATTTACAGGTCCAAAAGCGCGACAGCGCATAATCCAATTGCTAGAATGCGCGCCGATCGGTTTTTCTTCGATCAACGTATAGACCGAGGCATCCAATACTTAAACGCGATTAATAAGGTAGATCTATGAGCAACGATAATCATAATACAGCCCACGATTTCTCTGCAGAAGACAGCAAGGCGGACGCGATTGCCGCGGTTGCTATTTTGACCATTGTTATTGTTACGGTGGTTTACTGGTTGTCAACGCTCGGCTAGATACTATAAGCATGATAGGTATCGACTTTTTAGAGTGATGTCGCTATGAGCAACAAATTGCAGTTAGTTGAGAATCTCGATCAACGTCTTGTGGTTGAACAGTATCTCAATCGGATTCACCCAGAGCCCGCTGTGGACGAGTCTCGCATCGTCGATCTGCAAGCGCAGATCAAGCGTGAATTGCAGGCGAAAAATGCAGTTATTATTGCCCATTACTACACTGATCCCTTGATTCAAGCGCTGGCGGAAGAGACCGGCGGTATTGTCTCTGACTCTCTCGAAATGGCCCGCTTTGGCAGTCAGCATGACGCTGAGACGCTGATCGTTGCTGGGGTTAAATTTATGGGTGAAACGGCAAAAATTCTTACGCCCAACAAGCGTGTGGTAATGCCTACCTTAGAGGCGACGTGTTCACTGGATGTCGGCTGCCCTGCAGACGCTTTCGCCGCATTTTGCGATCAGCATCCCGACCGCACCGTGGTGGTTTATGCCAACACGTCGGCAGCTGTTAAGGCTCGTGCCGACTGGGTTGTAACCTCCAGTATCGCCCTCGACGTGGTCGAGCATCTCGACAGTTTGGGCAAAAAAATACTCTGGGCTCCGGACAAATACCTTGGCAGTTACGTGCAGGGAAAAACCTGCGCAGATATGCTGTTGTGGGATGGAAGCTGCATTGTTCACGAAGAATTTAAAGCAAAAGGCATTCTTGACTTAAAAGCCGTGCACCCTGATGCAGCTGTATTGGTGCACCCAGAATCACCCCAATCAGTGATTGATATTGCCGATGCCGTTGGCTCGACGTCGCAGCTTATTGCCGCGGCGGTAAGCTTGTCTCAGCGCAAGATGATTGTGGCGACGGATCAGGGTATCTTCTTCAAAATGCAACAGGCGGTGCCTGACAAGCAGCTGTTGGTAGCGCCCACAGGCGGCAATGGTGCGACCTGTCGCAGCTGTGCCAACTGCCCCTGGATGGGTATGAACAGCCTCGATAATTTGCTGTCTGCCTTGCGCGATGGCGACGGAGAGATTTTTGTCGCGCCCGAGGTTAGTGCGCTGGCCATGAAGTCGCTGGGTCGTATGCTGGCGTTTCGCGAACAGCAGGCAAATCGTTAAGCGTTTTCACTAACCACTCTAGGTAACCACTCTAGTTAGCCGCTCTCGTCACCCACTCTTGTTATCCACTCTCGCTAACCGCTCTCGTAACCACTCTTCATTGAAAGGCTTCCCCGGTTAGAGCTTTTCTGCCTTTTCCTGCATTTCGGCAAGATCACGCAACCGCTGCCGAATAATCGATGATTGTTTAAAGTCGCCCGTGGCGAGGCTTTCTGCCAGCCCCAGCTGCTCGCGGGCTTTGTCAAACACCCCAATCAACATAAAGTATTCGGCACGCGCTTGGTGCAGGCCGGAAATATTGCCTGCGAGACCGCGAACTTCCGCCAGCCGATACCAGATCATTGGATCTTGCGGACGCATACGCGAGAGCAGGGTGAGAACATCGTCGGCACTGTCGTAGCGATGCTGCTGCCACAAGGCGTCTGACTTGAGTACCAGCAAGGGATAATTGTTTTGATTAAGCTCAAGTAAGTTATTCAGTCTCGCGATAGCCAGATCGTAGTTCTTGGCGGCGATATCAATCTCAATATCGCTGTACAGAAAGGTTAAATGATTTGGGTTTACGTTTAACAGCTGAGACATTTGTTGTTTTGCACGATTTAGGTCACCATTTTTCAGGTAGGCGAGCGCGAGTCCATAGCGGGCCGCTTGCGTGTTGAGGCTGTTGGCATTGATCTCATCGGTAAAGCGATCGATGCTGTTTTTCGGATAATTCTCCATGGCCACCAGCGCTCGTGCGCGCATCAGATAGAACTCTGGGTTTTGCGCGTAGTGGCGCATAGTGGCGCCCATGGTGCGGCTGCGGGCGTCGCCGATACGCTTTTCAGTGATCGGGTGAGTGAGCAAAAACTCGGGTGGTCGACTGCCGGTGTAGCGTGACGATTTCAATAAGTTTTCAAACATACCCGCAACGGCGCTGGGGTCGCGATTGGCGCGCTCCATCGTGGCGAGGCCGACGCGGTCTGCCTCCTGCTCGTTTGAGCGGCTGTAACGCAGCTGGCTATCCAGTGCCAGTCCCTGCGTTGTGATCATCGCAGCGGTGGCGGCGTCGCCTCCTGCCGTGGCGGCGAGTACAATACTGGCGAGCAAGCCGGCCATGCTTAAGACTGAGTTGGCGCGCTGGGCTTCAGTGCCGCGGGAGAAGTGTCGCTGGCTGAGGTGCGCTAATTCGTGGGCCAGTATGGATACCATTTGATCTTCGTTGTCGGCGTAGCTAAAAACCCCTGTGTGAAAGCCAACGACACCGCCCGGCACGGCAAAGGCATTCATGGATGGGTTTTTAACGATCACCAATTCGATTCGCGGGTCTTCCAGTTCGCTGTAGGTTGCCAAGTTGTAGAGCAATTCCTCAAGATAGGTTTGCATCAAGGGGTCGTCATAGGCTCTGACTCGGCTGCGAAAGACTTTTAACCAGGTGCGGCCCAATTCATATTCTTGCTGCTTTGAAATAATGCCCGAGGCGGTGTCGCCAATAACCGGCAGTCTCACATCGGCGGCTTGGCTGGGGCTTGCGGCGAAGGGTAGGCTTAGCGCGAGGGCAAGGCAAGCGCTGCTGAGGAACCGCAGAACCGAGCTTGGCGGCAGGCGATTGGGCGCTGGCGCAGGGGCTGTTGGGTGGTTCGGTTCGATATTTATCAAGAGATGCCTTATTAAAGATAATAAAACTATAAAGGTGGCTGTGCTGTTGTCACTGTAGCCGAAAATTCTCCTGAGTTCGACAGTTGAAATGTGCGCAAGTTTCAGGTCAGATACGTGCCTGCCTAGAGTTTCGCGGGTGCGGCTCGGCGGGATAGAAAATCACAGAGTGCGATGGGTATTTTACCGGTTGTTCTTGGAGTCTACAGATGAAAAAGATATTACATAAATGGATTGAGCAATATTTTGGCACTGAAGAGTCTTTACTGCTGACGGTGATTTTGCTGGTGTCGCTTATCGTGTTCGCAACGCTCGGTGCGATTCTCGGCCCTGTTTTTGCGGCGCTGATTTTTTCTTTTCTATTGCAGGGCGTGGTCAATACCCTGCGCCGCTTTGGCTTGCCCAAGCCCGCGGCGGTATTCGGCACTTATCTGCTGTTTATGATTGGTTTTATTTCTGTGATCGTGGTTTTGGTTCCCATCGTCGGCCGTCAGACGTCGCTGCTCATTGGCGAGCTGCCGGAAATCATTGTCCATTTTCGCGAGTTGATGGCGGCGCTGCCTGAGCGCTATGCCGAGTACATCAGTCCAGAGCAGTTTCAGCTGATCAGTGCGCGGCTCTCCAGTGAGGCAGGCGACTTAGTGGAGCAGGCGCTGTCGCTGTCGTTAAGTAGCTTTTCTGGGATGCTGGAATTGATGGTCTACTTGATTTTAGTCCCTCTGCTGGTGTTTTTTATGTTGAAGGACAAGGATCAGCTGCTGTTATTTATGAGTGATTTACTGCCTGAGCAGCGCTCGGTGATGCGCACCATCTGGAATGAAATGGATGTCCAGGTAACTAACTACGTGCGCGGCAAGGCCATCGAAATTTTAATTGTCGGCGGAGCAACCTATATTGCCTTTCTTGTTCTGGGTGTGAATTATGCTGCGCTGCTGGCTCTGCTTGTCGGTCTCTCGGTGCTAATTCCCTACATTGGGGCGACTGTGGTCACGGTGCCAGTGTTGCTTGTAGGTTATATGCAGTGGGGCTTTGGCAATGAATTTCTCTGGCTATTTGGCGTGTATGGCGTTATTCAGTTTCTTGATGGCAATATTTTAGTACCCGTTTTGTTTTCCGAAGTGAATGATGTTCACCCCGTGTTTATTATTCTAGCCGTGTTGCTTTTCGGCGGCATTTGGGGCTTCTGGGGTGTGTTTTTCGCGATACCGCTGGCGACCTTGGTTAAAGCGGTTTACAACGCATGGCCGCGTAGATTGCAGCAGGAGCTAGAGTTACAGGCTGCGCTTGATCTACCCAGCAGCTAGCGCTGCGGTGTCTGGGCGCTGAAGTACATTTCTCTCACAGGTTTTCAGAAGGATTTCTTTATGCGCCGACTGGCTAAGTATTGCGGGCTTATTTTTGCCCTCGCTCTTGTTGCAATCGTGCAGCAGGGGTGCTCGGGTAATGCTCCTGATCAAGGAATTATTGCCAGCGCCAACGACAGCAGACAATATCGGCACGTGACTTTACCTAATAAGCTCGATGTGCTGTTGATTTCCGATCCAACCACCGACAAGGCCGCCGCGTCCCTCGATGTCTATGTCGGCAGCTACCAAAATCCTGATGATCGCAGCGGGTTGTTGCATTTTCTTGAGCATATGCTGTTTTTAGGCACCGAAAAGTATCCTGACGCCGATGAGTACCAGCGATTTATCAGTGAGCATGGCGGTAGCCACAACGCAGGCACAGGTCTTGAAAACACCAATTACTTCTTTGATATCGATGCGGCGCATCTCGAGCCTGCCCTCGATCGCTTTGCGCAGTTTTTCTCTGCGCCGACCTTCGATGCGACCTATGTGGATCGCGAGCGCAATGCAGTTGAATCCGAGTATCGCTTAAAAATTAAAGATGACAGCCGCCGTGGACTCGATGCTTTGCAGGAGCAGATCAATCCAAAGCACCCACTGTCCAAATTCACTGTGGGTAACCTAGACACCTTGGCTGATCGTGATGGCCATCCTTTACGCGACGAACTCTTGGCGATTTACAAAAAGTATTACTCCGCCAATATGATGAAGCTGGTTGTGCTCGGCAGTGAGAGTCTTGATCAACTGCAGGCAATGGTCGAACCGCGCTTTAGTGTCGTCGCAAACAGTAACGCCGTTGTCGCGCCGCTGACAGAACCGCTAGTGACGCCTGATCGTCTGCCGCTGCAGTTATCGGTTGTACCGCTGCAAGAGAGTCGCGAACTGAGTTTGGCCTTTCCCATGCCAAAAATGGCCCCGCACTGGCAGGAAAAACCGGCGAACTACTTGGGTGCTTTGATTGGCCATGAGGGACAGGGCAGTTTGTTGGCGGCGCTGAAAGAGCGCGGCTGGGCTGAGTCTATTCGCGCCGGTGCCGGTCTCGAAGACCGTGGTGGAGCGCTGTTCTCGGTGGATATTGGTTTGACCCCCGCTGGTTTAGAGCACCAGCAGCAGGTGGTTGAAATGTTCTTTGCCTGGGTAGATATGATTCGCGAGCAGGGCATTGAGCGCTGGCGTTACGACGAAACAAGCCGTCTGAGCAAGATCGCTTTCCGATTCCAAGAGAAACAGAATCCAATCAGTTACGTCTCCTCGCTGTCGGGCAAAATGCAGCGTTATGCAGTGGAGGATGTCCTGCGAGCTGATTACGTGATGAGTCGGTTTGATGAGCAGCTGGTGCGCGAGGTGGGCGCGCGGATTAACCCTACTAATTTACTGGTCACCGTCACCGCTCCAGAGGTCCAGGCGACTGCGATCAGCAAAATGTACCAGACGCCTTACGCTGTTAAAACGGTTGATGAAGCTATTTGGGCTAAGTGGAAAGCGCCCGCAGATTACCTTGAGTTGTTCCTGCCCGCGCCCAATCCGTACATTCCCCAGAGCCTAGAGTTGTTGTCTGATGTTGTGGTTGGTGAGACGCCTGCGGTGCTTGTGCAGAGCGATAGAGTGACCGCGTGGCACTTCCCCGACACGCGCTACGGGGTGCCCAAGGCGCATATCATCGTCTCGCTGGAGACCGATCAAATCGACTCGCTGGCGAACTTCACTCAGTTGGAGTTATATCTCAGCTATATCCAAGATCAGCTCTCTGCCCAAGTTTATCCTGCCAGTGAAGCGGGGTTAAATTTCTCACTGCAGCCAAAGTCTCGCGGCATTTCGATCGTTATCGGCGGGTATTCAGATCGGCAGATAACGCTTCTGCGCGAGATACTGGCCGAGCTTGCCGCGCCGCAGTGGGATCAAGCGCGTTTTGATCGCGTGAAACAGGCGTTGGTGCGCGACATGGCGAACTTCCGCCGCGAATATCCCTTCCGTCAAGTGATGGCTAATTTTAGTGAAATGATGACAGGCCAATGGACGCCGCTGCAAAAGAGCGCGGCTGCAAGCGACATTACCATGGCGCAGTTGCAGGCATTCGGTGCTGGTCTGGTGGACAACTTGTCGTTAAAAGTGCTGATTAGTGGCAATCACAGCGCCAGCTCTGCGGCGCAAATCGTTGATAGTCTCACCACCTGGACGGAGCTACAGTCGGTCGCACTTACCCAATCTGTTGCAAAATTGGCGGTGGGTGAAGTGCGCGGGCAGGTGCCGGTCGATCACAGCGATGCCGCGGCCTTGCTTTATTTGCAGGGACGTAATGATACCCTTGCCGAGCGCGCCAATACCCTGTTGATCGGTGAGATGATCTCTGCGCCGTTTTACACCAGCCTGCGTACGGAAAAGCAGCTGGGCTATGTGGTTGCAGCGTTCGCAAGTCCTCAGGGCAGGGTGCCCGGCTTGTCTCTGCTGGTGCAGTCGCCCACCGCCGATGTTGCGACCTTGCACGCTGAATACAAGCGTTTTTTGGGTACATATCTTGAGCAAGTCATGCAGATGACGGACGATGATTTGGCTCGCTATAAAGCCTCCGTGCTGACCAATTTGCAGGAGACCCCGAAAAATCTTGGCGAGCTCAACAGTCGGTTTATGGAGTCAGTCGTTCTGGGTTATGCTGACTTTGATTTTCGCCAGCAGCTGAGTGCGGAGGTGTCCAGCGTCACCATTGAGCAGTTGCAGGCAGCGTATAAAGCCATTGCTGTCGATGAGGTGCGTGGATTAGTGGTTGAGACAGTGACACAGGAAGCGGCAAATACTGCGGTAGACCTGCGCGAGAGCGGATCGAGTTACCGCTACACATTTTAATGGCACTAGAATCGGTCAATATGTAATTAAACTAACTTTTTAAAAATGAAATAAAATCAATTTAAATCAATAAGTTATATAAAATGTATTTTTTTACAACAAAATATAAACTTTTTTTGGCGGTTTTAGCGCGTTGATTTTGTAATTTAACTACATTAAAATTGCCCACAACTTTTTATGCTGTAAAACGTAAACAGTAAACCTGATCTCCCTGCGCTGGGGAGCGGGTAAAAAGACCCTTCAATTACTGGCTGGTGAAGTATGACTCAGGATGTAGATCCCTTTGAAACGCAAGAATGGTTAGACGCTTTTGACTCTGTATGTAAAGCCTATGGTGAAGACCGCGCAACCTTCTTACTTGATCAATTGCAGGCCCATGCCAGCGGTCAGGGGATAAAACTCCCATCCTCGGTAACTACGCCGTACCACAACACGATTATGCCGCTGCGCGAAAAGCGCATGCCCGGCGATCTTTTTATGGAGCGACGTATTCGCTCGTTGGTACGCTGGAACGCGCTGGCCATGGTGATGCGAGCCAATAAAAAGAGCGAGGGTATAGGTGGCCATATCGCCAGCTTTGCCTCTGCTGCAACCCTATACGATGTTGGCTTTAACTACTTCTTTCATGGTGCTGATGGCGATCATCTCGGCGATCTTATTTTTTTCCAGGGCCACAGCGCGCCTGGCATGTACGCGCGCTCGTTTTTAGAGGGCCGTATCAGTGAAGAGCAAATGGATAACTTCCGTCGCGAAGTTGACGGTGGCGGCCTATCGTCCTACCCACATCCCTGGCTGATGCCTGATTACTGGCAGTTCCCGACTGTGTCTATGGGTCTTGGCCCGATTCAAGCGATCTACCAAGCACACGTGATGCGCTACCTCTCTGCCCGCGGCATGGTGGCCCGTGGCGACCGCAAAGTGTGGGCGTTTTTGGGTGACGGTGAATGTGACGAGCCAGAAAGCTTGGGCGCAATTTCGCTCGCAGGTCGCGAACAGCTTGAAAACTTGATTTTTGTCGTCAACTGCAACCTACAGCGACTCGATGGCCCTGTGCGTGGCAACGGTAAAATTATCCAGGAACTCGAAGGTGTGTTCCGTGGCGCCGGCTGGAACGTGATTAAAGTCATTTGGGGACGCCACTGGGATCCGCTATTGGAAAAAGACAAGAGCGGCCTGTTGATTAAACGCATGAACGAAGTGTGTGACGGCGAGCTGCAGAACTACAAGTTTAACGGCGGCGCCTACACCCGGGAACACTTCTTTGGTAAGTATCCAGAGCTTCTCGAGTTGGTTAAGGATATGACCGACGAGCAAATTATGTACCTCAATCGCGGCGGTCACGATCCGTACAAAGTCTACGCAGCCTATGCTGAAGCAGTTGCTCACAAGGGCCAGCCGACGGTGATTCTCGCGCAAACGGTTAAAGGTTACGGTTTGGGTAGCGCCGGCGAAGCAGCGAATGACACGCACTCCGTGAAAAAACTCGATTTGGACAGCCTGCGTCGTTTCCGCGATCGTTTTGCTATTCCCGTGTCGGAAGAGCAGTTGGAAAATGTCCCTTACTACCGTCCTGAGGAAAACAGTCCAGAGTTAGAGTATCTGCGCAAGCGCCGCAAAGCGCTGGGCGGTCCACTCCCTGCTCGTCAAGCGGACTTCAAAGCAATGACTGTGCCGCCGCTCGATGCCTTCAAAAAGCAGTTAGAAAGCAGCGGTGAGCGTGAAATTTCCACCACCATGGCTTTTGTGCGCGTGCTGTCGACCTTGATTAAAGACAAAGAGATTGGCAGTTCGGTGGTACCGATTGTGCCAGACGAAGCACGCACCTTCGGTATGGAGGGCATGTTCCGCCAGCTGGGTATTTATACTTCAGCCGGTCAGAAGTATGTGCCACATGACCACCAGCAGATCATGTATTACAAAGAAGACAAAAAGGGCGTGATTTTGGAAGAGGGCATCAACGAAGCGGGTGCGATGTCTGCTTGGTTGGCGCTAGCGACGGCTTACAGCACCAGCAACTGCCCGATGATTCCTTTTTATATTTTCTATTCCATGTTTGGTTTCCAGCGGGTTGGCGATTTGGCCTGGGCAGCGGGCGACAGCCAAGCGCGTGGCTTCTTGATTGGCGCCACCGCCGGCAGAACAACGCTGAATGGTGAAGGACTGCAGCACCAAGACGGCCACAGCCATATTTTGGCCAACACCGTGCCGAATTGTAAAAGTTATGATGCCGCCTACAGCTATGAGCTAACCGTGATTATTCAGGATGGCGTCAAGCGCATGTATGCGGACAAGGAAAATTGTTTTTACTACCTCACGACGATGAACGAAAACTATGTTCAGCCGGCCATGCCAGAGGGTGTGGAAGAGGGCATTATTAAAGGCATCTATCCGTTCTCTAAAGGCGCTGACGCTAAGTTGAAAGTGCAGTTGATGGGTTCGGGCACTATTCTCAATGAAGTGCGCGAAGCTGCGACTATTCTGCGCGAGTCTTTCTGTATTGAATCTGATATCTGGAGTCTCACCAGTGTCAACGAGTTGACTCGCGACGGCCAAGCGGTCGATCGCTGGAACCTGTTGCACCCTGAGAGCGCGCCGAAAAAAGCCTATATTACCGAACAGTTGGAAGGCAGCGCCGGCCCAGTCATTATTGCGACTGACTATATGAAAAATTATGCTGAGCAATTGCGTAAATATATTGAGCGACCGCTTTATGTTCTCGGCACCGACGGTTTTGGTCGCAGTGACAGTCGCGCTGCACTGCGCAAGTTCTTTGAAGTTGACCGCCACTTTGTCGTGTTGGCGGCGCTGAAAGTACTGGCTGATGAGGGCAAAATTAAGACCTCTGTACTCAGTCAAGCAATCAAGACATTTGCAATTGATCCAGACAAACCCAACCCACTGTATGTGTAAAGCTGGGTGCAGCATCAAGGCTGCAAAAGAGGCTGAGCGCGTTGGGCATAAGTTAATATTGGGTCAGGGTTAATAAAGGAAGAAATGTGACAATACAAATAGTAGTGGTTCCTGATCTCGGTGGTGCCGAGACCGTTGAGGTAATTGAGCTTGGCCTCGCCGCTGGCGATGCAGTTGCGGTCGAAGATTCGCTGCTCGTACTCGAGTCTGACAAGGCGACCATGGATGTGCCGAGCCCTGCGGCGGGGGTATTCAAAAAATACCTTGTTGCTGAGGGCGCTACCGTGCGCGTTGGCGATGCGATTGCTGAAATTGAGGTCGCTCAGGAGGCCGATGTTGCTGTTGCTTCAGATGAAAAAGTAGAGCAGATTGCCCATGCTAGTACAGCTGCACCGGTGGCTGAAGAGGTCACTAAAGAGCCTATTTCAACAACAACTGTGTCTGAAAAGCCCGCTGCCACTGCAAGCCAGCCCGCAGAGCTTATGATTCAAGTGCCGGACATTGGCAGTGATGACAAAGTTGAGGTTATTGAAATTTGTGTTGCTGTGGGTGATCAAGTGAATGAGGGCGACACCCTAGTTATTCTTGAGTCCGACAAAGCCACCATGGATGTACCCGCAAGCCATTCAGGCCGCGTTGTAAAAATCCTGGTGTCTGAAGGCGACAAGCTTGGTACCGGCGACGATGTCGCGCTATTTGCTATCAGCCCGCAAGACTCTTCCGCGACGGAAGTCCCCGCACCGGCCGCAGCGAAAGCACCAACGGCTACCCCAGTGCAGCAGGCGCCAGTCGCTGTTCCGGAAGAGATAGCAGCGCCGGAACCGGTGCGAGCTGCAATTACTTCCCCCGTCGAAAAAACGGCGCCAGTTGGAAAAACCGCCGCCGAAGTCTATGCGGGTCCCGCGGTACGTATGCTTGCCCGTGAGCTTGGCGTGACGTTGGCAGATGTCCCTGGAAGCGGCCCCAAGGGACGTATTTTAAAAGACGATGTGAGCCACTTCGTTAAACAAATCATGACAGGAAAAGCCGCTGGAACAGCTCCGCAAGCTCTTTCTGGTGGCGCTGGAATTCCGCCAATCCCTGCGATTGATTTCAGTCAGTTTGGTGCCGTAGAAAATATCAAACTAAGCAAAATCCAAAAGCTCACCGCCGCCAATATGCAGCGCAACTGGCTGAATGTTCCCCATGTCACGCAATTGGACGATGCGGATATTACTGACCTCGAAGAGTTCCGCAAGGCACTTAAAGCGGAGTCGGAACAGCGCGGTATTCGTGTCACACCGGTGGCTTTTTTGATCAAGGCAATCGGTGCTGCACTGCAGGCAAACCCAGAGTTTAATCGTTCACTGGCCGCAGATGGTGAGCACTTTGTGCAAAAGCACTATGTCCATGTGGGTATGGCGGTCGATACGCCCCGCGGGCTTGTGGTGCCGGTGATTCGAGACGTCAACGAAAAAGGTATTTGGGATATTTCAGCGGAAATTGCCGAGCTAGCAGGCAAGGCGCGCGACGGTAAATTGACGCCGGCCGAAATGCAGGGTGGCTGCTTCACGCTGTCAAGCTTGGGTGCAATTGGTGGCAATGGCTTTACGCCAATCGTCAATGCGCCGGAAGTCGGCATTCTGGGCGTTTCAAAGTCGCAGATGAAACCTGTCTGGGACGGCAGTGCGTTTATTCCGCGCCTAATGCTGCCGCTGGCGCTGTCATACGATCATCGCGCGATTAACGGTGGTGATGCGGGTCGGTTTATGACACATTTAGTTAAATTGCTCAGTGATATCCGTTATTTGGCACTGTAAGCAGCAGAGCGTAGGGCCAGTACCGCGCTTAGGGTTAACAATACGTCCACAGTAAAACAGGGGGGGGAGCAATGCGTTATTTGCACAGCATGGTTCGAGTTACCGACTTGCAGGCCTCGCTCAAATTTTACTGCGATGCGCTGGGATTGGTTGAACTCTATCGCAATGAC
>Ga0102891_1000159_pt1 | contig 28032 bp, 25 predicted proteins | sample Colrivmet1552A02_FD_84503 | JGI IMG/M metagenome (GOLD analysis project Ga0102891, IMG submission 84503) | Estuarine microbial communities from the Columbia River estuary - metaG 1552A-02 | ecosystem: Environmental > Aquatic > Marine > Intertidal zone > Estuary | place: USA: Columbia River...
CGACCGCCTCGAAATACATCACCACGTGCCAGCCCAGCGGCTTAATGCGGTTGGCAATTTCAATCAACTCTTCTTTGGGCGTGAAATCAACCAGTCGCTTCACGAAGTTGAATCGAACCCCGCGGACACCGGCGTCATGCAGCGCCTGTAGGTCGGCATCTGAAATGTCACGCGTAACCGTGGCAACGCCGCGAGCCTTGCCGTTGGCATGCAATAAGGCATCCACCATGGCACGGTTATCGGATCCGTGACAGGTGGCTTGCACCACTACATTACGCTCAAAGCCCAAGTGGTCACGCAGGGCAAACAACTGATCTTTCGATGCGTCGCATGGTGTGTATTTGCGTTGCGGCGCGTAGGGAAAGGTGTCCCCTGGACCAAACACGTGGCAGTGCGCATCGACGGCACCTGCGGGGAGTTTCAAGGTGGGTTTGCTCGGGCCGGTGTACCAGTCAAGCCACCCGTTGGTTTTGGTGAATCCACCGCTGGTGGGTTTATCGTTTGTCATGATGTGCGCCCTCAATCGATGTAACGCAAGCCCGCTTTCGCGAGGGGTTCACGCATGTTGTATAGGTCAAGGCCCAAAACACCAGCTGCAAATTTGGCTCGCTTTTCACCCTCGAATGATTCGCGCTTTTCTGCCGCGTCAGCCGTCTTTTCAGCCCATGCCGCAGGGACTATGACGACCCCATCATCATCAGCGACAACGACATCGCCAGGATTGACCAGGGCGCCCGCACAGACGATGGGAATGTTGACGGAGCCGAGCGTCGCTTTGATGGTCCCCTTAGCCGAAATCGCCTTGCTCCAAACGGGGAAGTCCATCGCCTGCAACTCGCGGACGTCGCGAACCCCGGCATCAATGATCAAACCCCGTGCGCCACGGGCTTTGAACGAGGTGGCCAGCAGGTCACCAAAATAGCCATCGCTGCACTCAGCGGTCACACCGGCAATCACCACGTCGCCGGGTTGAATCTGTTCTGCGGCCACGTGGAACATCCAGTTGTCGCCCGGCTGTAGCAATACAGTCACTGCCGTGCCACCAATGTGGGCCCCGGGGTAAATCGGGCGCATGTACGGCTTTAACAAACCGACGCGGCCCATGGCCTCATGCACCGTCGCGCTGCCCAACGTGGCAAGACGCTCAGTCGCTGATTTATCGGCACGGATGATGTTGCGTTTAACGACGCCCAATTCAGTCATGGTGTTGTCCTTCAGTGTGTGGTTTTTATTGGCCTTTGGCCTTCAAACGTTGATCCAGGCGCGGGAATACGCGGCGGGCGTTACCCTCGAACACCTGGTGACGCTGCGTTTCTGTGAGGTTGGGCGTTGCCAAGACGTAGCGTTTGGTGTCGTCGTAGTAGTGCCCCGTATCGGGGTCAATACCGCGAACCGCACCGATCATTTCGCTCGCAAATAAGATGTTTTCAACCGGTATGACCTTGGTTAGCAAGTCGATCCCAGGTTGGTGATACACGCAGGTGTCGAAAAAGATGTTGTTGAGTAGGTGGTCTTTGAGTAACGGCTTTTTGAGCTCTTGAGCTAATCCACGGAAACGCCCCCAGTGGTAGGGGACGGCGCCACCACCATGTGGGATAAGGAATTTGAGGGTAGGGAAGTCTTTGAATAAATCTGACGTGAGGCATTGCATGAACGCGGTGGTGTCTGCATTGAGGTAGTGCGCACCTGTGGTGTGGAAGCAGCTGTTACAGCTCGTCGACACGTGGATCATGGCGGGGATGTCGAACTCGACCATCTTTTCGTAGATGGGGTACCACGCGCGATCCGACAAAGGTGGCGATGTCCAATGACCACCCGATGGATCAGGGTTCAAGTTAATGCCCACGTTACCGTATTCACGTACGCATTTTTCGAGTTCGGGAATACAGGTATCGATCGGAACGCCAGGCGACTGTGGCAGCATGGCAGCCGGTACGAAGTGATCGGGGAACAGCTCGCTCACGCGGAAGCACAACTCATTACAAATGGCGGCCCATGTGCTGGAGACCTCGAAGTCCCCAATATGGTGAGCCATGAAGCTGGCACGCGGGCTGAAGATGGTGATGTCGCTGCCGCGTTCACGCATTTTGGCGAGCTGGTTGGTCTCAATCGACTCGCGCAATTCGTCGTCACTGATCCGCAATTCGCTCGGCTTGGGGCGGTTTGCCGGGTCATTGATTGCCGCGATCTGTTTGTTGCGCCACTCTTCCAGGGCCTTGGGCGCTGTGGTGTAGTGTCCGTGGACATCAATGATGAGGGGGTTGCTCATAGAGGCTCCTGTTATTTCTCATAGGGTTTGCATGCCATGCTGCAGCTTAATGGGGGCATTCGCTGCTTGGTTCCAAGCGGCGATCAGCGCTTGTGCCAATTCTGGTTGTTTGCTGGCCGTGGCGACAGCGGCAGCGAACACCGTGTCGATGGCAATTTCTGTGGGTAACGCGCCCCAGACCTTGACGCCGGCTACCCCCATTAATTCAGCCTCTTGCTGGAAACCGAGGCTGACGGCCCCACTGGCTAACAAGCTGGCAACGGGTGTGCCCGGTGGGGGGACTTGGATACGGTCTCGGATGGTGTCTGCGATACCCCATTGCGTGAACAACGCTTGTAACGCGACACCGCTCGGCCCTGTCGAGAGGCCGACGGTGGGCGTTGCCAATACCGCTGCCTTTAGCGCTTCGGCACTGCTGAGGTCCACCGCAGGCGCCCCAGTCGGGGTTGCTACGACCGTGCGCGAGCGGACAACCCCCTGTGCTTCGCTGCGCAGGTGACCAGAGGCCAGTAGTTTTGCCATCGCAGGGGCACCCAAACACACCACGTCAAACGCCTCATCAGCGGCGACGCGCTTGGCAGCGTCAACGCCCCCGACGGCCAGAGGTTCGACACGGCAATTCAGCTGCTTTGCCGCCTCAGCGCACAAGACAGCCAGCAGCCCCTTGGTCGCCATTGAGCCAATGACACGCAGCGGTTCTCGGCTCTGGGTCGAGAGCGGATGGGGGGTGGAGGTCGACGTCATGGATGTTTACAAGCAGTTTTGCGCGAGATGACCGATTGTCCACCGCGTCGGATGACTCTGTAAGGTGCATAAGTGACTAGCTGTTATATCATTTCGGCATGGATCTGAAGCAGTTAAGCTATTTCGTGGCGGTTGCCGAGTTGGGGAGTTTTTCGCGGGCGGCCACCGAGTTGGGTATTGCCCAGCCAGCGCTCTCGCGCCAAGTTCGTACCTTGGAGCTCAGCTTGCGCCAGACGTTGCTGCGTCGGCACGGGCGTGGCGCTACGACCACAGAGGCGGGGCGCTTGCTACTCGATCACGCGCGGGGCATCTTGCATCAGGTCGAACGCTGCACCGATGAGTTGCGCGACATGCGCCTCGCGCTTGGCGGGCAGGTGGCGCTCGGGTTGCCGCCCAGCCTTGCGCGAATGCTCACCGTTCCGTTGATTCGCAGTGCAAAGCAGCAATTGCCACAAGCACAAATATCCATCGGAGAGGGGTTATCTTCCGCATTGCTGGCACAAGTCCAGCATGGCCGACTGGACGCGGCACTGGTTTATGACACGCAAAGCTGGCCCGACGTCACGATCGAGCCACTGCTAACCGAGGCCTTGGTGCTGGTGACCAAGCGCTTACCGGGATTGACGCTGGACCCGCCGCCGCCGCCTGTTAGCTTGACGGTGATTGCCCTGACCCCCATGGTGATTCCACGCCGTCCCAACGCGATTCGGCAAGCCGTGGAGCAACGCCTCGCCAATGCGGGTCATACATTGAAGGTTGCGTTAGAAGTGGATGGTGTCGCAGCGATCTTGGACTTGGTGCTGGATGGTGCCGGGGCGGCGCTATTGCCGCCCTACGCGGTGTCGCGTTCGATTCGGCCGTCTGACTTTGTCACACAACGCATTGCCCATAACGCCCTGGATCTGCCTGTGCTCATGGCGACGAGTGCGCGTCGTCCGATCACGCCAACACAGACGGCTGTGCTGGCGCTGGTAAGGGACACCGCTGATGCGGTACTGGGCGACGATTAACGGTCGCGCGCAGCGAGCAGGGCGTCTGCAAAGACTTCCCAAGGCGCATCAACTGGGACGTCTTTGAAGACGTGCGATTTGGCCGCATCGGCCACCCATTGCTGTTTATCAGCGATGGCACTTGTCATGAAAGGCTCGAAACCAGCCTCCGACACGGTTTGTGCCGATTCGCGCATTTCCTCTGCGCGACGTTGCCCGTGCTGCACCACACGTGTGAAGAAGTAGGCGCCCTGTTTCTCCCAGTCAATACCGGGAAAAGTCTCTTTCAGCGTCGCCAACATGTGGCGCTCAACGCCATAAGCCCTCGCGGTGGCAAAGCTCTCGATAACCAAGGCCTCCAGGCCCTTGATCATGACGCTTCTTGACATCTTGATCGCACTGGCGATACCCAACTCTGTGCTGGCGACTTGTGTTTGCAGGCCCCAAGCATTGAGACAAGTCGACAAGCCGGGGGCTTGGGTGCCTCCGAGCAACATGGGCACTCGGATGCCGTAAGGTGGAACCGACGTCATCACACTGGCCTCCACGTAGTGGGCACCGGCTGCTTCAATTTGTTTGGCGCAGGCCTGCTTGGTACCCGGGGATGCGGAGTTGAGGTCCAAAAAGAGGGTCCCTGCGCGAATGTGTTGAGCTGCTGATTCAGCCACATCACGGGTATTGGATGCCGTCACAGCCGAGATGATCAAATCCGCTTGGTCATAGACTGTCGCCGCGGATTCGCACCAAACGACGCCGCGCTCCTGCGCGCTGGATCGCATACCTGGGAAGTCAGGGCCTTTCTTGTCCCACGTTGTCACGGTTTTGATGTGTGGCAATTGGGCAAGTCCCGCGCCAAAAATTCGACCGACCTCCCCGAACCCAATAATGCCGATGCGTGTGATGTTCATAGCGGTGTGTTTTCTTTAGTGGCTACACTAATTGTTTGTTCGTCGTCATTTTAGTCAGCCAGAATCACCAAACTCCATGAAAAACTACGCCCTTTACGCCATAGGCAACGCCCTCGTCGATACCGAATACGAGGTGCCCGACGCAAAACTGCAAACCATGAGTGTGTCGAAGGGACACATGACGCTGGTCGATGCGCCGGCCCGTGCGCATTTGCTTGCGCAACTCGAGGGTCAACATGCGCGGCAGACGGGGGGTGGCTCGGCAGGTAACACCGTTGTGGCGTTCGCGCAGTTCGGTGGTTCGGCGTATTACAGCTGTCGCGTCGCTGATGACGCTTTGGGCGCGTTCTACGCCGATGACTTGCGTACGAACGGTGTTGACACCAACCTTCACCGTCCCACCGAAGGTCTGGTGCGTGGGGCGACCACTGGTAGCTGCTTGGTGTTGGTCACTCCTGACGCTGAACGCACCATGTGTACTTTTTTAGGCACCACGGCAGAGCTCGATGCGAAGGCGCTGAATTTACCGGCCATCGCGACGGCGGGGGTCTATTACATGGAAGGCTACCTCGCCGCGTCACCAACTGGTTTGGCCGCTGCGCTAGAGGGACGCGCACACGCCGCCTCGCATCAGGTGCCGTTGGCTTTAACCTTGAGCGATGTCAGCATGATTAATTTTTGCCGTGCGGGGCTGGATGCCTTGTTGGGCGAGGGCGTCGACTACTTGTTCTGTAACGAGGAGGAGGCTCAGGTGTGGTGCGGTTCTGCCGAGGAGACGGTCATTGCCAAGACTCTGACCGGTCTCGCCAAAACGGTTTGTCTGACCCGGGGCGCTAAGGGGACGCGGGTCATCGAAGCAGACCAAATGGTCGATGTTCCGGCATTCCCCATCAAAGCTTTAGACGCCAATGGCGCGGGTGACATGTTCGCTGGCGCATTTTTGTATGGAGTCAGTCGTGGCATGTCTGCAGCGCAGGCTGCAAAGCTTGCCAACAAAGCCGCCGCGGCCGTGGTGAGCCAGTACGGCAACCGTCTAACCACGGCACGCGTCCAGGGGCTGTTGGCGGACTTTAGCGCCTGACGCTTGTCCCCGCTATGGAGCGAGTCCAGCGCGTTGCTTGGCACACTCGTTCACTATGATTTGTACCAAGTCGTGGTGATTGAAAGGTTTCAGAACCACCGTGTTCATGCCGGCGTCTAGGCAAGCAAGTCGTGTCTCGTAGCGTAGATCAGCGGTAACGCCGATCACGCTGGGCTGCGCGTCGCCCTTTGATGCGACGTGTTGACGAAGTAAACGGGTCGCTTCCAGTCCATCAACTTGCGGCATGAACACATCCATCAAAATGACGGTGGGGTGATGGTGGTCAAGGAGTTTCACAAGCGCTGCCCACGTGCCGGCCGTCAGGATCGTGGCAGCTTTGAGGTTGCGCTTCAGCAGGTGTTGCAACACCAACAGGTTGATTTCGCTGTCATCAACGATCGCGATGACACCGTCGAATGATGTGAGGATATCGCTACCCGTGTAAGGGGCCTCGCCCACGGCATCGTCACGCCGAAGCGGCAGTGTGACGGTGGCTTGGGTGCCACCTGTCGTTACGCTGTCAATGGTTAGAGTGCCGCCCAAGAAGTCGACCAACGCTTTGGTGATGGGTAGACCCAACCCATTTCCGCGTTGGCTTGGACGGTCGCAATTATCGACAGTCCAGAATCGGTTGTACATGTCAGTCTTATCCGACGGCTTTATACCGACGCCTTGGTCTGTGATGGTGATCGACCAAGTCGATGCACCGTCTGTGGCAGTTACGTCGCGGCACATCGCCACGCTGATGGGCTTTCTGTCGGAGGATTTCGCAGCATTGCTGATCAGCTCTCGTATGACATGACAAAGTCGGACAGGATCTGTGTCTAAAAAAGCTGGCAGGTGTTCGTCGATTTCGCAGTGCAGTTCAATTTCAGATTCTTGGTCTGAAAGGCCACGTGTGAGGTCCCTTATATTGCGCTTCGCACTCAGCACCCACTGGTTCAGATCAATCAGCTCGTAGTTAATGTTCAGCTTTTGGGCTTGAATTTGTGAAAAGATAAGCAGGTTATCAATCGTGCGCAGTAAGTCACTCACTGACCTTGACACATACTGGAGCGTCAAATGACTGGAGCGGCTATCCAGCACTTCTTCGTCAAATGCATTGATCACAAGTGAGATGGCGTGGATGGGATTACGCAGCTCATGACTGACCGCTGCGACAAAGTCGTTTTGTGATTGAATCACCGCCGCAGTTGAGCGCCGAGAAGCAACCAACTGGGTTCTTTTTTGCCATAACGCAGTGACCAGCGTGCGGTAATACGAAAAGCGCAGTACCGGGATAATCAGAAAGCTAAGCGCGAGTCCGACAAACAAAATGAATGACCACCAAGGGTTCTCAGCCACCTCTGCCGCGGTTGGCGTATGTAGCAACCCCAGTGATTGCAAGATACCCATGACCAGGGCGACACCTGCACCGATTCCCACCGCATAGCCACTGCCGCGAATGCGCTGTGTGAGCATGATGAGTGGCACGCATAGAAAGAAAGCGCTGGCGATACTGTTTAAGCCACCAGACCAAGCAACGAGGCCAGCGGTCGCTACCGTTGTACTGAAAAAATAAATCCAAACCAAGCAGGTCGCTCTCGCAGAACCCGACTCGCTGAAACGGTGTGTAAGCGCCAGTACTAAACTGATGACGCACATGCCGACATAGATGAGTTGCAGGCGTGCGTCTGACGCGATGACCGCATAAAGTGCACACACAAAGGCACCTGCCCAAAATACCAGACCAAACAGACTGTGCGATGAGGATTCCACAAAAGCTTGAATTCGCTTTTCCCATCGACGCCGAAAGCTTTCCGTGAGTGGCTCTAAGGTTGATTGTGCAAGCGCTGCACCGTCTGGCTCTGACGGTCCTGTGGCTTCAACCACAGGTTGCTTGATGGCGCTTGTCATGGTGGCCAACAGCTCTGAGTGACTGAAAGGCTTGGTCAGTAATGCGAACATACCGGCTGTCATGGCGTCTCGTGCAACCGCTTCCGAAATGTCGGCGGTCAAGCCAATGATGGGCGTGGTCTGCCCCAAGGCTTTGATTTGAAGCGTGGCCTCAATGCCGTTTAATTTGGGCATCAGGATGTCCATCAAAATCAGGTCAAATTCGGCGTCGGTGACGGCGTTGACAGCCTCAAGGCCATCGTTGGCCTCTTGAATAGTCACGTCGGGCAGGCGGTTCCTAAGAAGTTGGGAGACGACCATGCGGTTGACCACGCTGTCATCGACGATCAATACCCGCAAATTCTCCAACTGTGGCGGTGTGAAGGCATCCTGTGATTCCGTTTCCGCGGGTAAAGCCGGCGTAACGACCGCCTGCACAGGGATATTAAAAGAGACTGCGGTGCCGCGTTCTGATTGTGAGATTGCCGAAATTTCACCGCCCATCAATTCGACCAATTTCTTGGAGATAGATAAGCCTAGCCCTGAACCTCCGAATGCGTTGTTGGTCCGGTTGTTACTCGGCGTGAATGCTTCGAAGAGCTGGTCCAGCTGATCAGATTCGATACCGATTCCTGTATCTGTTACCGTGACCCTGATCCAAATGCGATCGAGTGTCTGGATGGTTTCAGGTGCTGGTCGCACTTCGACCGTGAGCCCGACCTCGCCCTCGGTTGTGAATTTGGCGGCGTTACTTAACAGGTTGATCAGGATTTGGGCATAGCGGTTGGGGTCGACCAAGGCCACATCGGGTATTCGTGGGTCGACCTTTAGCTTGAAGGCGACACCTCTCTCAGCAAGCTGGTTACTGAAGATCTGCGAAATTTCTCGCGTCAGTTGGTCTAGCCGCGTTTCGATAGGCGTAATTTTTAGTTCACCTGTTTGCAGCCGCGAGAAATCCATCAAGTCGTCAATCACCGTCATGAGGTGCTTGGAAGCATTGCGCATCGCTCCGAACAGGGCTTGATTTTCTGGTTTGCTGAGCAAGGCTTGCGGCGGTGATTGAATAAAGCCCATGATGGCGTTCATGGGGGTGCGCAATTCATGACTGACGCGCGATACAAACCGTTGCTGGCGTAACTGTGCCTGTTGTGTCGCCGCTTGTGCACTATCGAGCAGGGCAACGCGTCGTGCAGACATGCGGATCACCCAGCTCTGCGTAATGACGGTGATGATTGGAAGCTCAACACCGTCATGACCACCAGGGTGAACTTGATACCCGATGCCAACGCGTGTTGGTCGGGCGGGGGCAATGCTGGCGTGTAGTTATGAACATCCAACCAAGCCAATACCCCTGCGGCGAGGATCGACAGTGCCATCGAGATCAATGAACCGCTCAGGCCAAAAACCAGTAGCAAGGGCACGGACAAAGCCAACATCCAAACCACACTGATACTGGCGACGCCGCCCTCTTGAAACGCCAGAATGAAGATGTGAACGGCGCTGGTCAACAGCATCAGCCACGCTGCTGGTAAAGGGGGTATGGCGAACCACCGCCGCCCCAAAAAGATAGCGACGAGTTCGAGAATGTATAAAACGGTTTGATAGGCACCCGTTGGCGTGCTGGCGATTAGTAAATAGGGGGCTGCCATCACGATGCCGAGCATGGTCAGCATGTTCAACGTTTTGTTGACTTTGACTTGCGCGGTCGTCTATAGCAAACGAAGGGCGCGGAAGCGCAGGCTGTTTAGGGTCATAGGCAATCCCGTGTCACCCGTGGTGCGACGAGGGTACTTTTATTATTTAATTCGTAATTTTGATTCAAAATGTATGGTTATATTAATACAAATATTCTAATTATTTTAAATTATGGAATTTAAGTTTTAGGTTGCGTGAGTGAGGGTCCAGTGTTTTTGTCCCACTTGCGCTGCATGAAGTGGGCACTATGGTGACAATGGCGGCCCATTAAATTCTTTGCTGCGACAGCAATGCCAAAACTTGATTTCCACCCTTCCGGGCGGCATTTTTTGTAAATCCCGGGTCCGTCCCCAGTGCCGGATCGAATCTTGCGCGCGCTCAGCCTACCCACCATCGATCACCGAGGGCCAGAGTTCGCCGCTCTTGGGCGAAAGGTTTTGGTGGACATGCAGCGCATTTTTCAAACCCAAAACCCCGTTCTTATCTATCCCACTCCGGGAACAGGTGCGTGGGAAGCTGCGTTGGTGAACGTGCTTAGTCCTGGTGACCATGTACTGATGTACGAGACTGGGCACTTTGCCGCACTGTGGTCCATACTAGCGACGGCACTTGGTTTGAAGGCTGAAGTGATCGCTAGGCCCGGGTTGGAGGCCAATGGCATCCCAACCAGTTAGCGCTACGGGGTACAACTCGATCTCATCGAAGCACGATTGCGCGCCGACGCTGCGCATCACATACGTGCAGTGTGTGTGGTACACGACGAGACGTCAACAGGGGTAACCAGTGATATTGCAGCCGTACGCCAAGCGATTGACGCAGCGGGGCATCCCGCGCTGTTGTTGGTCGACACTATTTCTGGCTTGGCTGCAGCCGATTATCGTCACGATGAGTGGGGTGTAGACGTCTCTATCAGTGGTTCACAAAAAGGACTGATGTTGCCACCCGGACTGGGTTTCAATGCGGTGTCCCCCAAAGCCTTGGCTGCCAGCAAGCAGGCCACCTTTCCAAAGGCATTTTGGGGTTGGCATGAAATGATCGAGATGAATCGAACCGGTTACTGGCCGACGGCGACACAAGCAGCAGTCCGTGCATGGGGCTTGGCGATTCAATGTGCCGAGCACATTGTCTATTCACCCATCCTGACCGGCGTCATGATGCCCGAGGGTGTGGATGCCGATGAGGTCCGTAAGCTCATATACGAGCGCTACGATTGCTCGCTCGGCACTGGCTTGGGAAAAGTAAAAGGGCGCATGTTCCGTATCGGACACCTCGGCGATTGCGACGACCTCACATTGATCACCGCCATTGCCGGGTGCGAGATGGGGTTGAAAGCGGCTGGTGTGGCCCTACAGGGTTCAGGCGTTCAGGCAGCGATGGACGTCGTGCAACGTGATCCGATACCCCAATTGAAGCCGTGACGGAAAAAAGAAAACCCCAAATCAATCAATGACTTGGGGTTTAAATATGGCGGAAAGGGCGGGATTCGAACCCGCGGTGGGCTATTAACCCACACACGCTTTCCAGGCGTGCGACTTAAACCGCTCATCCACCTTTCCGCGAAGGCTGGAGTATATCAGGCTGACTTGCTCAAGCCGCTGGCGCGGTCTTGAGCTTGTCGCTTTTGATGCCTCCGATTAGGCTGAAAGCAGAGCCGATGAGCGTGGCGACCTCAGTCATGTTACTGGGCACGATGAGGGTGGTGTTGGCTCCTTGGGCCACTTGACCATAGGCACCGATGGCGCCCTCAGCGACTTTCAGTTGGATCGCCTCGTGACCGTTCGGCGAGCCGATTGCTTTGGCCACCCGTTCGATCGCTTCCGCGTTCGCGTTGGCCAAAGCCAATATGGCGGTCGCCTCGCCCTCTGCTTGGTTAATCACGGCTTGCTTGTCACCCTCTGAGCGAGCAATGGCCGCCTCGCGCGCGCCGGTCGCAATGTTGATTTGCTCTTGTCGACGGCCTTCAGAGGCCGCAATGAGGGCGCGTTTTTCGCGTTCGGCGGTGATTTGCGACTGCATCGCCAAAAGGATTTCTTTTGGTGGTGTCAGATCCTTGATTTCGTAGCGCAGTACTTTCACGCCCCAGTTGAGAGCTGCTTCGTCAATGGCTGCAACCACCTGAGAGTTGATGATATTGCGCTCTTCGAATGTTTTATCCAGCTCCAGTTTTCCGATCACGCTACGCAGCGTGGTTTGCGCCAGTTGAGTGATGGCGACAATGTAATTGCTGGAACCATAGCTGGCCAACATGGGGTCGGTGACCTGAAAGTACAAAATGCCATCAACCTCAAGCTGGGTGTTGTCACGGGTGATACAGATTTGGCTGGGAACATCCAGTGGAATTTCCTTGCGTGAGTGCTTGTAGGCCACTTTGTCGATAAACGGAATAAGGATGTTTAGACCAGGTGCCAGCGTCGCTCTGTACTTTCCGAGGCGTTCGACCACCCAAGCGCTTTGTTGGGGGACGATTTTGATTGCACGAATCACAAAAATGATCGCGATGGCGATGAGAACGACGGAAACTTCCATGGATTAGCCTTTAAGGGTAGGGGGTGATGCGGTTGGGATGGGTTCGAGGATGAGTTGGTTATTCAAAATTTGCGTAATTCGTTGGGGGCCAGCGATAGGGTGCGCATCAGCGGTGAGCGCACACGACCATTCGGTGCCTCTGTAGTGAACGCGTGTTGGGCCTGTTTCACACCAGTCAGAGACAAACACCGTTTGGCCGATATCGAATGAATCTGTGGCGACTTCTAGGTCGTTCTGCTTCAACCGGCCTAGCTTCAGCGTTCTCCATACGAGCAAGCTGAAGACGCCAGTTACAGCCGCGACGCTAATTTGTGTCACGGTCCCAAAACCGGCATGGGCAGTGAGGGCCCCAAACCCAGCGGCTAGTGCGAGCAATAGGAGGTAGAAGGTTCCGGTGAACAACTCAGCGGCGACGAGCACACCGGTCATGATCCACCAAATGGTTGATGCTTCAAGGTTAAACACAAGGGTCCTTTGAAGCCAACGAGGGGGACCTCGAAGTGTTGATGTAGCACCACATTCTGCTTCAAATGGTCGGCGCTGGGGGGGTACTTGTCGTAATTGAAGCGTGGGGACTTTAAACTCAGCGTTTCCCCGCAAAGAGAGACCCTAACACTATGAAATTTCGTTTCCCCATCGTGATCATCGATGAAGACTTCCGTTCTGAGAACACCTCAGGTCTGGGCATTCGGGCGCTCGCTGATGCGATCGTTTCTGAAGGTTTTGAGGTTTTGGGGGTGACGAGTTATGGCGACTTGAGTCAGTTTGCGCAACAACAAAGCCGTGCCAGTGCATTCATTTTGTCGATCGATGATGAAGAGGTGACGCAAGGACCCGACATTGACCCCGCGGTTGAGCGTCTCCGAACTTTCATTGAAGAGGTTCGCCGCAAAAATGCTGACGTTCCAATTTACGTACATGGTGAAACGAAAACCTCGCGCCACATGCCCAATGATGTGCTGCGTGAGTTGCATGGTTTCATTCACATGTTTGAAGACACGCCCGAGTTTGTCGCACGCCACATCATCAGAGAGGCCAAGAGTTACCTCGAAGGCATCCAGCCCCCGTTTTTCAAGGCTTTGTTGGATTACGCGGAGGACGGCTCCTATTCTTGGCATTGCCCCGGTCACTCCGGTGGTGTGGCATTTTTAAAGTCGCCCGTGGGGCAAATGTTCCACCAGTTCTTTGGCGAGAACATGCTGCGTGCCGACGTCTGTAACGCGGTTGAGGAATTGGGCCAATTGCTGGACCACACGGGACCGATCGCTGAGAGCGAGCGCAATGCCGCGCGAATCTTCAACGCTGATTATTGTTACTTTGTGACCAACGGCACCAGTACCAGTAACAAGATGGTGTGGCATCACACGGTTGCACCGGGTGACGTGGTGGTCGTTGATCGCAACTGCCACAAGTCAATTTTGCACGCCATCATCATGACGGGTGCCATACCTGTCTTTTTGAAGCCGACGCGGAACCACTTTGGCATCATTGGTCCCATTGCCAAAAGTGAATTCGAGCCGGAAACCATCAAGGAGAAGATTCGAAATAACCCGCTGCTGGCACATGTGGATGCGGACACGGTCACCCCACGCGTCATGACTTTGACGCAAAGCACCTACGACGGCGTCCTGTACAACACTGAGACCATCAAAGGCATGCTAGATGGTTACGTGACCAATCTTCATTTTGACGAGGCTTGGTTACCCCACGCGGCGTTTCATCCTTTCTACGGCACGTTCCACGCTATGGGCAAACACCGTGAGCGGCCAGAGCACGCGGTGGTTTATGCCACGCAGTCGATCCACAAATTGTTGGCGGGTATCAGCCAAGCGAGCCATGTGTTGGTGCAAGATTCAAAGAGTGTGAAGCTGGATACACACCTGTTCAACGAAGCCTATTTGATGCACACATCCACATCGCCGCAATACGCGATCATCGCCAGCTGCGATGTGGCCGCAGCCATGATGGAGCCACCTGGTGGAACCGCGCTGGTGGAAGAGAGCATTTTGGAGTGCATCGATTTCCGCCGTGCCATGCGTAAAGTCGAAAAAGACTACGGTGACAAGGACTGGTGGTTCAAAGTTTGGGGTCCTCAGGACCTGAGTGATGAGGAAGGGATCGGCCGCCGGGAAGAGTGGGAGCTGAAGGGTAACCGCAGTGAGAAAGCTGAGCAATGGCATGGCTTTGGCGACTTGGCCGATGGCTTCAACATGTTGGACCCCATCAAGGCGACCATTGTCACGCCCGGTTTAGATTTGGACGGCACCTTTGCTGACAAAGGCATACCCGCCTCTATCGTGACCAAATTTTTGGCTGAGCACGGGGTGGTCGTTGAGAAGACAGGCTTGTACAGTTTCTTTGTGATGTTCACGATTGGCATCACAAAAGGTCGCTGGAACACACTGCTGACAGCGCTCCAGCAATTCAAGGATGACTACGATCGGAATCAGCCGATGTGGCGCATATTGCCTGAGTTCTGCCAATCACATAAGCGGTACGAGCGCATGGGTTTGCGTGACTTGTGCCAGCACATACATGCCTTGTACGCGAAGCATGATGTGGCGCGACTCACGACTGAGATGTACCTAAGTGATCACACCCCAGCGATGACACCCGGCGATGCGTTTGCCAGCATCGCGCGCCGGACAACTGAGCGTGTGGCGATTGATGATCTCTTGGGGCGCGTGACCACGAGCCTGATCACGCCCTATCCGCCCGGAATCCCATTGCTGGTGCCAGGCGAGGTATTCAACCAGCGTATCGTGGACTATCTCAAGTTCTCACGCGACTTCAATACCCAGTGCCCTGGATTTGAGACCGACATCCACGGTTTAGTCGAAGTCGAGGATGTCGATGGCGTGAAACGCTATTACGCCGATTGTGTCAAGACTGACGCCTAGGCGCTGGCAACGAACAAACCCACGCAGCACAGGATGCCACCCAGCCACATGAGCGATCGTTGGCTGGGTTTGTCGCTTACATAGGCCAGGCCGTAAGCGACGCGAAACAGAATGAAGGCAGCAGCCAGCGTGTCAACGATCGATTGATCGGCTTGCATTTGATGCGCAATGATCACGGCCACCGCAAAAAATGGGAACGCCTCAAAGCTGTTGAGTTGAGCCCAATGCGCACGTAAACGCCGACCGGTTAATTGTGCGAGGTGCGCGCGCGGTGCGTGGTTGTCGTATTTGGGTGCGGGTTGATCTGCTGGATCCTTGGGGCCAAACTTGGCCAGACCTGTGAACAAATATGGTAGGAGGGCGGCCATCAGGACGCACCAATAAGCGAGGGTCATTTTGAAATCCTTTCGTTACTCGGCCATGCCACCGACCACGTTGCTGAAGCCCGCATCAACATACGTGATTTCCGCCGTCACGCCGTTGGCGAGATCACTCATTAGGAAGGCCGCGACGTTGCCGACGTCATCGATCGTTACGTTGCGCCGCAGGGGCGCTGTCTCAGCGACCTGACCCAAAATTTTGCCAAAGCCCTTGATACCGCTTGCTGCCAGGGTTTTGATGGGGCCTGCGCTGATACCGTTGACGCGAATCCCCTTGGGGCCCAAGCTCTCGGCGGTGTAGCGTACCGAGGCCTCAAGTGACGCCTTTGCGAGCCCCATCGTGTTGTAGTTGGGGAGTGCGCGTTCAGCGCCTAAGTATGAAAGTGTCAGCAACGCAGCCTTTTGGTTCAGGTACGGTCGTGCAGCCTTAGCCATGGCGGGGAAGCTGTAGGCGCTGATGTCATGCGCGATACGGAAACCCTCTCGGCTGATACCGTCAAGGAAGTCACCCGCGATCGCTTCACTTGGTGCGAAACCGATGGCGTGTACAAAGCCGTCAAACGTTGGCCACGTCTTGGCCAGGTCAGCGAAAAGGGCGTCGATTTGTGCATCGCTGCTGACGTCGCAATCGAAAATGAGGTTGGAGCCAAATTCCGCTGCGAAGCCGGTGATACGGTCTTTGAATCGCTCACCCACATAACTGAAGGCTAAATCGGCGCCTTGTGCGTAGCAGGCCCGGGCGATACCGTAGGCGATAGACCGGTTGGACAAAACCCCCGTGATGAGTAATTTTTTTCCATTTAGAAACCCGTTACGTTCGCTCACAAGAATCTCCCTCAGTGTGCTGCTGTGTGATCGTGATACCCCGGTTGGGGCTGATGCCGGCATTGTCGCATGGCGCGGCGCGGCTTCATTTGAGGTTGCACCTAAGTCCTGGGGGAAAATTAGTTTTTTTGTATTATTTTTTATGTTGGGCTTTGGCAAGCTTGGGTTTGTCGCGAAGCAAGTTATCAAGTGGTTTTAGAGGTTGACTGTTCTGCGAGCGTTACGGTTGTGGGCGTGCCACAATCCGTATAAGAATCATTTCCAGTTCTTTGATTTCGCTCGAATTTCGGGTTAAAATCACGGCTTCACGACCAAATGGGCGGGTTCTTACCGCCCATTTTTTTTGCCTTCGCTCGACACGTGCGGTGTGCCTGTACTGACCAATAGCGACGCAGTAGCGTTGCGCAGTGCGGCGTCGTGTGGTCGGGCGTTATGCATTTTTGGGTCAAAGTTAAAAGGATTTGTGTCGGCAATGTCTTGGCAAGATGCGGTGAAAACCAGCGTGACTGGTTTGGGGTATGACCTGGTGGAGATTGAGCGCTCTGCTGCTGGTCTGCTGCGCATCACCATTGACATGCCTTATGTGCTGGGACAACCCGAGCAACTGGTAACGGTCGAAGACTGCGAGATTGTGACCAAACAGCTGCAGTTTTTGTTTGAAGTTGAAAACGTGGATTACCACCGTCTTGAGGTGGGGTCACCTGGTATTGACCGGCTACTCCGCCACGATGCCGACTTTGAGCGCTTTGCCGGTGAGGTGATTGATGTTGTTTTGAAAGAGCCGATCGGCGTGACCGATTCTGGTATCTCAGCGAATCGTAAGAAGTTTCGAGGCGAACTTGAGGCAGTCGAGCCCGGTAAATGGCAGATTGTTTGGAGTGATGCCCCGCCCGTAAAACCGGGCGTGAAGGTTGGTAAAAAGCGCGCCGCTGCCATTGCGGAAGCGATGCGGGCGTTGCAGTTTGAATGGGCGGATTTACGCGAAGCGCGCTTAGCGCCTATCGTTGATTTCCAAGGGCGAAAGCCCAAAAATAAAGGCACTGCTGAGGCGAATTGAGGCGGGCGTGTCGGGGTGGTTTTAAACCGTTAAGTTTTGGTTTTGTGTATTGAAAGGCTAGCGACTTGCTATGAATCGCGAACTGTTGATGTTGGTTGATGCAATCTCTCACGAAAAAAGTGTTGAGCGTGATGTGGTTTATGCCGCCGTTGAGTTGGCGTTGGCATCGGCGACCAAAAAACTCTACCCAGAGGAAGCCGAAATTCGCGTCGCTATTGACAAAGACACCGGTGAGACCGAAAGCTTCCGTCGCTGGTTGGTGGTGCCTGACGAGGCGGGTTTGCAAAACCCCGATGCGGAAGAAATCTACTCAGACGCAGTCGAGATTGATCCTGAGGTTCAGGTCGGTGATTACATCGAGGAAGCCATTGAATCGGTGCCGTTTGGCCGCATTGGTGCCATGGCGGCCAAACAAGTGATCTTGCAAAAGATTCGCGAAGCCGAGCGTGAGACCATCCTGAATGATTTCATGGCGCGTGGCGACAAAATCCTGGTTGGCGCGGTCAAACGTATGGACAAAGGAGACATCATTGTCGAGAGTGGCCGCGTCGAGGGTCGCTTGCGTCGCTCAGAAATGATCCCGAAGGAAAACTTCCGTCCTGGTGACCGCGTCCGCGCGATGATCATGGAGGTGGACACGACTTTGCGCGGAGCCCCCATTCTGTTGTCTCGTTCGGCGCCTGAGTTCATGGTTGAGTTGTTCCGTAACGAAGTCCCCGAAATCGAGCAAGGCACGCTGGAGATTAAATCGTGCGCGCGCGACCCCGGTTCTCGCGCCAAGATCGCTGTGCTGTCACATGACCCACGTGTTGACCCCATCGGTACCTGCGTCGGTGTTCGCGGCTCTCGCGTGAACGGTGTTACGAACGAGTTGGCCGGTGAACGCGTTGACATCGTTTTGTGGAGCGAGGACCCTGCCCAATTCGTCATTGGTGCCTTGGCTCCTGCCAACGTCAGTTCAATTGTGGTGGACGAAGAGCGGGGCGCCATGGATGTGGTGGTTGACGAGGAAAACCTCGCGATCGCGATTGGCCGTGGTGGCCAAAACGTCCGTTTAGCCTCAGAGCTCACGGGCTGGCGTATCAACATCATGACCGCTGACGAGTCGGCGCAAAAGCAAGCCGAAGAGGCCCAATCTGTTCGCGCGCTGTTCACCAGCAAACTGGATGTGGATGAGGAAATCGCCGACATCCTCATCGAAGAGGGCTTTACCAGCCTCGAAGAGGTTGCCTACGTACCGTTGCAAGAGATGTTGGAAATCGAGTCTTTCGACGAAGACACCGTCAATGAGTTGCGTACCCGCGCCAAAGACGCTTTGTTGACCATGGAGTTGGCACACGAAGAGAGCGTTGAGGATGTGTCGCAAGACCTGCGCGATTTGGATGGATTGACTGTTGAGTTGATCTCAAAGTTGGCCGATGCCGGCATCCATACGCGCGACGAATTAGCCGATTTGGCAACCGATGAATTGGTTGAAATCACGGGGCAGACGGATGAAGAGGCCGTCGCCTTGATCATGAAGGCTCGCGAGCACTGGTTCTCTGATGACTCAGATGACACCGCTAGCAGTGCTGAACAGCAGTCTTGATCACGGAGGCCCCCAGGAAAGAAATTTATGACCAGTACCACCGTCGCAGAATTAGCCTCTGAGCTAAACAAACCTACCGAAACCCTTATTGAGCAGCTCGCGAGCGCGGGCGTCAAAAAGGGTAAGCCCACCGATATCGTGTCTGATGCGGATAAGCAAACTTTGCTGACCTATCTGCAGACGGCACACGGTACCGCTACGACCGGACGCAAAAAGATCACATTGGTCAAGAAATCAACATCTGAGATCAAGCAAGCGGATGCCCGTGGTGGAGCGCGAACAATTCAGGTAGAGGTGCGTAAAAAGCGCACGTTTGTGCGACGTGATGACGAGGCCATGACGGCCAAGCCTGCCGACGTCGAGTTAGAGCGTCGGGTTGCTGCAGCCGAAGCTGAGGCAGAGAGCCTGCGTGCAGAAGAGGCTGCGATTGCGCAAGCGCGCGTCGAGCGTGAGGCGCAAGAAGCCAAGCAGGCGGCTGCTGATGCCGCCGCAGCGGCTGAAGCTGCGAAGTTGGCAGCAGAGGCCGCAAGTGCAGCTAAGGCCAGCGAGTCAGAAGGCGTCACCCCCGCTGAGCAGGCCAAATTAGACCGCGAGGCAGCTCGTGCGGCGGCCATTGCTGAGGCAGCTGCTGCGAATAGCTGGAAGAATGAACGACGCGCGCCCGCAGCGAAAGCCGAACCCGCGCCCGAAACGAATCCGGCAGAGGAAGCCGCAGCCAAAGCTGCTGCGGCTGCCGTCGAGGTGAAAGCGAAAGCGGACGCTGTAACGAAAGCCGAGACGGATCGTGTCAAGGCCCTCGACATTCGACGTAAAAAAGCAGAAGCCGAAGCGGCAGCGATTCGCGAGATGATGGCGACGACCCAGACGAAAGTTTTGGTGGCTAAGAAGCCTGAAGAGATTGCCAAAGACGCCGCCAAACCTGGTGCCCGCAAAGAGATCAAGTCTGAGAAGCTGTCTTCCACTTGGACCGACGACGTCGCCAAGAAAAAGGAAATTAAAACCCGTGGCGATACGACTGCGGGTCGCGGTAGCAACTGGCGCGGTGGACCCAAGGGTGGTGGCCGTCGTGGCGATAAGCGTGGCCGTAACGAAGAGTCAACCTTCGTCGCGCCGACGGAATTCAAGGCACTGGAAATTCACGTGCCCGAGACGATCACGGTGGCTGAGCTGGCACACAAGATGTCGGTCAAATCCTCTGAGGTCATTAAAGAGTTGATGAAATTAGGTCAGATGGCCAGCATTAACCAATCACTTGACCAAGACACCGCGATGGTTTTGGTGGAAGAGATGGGCCACACAGCCGTGCAAGCCGCCCTGGATGATCCAGAGGCGTTTACTGACGAGGAGTCAGCAGGACACACTGGCGAGGCACTGCCTCGCGCTCCTGTGGTGACGGTGATGGGTCACGTTGACCACGGTAAGACGTCACTGTTGGACTACATCCGTCGCTCAAAAGTGGCGAGCGGCGAGGCAGGTGGTATCACCCAGCACATCGGTGCTTACCACGTGGAAACGCCACGCGGCATGATTTCATTCCTCGACACCCCCGGTCACGAGGCCTTTACGGCGATGCGCGCGCGCGGTGCGCAGGCGACCGACATTGTGATTTTGGTGGTTGCCGCGGATGACGGGGTGATGCCGCAAACCAAGGAAGCGATTAAGCACGCAAAGGCGGCAGGTGTACCGTTGGTTGTTGCGATCAACAAGATTGATAAGCCCGGTGCAAACTCTGAGCGCGTTCGCGGGGAGTTGGTCACTGAGGAAGTCGTTCCCGAAGAATACGGCGGTGATTCACCATTCATTGAGGTGTCTGCCAAGACGGGTCAAGGCATCGATGACTTGCTGGAGCAGGTGTTGCTGCAGGCGGAGATTCTTGAACTGCGTGCCCCTGTCGACGCCATGGCTAAGGGTGTGGTGGTTGAGGCTCGTCTGGACAAAGGTCGCGGTCCGGTCGCGACGGTGCTGGTTCAGTCCGGTACGCTTCGCGCTGGTGACGTGGTGTTGGCGGGTCACTCGCATGGCCGCGTTCGAGCCATGCTGGACGAGAACGGTGAATCCGTTAAGTCTGCAGGCCCCTCCATTCCTGTGGAGATTCAAGGTTTGGCCGACGTGCCGGCAGCGGGCGATGACTTCATGGTCATGCTGGACGAGCGTCGCGCCCGTGAAATTGCGACTTATCGTCAAGGTAAATTCCGTTCGACCAAATTGGCTAAACAGCAAGCCGCCAAGCTGGAGAACATGTTCAGCCAAGTCGGTGCTGGCGAAGTCAAGACGTTGCCACTCATCATCAAGGCGGATGTGCAAGGTTCGCAAGAGGCGTTGGCGGCATCGTTGCTCAAGTTGACCAACGACGAAGTAAAGGTACAGATCGTCATGGCCGGTGTGGGTGGTATCAGCGAGAGCGATATCAACTTAGCCATTGCGTCTAAATCGGTTGTGATTGGATTCAACGTTCGTGCCGATGCTGGCGCGCGTAAACAAGCCGAGAACAACGAAATCGATGTGCGTTACTACAACATCATCTACGACGCCGTGGATGAGGTGAAGGCTGCGATCGGTGGTATGTTGACCCCCGACAAGCGTGAAGAAATTATTGGTAACGCAGAAATCCGTCAGGTGTTCCGTGTCAGTAAGATCGGCGCGATTGCGGGTTGTATGGTTACCAGCGGTGTGGTGCGTCGCACAGCGAAGTTGCGCGTTTTGCGTGACAACGTCGTCATCTTTACCGGTGAGCTCGAATCGCTCAAGCGCTTCAAGGATGATGCGAAAGAGGTTCGTGAGAACTTCGAGTGCGGCTTGAACATCAAGGGCTACAACGAGATTACTGAAGGCGATATCCTGGAGTTCTTCGAGATCAAGGAAGTGGCGCGCACGCTGGGTTGATCCTGCGAGCACGCGAAGGCAGGACTATGGCGATTAAGAAATCCTCAACTCCCAACCGCGGCTTCAAGGTCGCGGATCAGATCCAGCGCGATCTGTCGGAGTTGATCGCGCGCGAATTGAAAGATCCGCGCGTGGGCATGGTGACGATCCAAGCGGTTGAAGTGACGCCAGACTACGCTCATGCAAAGGTGTTCTTCAGCGTATTGGTTGGCGATCCGGAGCAATGTGAATTGGCGCTCAACCAGGCTGCGGGCTTCTTGCGAAACGGCTTGTTCAAACGACTTCACATTCATACGGTGCCGACCCTGCATTTCCACTTTGACCGTACGCTAGAGCATGCAGCGGACATGAATGCACTGATCGCCAAGGCGGTCTCGTCGCGCGCTAAAGAGGACTGATCATGAACTCACCGCAGAAGCGGGGGAGTTCGGTGAAGCGGCGTCCCGTGCACGGGGTGCTGTTGTTGGACAAACCCATTGGCCTATCGAGTAACCAAGCCTTGCAGAAGGCGAAATGGCTGTTGCGCGCTGAAAAAGCGGGGCACACCGGTACGCTTGATCCCTTGGCAACCGGCGTGTTGCCCTTGTGTTTTGGCGCTGCCACCAAATTCAGCCAAATGCACCTCGATGCCGACAAGTCTTACACCGCCGATTTGCAGTTAGGCACGACCACGACCACGGCAGATGCTGAGGGTGAAGTGTTGCAGACACGTGATGTGTCCGCTTTTACACAAGATCAACTCGACGCGGTTGCAGCGCGGTTTACGGGTGATATTGCACAGTTGCCGCCCATGTACTCTGCTCTGAAGCGCGACGGTAAACCCCTTTATGCGTACGCGCGTGCGGGTGAGGTCGTTGAGCGCACCCCGCGCAATATCACGATTCATGCACTCAGCTTGTCCGCTACATCGGACCCCACGCGATTAAAGCTAACGGTGCGTTGCTCAAAAGGCACTTACGTTCGTACGCTGGGTGAGGACATAGGTGAGGCGTTGGGCTGTGGCGCGCATCTTGCCAGTTTGCGCCGCACGCAGACTGGCTGCTTCACATTAGCGGACCAGCGCGCAAGCTACGCGACCACGACGCTCGCAGCGCTCGAGGCGCTGTCTGACTCAGCGCGTTTGGAGACGTTGTTGCCCGTCGAGACCTTGCTGCATGGCGTCGGTACCGTGGCGCTTGCGCCCGAGCAGGCTGGCCGATTTTTGAGTGGTGTACGTTTGCGCACGGCGGATTTGCCGGCGGCTAACGGCATCCCGCAAAAGTCTGATTTAGTTGCCGTATGGGGTGCTTCGCCTCACGCATTTTTGGGGTCCGCTCACATTGTGGGTGGTGAATTGATTCCAACGCGCTTACTCAGTCCTGCTGAGGTCGCGCAAAATTTGGCGCAGACCGATGCAACGGCATTGGTTTGCTAGATTTTTTATTTGTTTTAGAGCTTTAGGATTTTCATGACAACGCCTATTCGTAACATTGCCATCATCGCTCACGTCGACCACGGCAAAACCACCATGGTGGACCAACTGCTTCGCCAATCAGGTACTTTCGCTGATCACGAAAAGATCGTCGACACCGTGATGGACAACAACGCCATTGAGCGTGAGCGTGGCATCACTATTTTGGCTAAGAACTGTGCTGTAAGCTGGAAGGGCACCCACATTAACATCGTCGACACCCCCGGTCACGCGGACTTTGGTGGTGAGGTCGAGCGCGCCTTGTCAATGGTTGACGGTGTGGTGCTTTTGATTGATGCCCAAGAGGGCCCCATGCCACAAACACGTTTCGTGACCAAGAAAGCGCTGGCACTGGGTTTGAGACCTATTCTGGTGGTCAACAAAGTGGATAAGCCAGGTTCGCGTCCAGACCACGTCGTCAATGAAGCCTTTGACTTGTTCGACAAGCTGGGTGCGACGGATGAGCAGTTAGATTTCCCGGTCGTCTACGCGTCAGGTATCAACGGCTGGACTTCTTTGGTGGAGGGCGAACCTGGTGAGCAGTGGGGCCCCGACATGTCAGCCTTGTTTGATACCGTCCTGAGCCATGTGCCTGCGCAGAGTGGCGACCCTGCAGGTCCGTTGCAGTTACAGGTTTCAGCGTTGGACTTCTCGACGTTCGTGGGTCGTATTGGTGTGGGCCGAATTTCTTCGGGCACCATCAAACCTCAGATGGATGTATTGGTCATGGAAGGTCCCGATGGTGCCACCGTCAAGGGCCGTATCAACCAAGTATTGAAATTTCAAGGATTGGACCGCGTACAAGTTACCGAGGCGGGACCAGGCGATATCGTATTGATCAACGGCATTGCAGATATTGGTATTGGTGTGACCGTGACGGACCCCTTGAAGCCAGCGCCCATGCCCATGCTCAAGGTTGATGAGCCCACCTTGACCATGAATTTCTGCGTGAACACAAGTCCACTCGCAGGTCGCGAAGGTAAATATGTCACCAGTCGACAGCTTTGGGACCGCCTGCAAAAAGAACTGCAACACAACGTTGCATTGCGCGTGGCAGAGACCGATGAAGAGGGTGTTTTTGAGGTCATGGGACGTGGCGAATTGCACCTGACGATCTTGCTTGAAAACATGCGCCGTGAAGGTTATGAGCTGGCCGTGTCAAAGCCTCGCGTGGTGTTCCGCGATATCGATGGCGAACGTTGTGAACCCATCGAGATGGTGACCGCCGATATCGAAGAAGCCCATCAAGGTGGTGTGATGCAGGCGCTCGGCGAGCGCAAAGGTGAGTTGGTCAATATGGAACCCGATGGCCTTGGCCGCGTGCGTCTGGAGTACCGTATTCCCGCTCGCGGTTTGATTGGCTTCACAAACGAGTTCTTAAACCTGACGCGCGGATCCGGTTTGATCTCCAACATTTTTGACGGCTACGAGCCTCACAAAGGTGAAATTGGTGGTCGTAAGAACGGCGTACTGATCTCTATGGATGACGGTGAGATCTTTACCTATGCCTTGGGCAAGCTGGACGACCGCGGCCGCATGTTGGTGAAAGCCAATGACCCCGTGTACGAAGGCATGATTGTGGGTATTCACAACCGTGACAACGACCTAGTCGTGAATGCCACTCGTACCAAGCAGTTAACCAACTTCCGCGTCAGTGGCAAGGAAGACGCCATCAAAATCACGCCCCCCATCGCATTGACTTTGGAGTATGGTGTGGAATTCATCGAAGACGATGAGTTGGTCGAAATCACGCCTAAGAGCGTTCGCCTGCGCAAGCGCTTCTTGAAAGAGCACGAACGCAAGCGCGCGAGCCGTGACACGTCGGTGAGCTAATTTAAGGGCGCCGCTGGCGCCCTTTTTTTGGTAGAGAGTTGAGTATTTGTTTGGGGAATGAAGCGATGAAAGCATTGCATCAAAGTGAGTTTGTTGACGCCACAGTTGCTGGCCGTGTGGGATTGATTACCTTGCAGCGCCCCAAGGCCCTGAACGCCTTGTCGCTGGATATGATTCGTGCGCTGGAAAGCCATTTGCGCGCGTGGCAGTCAAATGATGAAGTTTTGGCGGTCGTTATTCGTGGGACGGACAAAAACGGGCCCTTTGGTCACTTCTGCGCTGGTGGCGATATTCGGTTTTTTCACGAAGCCGCTCTGGCCAGCGACCCCGACTTGGACGCGTTCTTCACCGAAGAGTACGCACTTAACTACCTGATCCACACTTACCGAAAGCCCTATATCGCCCTCATGGATGGGGTAGTTATGGGCGGTGGCATGGGGATCTCACAAGGAGCGAGCTTGCGAGTGGTTACCCCACAGAGCAAGTTGGCGATGCCAGAGACCAATATTGGTTTGTTCCCTGACGTGGGTGGCGGTTTCTTTCTCAGTCGTCTGCCTGGTCATTTTGGGGAGTGGTTGGCGCTCACCGGATCGATGTTGGGGGCAGGGGATGCCATCGCGCTCGGTCTTGCTGACTGTTGTGTCGACCGCTCCAGCCTCCCCGTTTTGTGGGGCGAGTTGGGCGAAACCCCTTTTCAAAGCCCAGACGCGGTTCAGCGCTGGGTTGAAGTAAAAGCATCTTCGGCGCCAGAGTCTCATATTCTCAAACAGCGCCCATGGGTCGACTCGGTTTTCTCTGCGCCTTCAGTACCCGAAATCATGTCGCGATTAACCGATCTCATGGCGACTGCGGATGCGACACAGGCGGAGTGGGCAGGTACCGTGCACGCCCAGCTGCTCACGCGGTCACCCTTGATGTTGCATGTGGTGCTCGAGCAGATTCGGCGCGCCCGCACCTTGTCGCTCGCAGAGGATCTCCGGATGGAGCGTGACATGGTGCACAACTGCTTTTACTGGCGTCCGGGCAAGGCGAGTGAGACGGTCGAGGGCGTCCGCGCACTAGCGGTCGATAAGGATCACAAGCCGCAATGGAACCCGTCGCACATTGATGCCGTGACCACGGACATGGTCGAGGCGTTCTTTAACTCACCTTGGTCGCCCGAGGCGCATCCCATGGCGGACAAACTCAGTAATTAACGCTGGCGTTCTTTCATGGCGCGTTCAACTTCGCGCTTGCCCTCACGCTCCTTAATAGTCGAGCGTTTGTCATGCTCTGCTTTGCCTTTAGCCAAAGCGATTTCGCATTTGACTCGACCGTTCTTCCAGTGGAGGTTGAGCGGCACCAGGGTGAATCCACGTTGTTCGACCTTGCCAACCAGTCGCCGAATCTCATCTTTCTTCAACAACAATTTTTTGGTGCGCGCGCTGTCTGAGCGCACGTGCGTTGAGGCACTGATCAGTGGGTTGATCAAGCACCCGATGATGAATAACTCACCATCTCGAATGACAACGTAACCATCGGTTAGCTGTACCTTACCCGCGCGCAAAGCCTTGACTTCCCAGCCCTCTAGCACCATTCCCGCCTCGTGGGTTTCCTCTATGGCATAGTTGAAGCGTGCCTTTTTGTTATCGGCGATTCGTGCGGGTAGCGGCTTTTTATCCTTACCGGTTGCGTTCTTTGAAGCCATGGTGCCTAGGTTAAAGTTGGATGCCACATAAAATATGCTTTACGGCATAGCCTCTCATTGTATGAAAACTGTCAGCAAGTCTGTTTTGTTAAACCACAGCCCCGAGCAAATGTATGCATTGGTGACGGATGTGGCGCAGTACCCTGCGTTTTTGCCGTGGTGTGACAGCTCTGAAGTGATCAGTGAAACAGCCTCTGAGATGACCGCTAAGGTCGGCATGGCGTTGGGGGGCTTACACCAGAGTTTCACAACCAAAAACCTGCACGAAGAGGGGCGTGCGGTTCACATGCAATTGGTGGATGGGCCTTTCTCTCATTTGGAGGGCAGCTGGCAGTTCAAACCCCTCGGTGAGCTCGATGCCCACGGGCAGGCGGCGGCTTGTAAGGTCAGCTTCACGCTGGCGTACGCGTTTTCGAGCAAAACATTAGCGACGTTTGTTGGTCCGGTTTTTGACAAGATAGCGTCCAACTTAATCGATGCCTTTGTCGCGCGTGCAGACGCCGTCTACGGCAAGCGCGAGGGTCCATGATGCTCACTGTTGCCGTTTCTTTTTCGCCCAAACCTCGCATCGTGCAGCAACTTGAATTACAGGTAGCGCCGGGTAGCTCGATCAAAGACCTACTGCAAACGTTGGTTACACATGCAGACTGGCAGGTTGCGGCAGTGGCGGGGTTGGATGGCAAACTTAAATTATCGATCTGGAACCGCAAAGCCAAATTAAGCGATGTGCTGCGGGACGGTGATCATTTCAGCCTGTGTCGCGGCCTGTTGGTTGACCCTATGGTGGCCCGTCGCACGCGTTTTCAAAAGCAAGGTGCACGCACCGCTGGGTTGTTCTCAAAGCGCCGACCCGGTGCCAAACCAGGCTACTGAAGCCCCAGCCGAGCTTAGGCACTGTATACAGCGGGTTAGTGTTAGCCATTAAAATCCTGCTCTTTGGAGCTTTCAAATGCGCTTGCTTGGCCCCGGCCTCACGTTTGACGACGTTTTACTGGTTCCCGCGTTCTCCCAAGTTCTCCCCAAAGACACGCATCTCACCACGCAGTTCACGCGTGACATCACCCTGAATTTACCCCTCGTATCCGCCGCAATGGATACTGTCACGGAGGCACGTCTTGCGATTGCGCTGGCGCAAGAGGGTGGCATTGGGATCGTGCACAAGAACCTCACGGCCCAAGAGCAAGCGGCTCAAGTTGCCAAAGTCAAGCGCTACGAAAGCGGCGTGCTCCGTGATCCCGTGGTCATCACACCCAACCACACCGTTCGGCAAGTCATGCAGCTGTCCGAAGAACTCGGCGTCTCGGGTTTTCCTGTCGTTGATGCGGGTAAGGTCGTGGGTATC
>Ga0102891_1000171_pt1 | contig 26755 bp, 23 predicted proteins | sample Colrivmet1552A02_FD_84503 | JGI IMG/M metagenome (GOLD analysis project Ga0102891, IMG submission 84503) | Estuarine microbial communities from the Columbia River estuary - metaG 1552A-02 | ecosystem: Environmental > Aquatic > Marine > Intertidal zone > Estuary | place: USA: Columbia River...
AATTGGACATGGATAATGTCTAAAGTACTAGACTAGTTAGCAGAGGATGTATTTTTACAAGACCACGAAAAAATAAAATCGGCAACCAAATCACCGTTTTCATTGTGCGCCATTACGGGCATCGATATTACTCGCCCTTCGTTGCCGCTAAATATTATATTTATGTAGGATTGTACATTATTGCCTTCATTGCATGAGAAGGTAATTTTTCCTACCGCTTTTTTATGGTATTCGGCCTCCACGCGTAAAAGTAACATCGAAAATGGCGTAGCTGAAGAACGGTATTGAAAAAGCAATAATCCCGTCGCAAGCTCAGCAGCCATCTGCATGGCAGCAAAGTATATAGAATGAAAAGGATTTTGATTTATCCACTTGAATTTTAAGGAGGTTGAACTGCCTTGGTCATCAATATTGATGAGTTTAACTCCTGCAAAAAATGCTAATGGTAATTTTTTGAGTAAGAAAAACCAAAAATAAGGCCCTAAAGCTTTCTGCCTAAAAACAAGATGTTTCATTCGGTTTGGTCTAATAGGTCACTTTCCTTTCCGTTTAAATTTAACTCTTCTTTGGCTCTTGATTTTAAAGGACGAAAATAAAGTAACATAACTCCCGTCATGAGCCCGTAAAGCAATAAGTTATTTTGACCAGTGATATAAAACGAGATACCTGCAAAAAAAGCAGACCCAGTTAAAGAGCTCCAAATCAGTATATTATTATCTCTGTAGATGTTCATTTTGTCTATCAGATTAGCGTTTGTGCTTAGTTTCTTATATCTGTTTTTACCGACGTAATATGCCGCGGCAAAACTGGCTATTGCCAAAACGGGGACAAGTAATTCAAATATATTTAGCACTGTTCGTGGTTCTACGCCACCGTTAGCTTGCATTCTAAGTGTATAGCATATTCCAACAATTATCGTAGTAAATATACTTATGGTTAGGTGAAGCGATGATGTCTGCTTAAAGACTGATTGTGGTGTTGTTTTACTCATAATAAGCTAATTTGATCTCCAGTAGTAAATGATTGATTACCATCTTTCTTTTCCTTAGAAGGCAGTTCTGGTATAGCGTCATCCGGAATTTCTTTTAGTTCTTTTTTGGATTCTTCTATAATTATCCGCTCAATAACTTTTTTAGGCATAGGGGGCGGTATTTCTTCTTGACCTTCTATTGTATCAATAATCGTCGTGTCTAAAGATTCGCTCTCGACCTTATATTCCTTCGCATTATCAGATCCTTTATCTCCGCCAGAACTACTAGGAGGTAATTCATCGTCGTCATCATTGTCTGGTGGTGGCGGTGGGAGTAATTTAGCTTTAATAAATTCTTTGCCGCATAACTTATTTCCGATGCTCTTCCAACCTTTAACATCAATAAATGTGGTTAGATTAACTTGACTAATTCTTTTCTCTCCACTGGCTGTTTTTACGGTAAGTTCCAATAAAGGTGATTTATGAGTTGCAGCAAGAATCATTTTACTGCCCCAGCCTTCAGTAATGAAGCTGAAACGCTTTCCTGTAGAACGGGTTTCTACGTTAAATCGCTTAACGCAGTAGTTTTTTCCATTACCATCATAGTGCAGTACACTAATTACACAATTAGGGTCAAACTTCTCAATCAATGCAATTTCTTTATTTGCATAATGATTAGTTAACTCATGATTAGTTAATTCGTACTCACCACTATCAAAAATCACTAGAATTAAATCATCTGTTTGGAAACTACCTAAGTATTGACCACGTTCATGTACGTTTAATCTACCTATATTCGATTCGTACCAAATATCTCTTCCCCCAATAGTAGAGACCCCTTTTACTTTAAGGTCTACCTTACGTACAGGCTGTTTGGTTACCATGTTACCTTGGCTACTGCGCCCTTTTATGGCGATATCTGAGAAGTTAAAGTCAAATAACTTTATTCTTGCTTTGGCTGCTGAGTGAAGATAAATATTGACAATTTCCGCTTCACCGTTTGGATTTACACTAAAATATTGAAGTTTACTGTCTGCAGAGCCTTTGGTTACATTATACTCTTTGTCTCGTGTTACGCTGGTTACGTTAAAACGCTTAGCCATGGTTCTTTTGGAATCACCATCTGTATAAATTGCGTTATAGGTAAGTCGTTCTTCATTTTTACGAAATATCCCTACGTGTATAATATTTTTACCAAAAAATGCTTTGGCACTTACTTTACTTACAGAGTAAGTTCCATCTTTCCTAAAAACGATAATATCATCAATATCGGAACAATCACATATGTATTCATCTTTTTTAATACCTGTTCCGACAAACCCTTCTGCGAAATTCGCGTAGAGCTTTTCGTTGGCTACTGCAACTACTTTGGTATTTATTTCCTCAAATCCTTTTATTTCGGTCTTACGTTCTTTGCCTTTGCTATATTTATCTAATAAATTCTGGTAGTAAGCAATTGCATATTCTACTAAGTTCTCTAAGTAATTATTTACCTCCAATAGAGCATCTTCGATACCTTTTAAGAGTTCGTCAGCTTTAAACGCATCAAATTTAGATATACGTTTAATTTTTATTTCTGTAAGGCGTACAATGTCATCTTCTGTTACTTTCCGTCTTAGCTGCTTTGTAAAGGGTTTCAAGCCCTTATCAATAGCAGACAGAACACCTTCCCAGGTTTCTTCTTCTTCTATGTCACGGTAAATACGTTCTTCAATGAATATCTTTTCGAGTGAGCTGAAATGCCATTTTTCTTCCAGTTCGCCTCTTTTTATCTCTAGTTCTGCTTTGAGGAGGGTTACCGTATTTTCGGTGTTAATCTTGAGTATATCCGACACACCCAAGAACATAGGTTTATTCTCTACAATGACACAGGCATTAGGAGAAATAGAGCTTTCGCATGCTGTGAATGCATACAATGCATCTATTGTTTTATCCGCAGAAATACCGTTGGGTAATTGTATCTCAACTTCTACATCTTTGGCAGTATTATCGACAACTTTCTTTATTTTTATCTTTCCGTTATCGTTTGCCTTTAGTATGCTATCAATCAATCCGCCGGTTGTAATTCCATAAGGTACGTCGGTAATAGCAAGTGTATTTTTATCTTTTTCTATTATGGTAGCACGTACTTTTATTCTACCTCCGCGTTTTCCATCTTGATAATCTGTTACATCTACCTGTCCACCAGTAAGGAAATCAGGGTAAAGTGTAGGTGTTTTTCCTTCTAATATTTTAATGCTTCCTTTTATCAACTCAATAAAATTGTGAGGCATTATCTTGGTACTAAGTCCAACTGCAATACCTTCTACTCCTTGTGCCAACAAAAGCGGGAATTTAACAGGTAGCGTAATGGGCTCATTTTTACGACCGTCATAACTTTTTTGCCATTCGGTAGTTTGTTTGTTAAATGCTATTTCTAAGGCAAACTTATTAAGTCGAGCTTCTATATACCTGGAAGCAGCTGCGCTGTCACCCGTTCTAACGTCGCCCCAGTTTCCTTGACAATCGATAAGAAGGTCTTTTTGACCCATGTTAATGATTGCTCCACCAATTGCCATATCGCCATGAGGGTGATACTGCATGGTGCTGCCGATAACATTGGCCACTTTATTGTAACGACCATCATCCATTTCCTTCATTGCATGAAGGAATCGTCGTTGTACAGGTTTTAATCCATCGTTGATATGAGGAACTGCTCGCTCTAAAATTACGTAACTTGCGTAATCCAAGAACCAGTCTTCATACATCCCTTTAACGGCACGTTGACCATTAGCAAGGTCAATTTTTGTGACTTTTTCTTGGGGATTAGTTTCCAAATTATCTTCTAACTCTTCGTTTTCGTCCATAATCTATTATACCGATTCCGTTTCTATTAGTTCTTCAGTTAATTCAGGTTCTTCATCGCTTGATTCGTCTATCTCTATCCTAAGATTATCAATAATGAAATCTTGTCTGTCCGGGGTGTTTTTCCCCATGTAATATTCTAGTATTTTGTTAATGCTTGAATCCTCTGTCAGTAATACGGGTTCTAAGCGAATATCTTCACCTATAAAACCACCAAATTCGTCCGGTGATATTTCTCCTAAACCTTTAAATCGTGTAATTTCTGCGGTTTTGCCTATTTTTTTAATCGCATCAAAACGCTCTTGATCTGTGTAGCAGTAAAATGTTTCCTTTTTGTTCCGAACTCTAAATAGGGGTGTTTCTAATATATATACGTGTCCCTTTCTTACTAAATCCGGGAAAAATTGCAAGAAAAAAGTCAGGATAAGTAATCGAATATGCATACCGTCTACATCAGCGTCTGTTGCAATTACAATTTTATTGTAGCGCAAATCGTCGACACTTTCTTCGATATTAAGTGCATGTTGAAGCAAGTTAAATTCTTCGTTTTCGTACACAATTTTTTTCTTAAGACCATAGCAGTTTAGAGGCTTACCTCTTAAGCTAAAAACGGCTTGCGTTTGAACGTCTCTGGCTTTGGTTATGCTTCCGGAGGCAGAATCACCCTCTGTTATAAATAAGGTTGTATCCAGAGCTCTTTCTGACTTCTCATCTGTAAAATGTACACGGCAGTCGCGTAGTTTTTTATTGTGAACACTTGCTTTTTTAGCCCTGTCACGTGCTATTTTTCGTACACCAGCCATATCCTTTCGTTCACGCTCACTTTGTTGTATCTTGCGCAGTAAGGCATCGGCAGTCTCTGGGTTTTTATGTAAATAGTTATCCAACTGAGACTTTACAAACTGATTTATTTCAGTTTTAAGAGAGGGACCATCTGGGGCGATCTCGGTACTGCCTAGTTTGGTTTTCGTTTGAGATTCAAAAACAGGCTCTTGAATACGAACAGAAACAGCACAGATTAACGACGCCCTAATATCACTTGGCTCAAAACTTTTATTGTAAAAATCACGTATTGTTCGGACCAAAGCCTCTTTAAATGCGGCAACGTGTGTTCCTCCTTGTGTTGTGTTTTGTCCGTTAACAAAAGAATAATATTCTTCACCGTAGTGATTGTCATGGGTAATTGCAATCTCAATATCACCCTCTTTAAGGTGAATAATGGGATATTTTATTTCTTCAGCGACCGTCTTTCTTTCTAATAAATCAAAAAGTCCATTTTTTGAAAAGTATTTATTGCTATTGAAGTTTACGGTGAGTCCAGCATTTAGGTACACATAATTCCACATTTGGTTATCAATGTACTCTGTGATGTATTTATGTGTTTTGAATATGTCAATATCTGCGGCATATTCCACATAGGTGCCATTGCCTTCAGAGGTAGGACCGTCTTCTTCTTTTACTAAATTTCCGCGCTCAAAAATGGCTGTTTTATATTTTCCTTCTCTATAACTGGTTACCATAAAATAGGAAGAAAGCGCGTTCACTGCCTTTGTTCCAACCCCGTTAAGTCCCACAGATTTTTGAAAGACATTACTGTCGTATTTAGCTCCAGTGTTAATCTTACTTACAACGTCTACTACTTTTCCAAGCGGTATTCCTCGACCAAAATCACGAACGGAAACTATATTTTCAGCTAGTTTTATATCAATACGCCGTCCATTGCCCATCATAAACTCGTCAATAGAGTTGTCTATTACTTCCTTCATAAGAATGTAGATTCCATCCTCAGCAGAAGAACCGTTTCCAAGCTTACCAATATACATGCCTGGGCGGAGCCGTATGTGTTCCTTCCAGTCTAAGGAGCGTATGCTATCTTCGTCGTATTGATTTTCAGCCATTTAGCTTTGGTAAATTAATTATCTTATGTGAAAAGCCCAAATGTAGCATGGATAGGCGTTTTGCAGACGTTTTCCTTTAATTTTTTATAAACAACAAAGTGGATAAATTCACAGAAAAAGTAAATTTTCAGTACCAAAAGTATTATATTGAGATTCTGTAATAGTCAATTAAGAGAATTATACTACCCAATCTCCTTTAAGAAGATTGTAATCGTCTATCTCAGGAGAATGCAGAACAGGTATAGATAAGATAATACAATAACCTCAAAAGGTTATCGTATTATGTGTGAATTTCGTTATATGGAAAGAGTACCTTTAGGAGCTGCTTCAAGGATTTCGTCAGAAACACCTGCTGCATATTTTTCAAAATTAGCGTTGAATAATTGAGCAAGTTCATTTGCAGATGTATCATAGCCAGCTTTATCTTCCCAGGTGTTTCGCGGATTTAGAAGTTCTGAAGGTACTTCAGGGCATTCAGTAGGCATAGAAACGCCAAAAACAGGATGTATTTCAAATGCTACATTATCTAATTTACCATCCATTGCAGCATTGAGCATTGCTCGGGTATATTTTAATTTCATGCGGCTTCCTACACCATATGCGCCGCCACTCCAACCTGTGTTTATTAACCAAACATTTACATTGTTCTCGGTCATTTTTGTGCCGAGCATGTCAGCGTATCTTCCTGGGTGTAGTGGTATAAATGCGGCTCCAAAGCAAGCAGAGAATGTTGCTTGTGGCTCGGTAACACCTTCTTCTGTACCTGCAACTTTAGCGGTGTATCCACTTATAAAATGATATCCAGCTTGACCTGGAGTAAGTTTAGAAATAGGAGGAAGCACACCAAATGCATCTGCGGTAAGAAAGAAAATATTTTTGGGCTGTGGTCCAACACTTGGCACGGCGATATTGTCAATATATTCAATAGGATACGCGCATCTGGTATTTTCCGTAACACTTATGTCATCATAATTTACTACATCAGAATCAGGGAAAAAACGAACGTTCTCTACGAGTGCTCCGTTTGTAATTGCTTTCCAAATAGTAGGCTCATTTTCTTTGGTAAGATTAATGGTTTTTGCATAGCATCCTCCTTCAAAGTTGAAGATACCATTTTTACTCCAACCATGTTCATCATCCCCAATTAGTTTTCTATTTGGATCTGCAGAAAGTGTTGTTTTTCCTGTCCCAGAAAGGCCAAAGAAAACAGCTGAATCACCATTGTTGCCAATATTTGCTGAGCAATGCATACTCAGTACGTCATGTTCCACCGGTAAGGTAAAATTAAGTACAGTAAAAATTCCTTTTTTGATTTCTCCAGTGTATCCACTTCCTCCAATGATGTAAATTTTCTTGGTAAAGTTAATTATTGAAAAATTTTCTTGGCGCGTTCCATCTCGCTCTGGTATGGCCATAAAACTTGGAGCAGCCAGTATAATCCACTCTGGATCAATAGTATCAAGCTCGCTTTCTTCAGGACGAATAAACATGTGATGAACAAATAAATTTTGGTATGCAGTTTCGTTTACTACACGTACATTTATTTTATATTCAGGATCGGCACATGCATACGCATCTCTTACGAATATTTCTTTTCCTTTGTAATGTTGAATAACCCGCTCAAGCAAAGCATCAAACTTTTCAGACTCAAAGGGTTGGTTAATATTTCCCCACCATACTTCATCTCTGGTGGTATCGTCTAAAACGCTGTATTTGTCTTTTGGGGATCTGCCTGTAAATTTACCGGTGTCTCCTGCTAGGGCTCCAGTGCTGGTGATTCTGCCTTCATTTCGAGCAACCGCAGCTTTGATTAATTGGTCTAAGCTTAAATTCTTGTTGGTTTTGGATGCGATATCAAAAACACGATCAGTAATTGGATGTGACTTCATAACTAATTAGACTGCGAATTTAACTTTGATAAGCTTTAAAGATGTCAAAATCGAACATTATATTCGATCAAAAGTGTCTTAATTATATACGTTTTAGATTAGCTATTGGTTATAGTATAATGTACTATAATTATTTAAAATACTCATAATGAATTGTTTATACCATTTGTAAAGATGGTGCAAAGGGATATTTTTTAAGTTTAGAAGTCCTGTGTTTACTTATGAGCTACATGGTGGTTTTACGAGCGTTATATCCTTCTTTTGTTAGGATTTTTACTACTTGGTCGCACTTGTCTCCTTGAATTATAAATGTTTTGTGTTCTACTCCGCCACCAACACCACAATGTTGTTTTACTTTTTTACAAAGCGCCTCCAAGGTTTGTGGATTTCCTTGATATCCTTCAATAACGGTAACTGTTTTTCCACCACGACCTTTTTTCTCTTTACGAACTAGTAATTTTTGCGCATTGATATCAAGATGGGGTGATTCCGGCTCTACCACCTCGTCATCGGTGAGCAATTTAAATCCGCTATCTTCTTGGCTGTTTAAAAAGAAGTTAGATAAATCTAACTTCTCCATTTTTTTTTTGGTCATGAGCTAACATTAACTTTTAGGCTTTTAGGGTATACAATAATTCTTTTTTTGTTTTTCAAAACTATGGGTTCGCCATCGATATGCCAAAGCTTTCCGCTCCTTTTTAAATCGATTTCTGAAGCCTTATAGTAAGTAAAAAGAGAGTTGTTTTCTTGTTTCTTACTCTTTAGATAAATGATCAGACTTAATATTTGTGGCCATTTTGGTTTTCTCATAACCGCAACGTCAAGCATTCCGTCTTGTATATCTGCTTCACTTGCTATTTCAAAGTTATTACCCCATTGGCTTCCATTAGCCACGCTTAAGCTGAAAAATGGGAGGGTTGTTTTTTTTCCATTAAGTGTGAGTGTTACTTCTTGCTCTTCTTGAGTAGAAAAAGAATCCAAGATAGTATTTGCATATCCTCTTAATCCCCTTATTCCACTGGCACCAAATTTGTGCGCTACGTAAGCTTCAAAACCAGCGCCTGCTACATTAATAAAAAAGTTCTTATCTACTTTGGCAGTATCAATTTCGATTGTTTTACCGCTAAATATCGTGCTTAGTGCTCCATTCACATCACGTGGTATTTCTAAAAACCGGGCTAATCCATCTCCAGATCCTTTGGGAATAATACCTAGAATTAGCTTTTGTTTTGTGCATCGTTTAGCTACGGTGTTCACAGTTCCGTCACCACCTATGGCTACAAGCATATCAAATTTCTTGGTTTTGCAATCCGCAAAATCCCGGATATCTATAAAGGTACCTTCTACACTATTTGGCAGTCTCGAAGTAATTTCCTTTACAACGGAGGGCTCGTATTTCTTGCCAGCTTTTTTGTTGTAAACGAATAGTATTTTCACTGTATTATTTACGAGCGATGGCACGTTTAGCTGCGGCCACTACATCTTTTATTCCTAAGCCGTATTTATCGAGCAGCTCCATAGGAGTGCCACTCTCACCAAAACTGTCGTTAACGGCTACCATTTCCACAGGAAGCGGGGTGTGTCTTGCCAATAATTGACAAATGCTGTCACCTAATCCGCCATTCATTTGGTGTTCTTCCGCAGTAACTGCACATTTAGTATTTGCAACCGCATCGAGAATCGCTTTATTATCTAATGGTTTGATTGTATGTATGTTAATTACCTCAGCAGAAATACCTTCTTCTGCCAGTGCTTTGGCCGCTTCTAAAGAATTCCATACTAAATGTCCTGTGGCAAATATGGTAACATCCGTTCCTTTTCTCATGTGCAGTGCTTTACCAATAGTAAACTCTAAATCAGTGGTAAATATGGGCCAACTAGGTCTACCAAAACGTAAATATACCGGTCCTTCATGATCTGCAATAGCGATGGTAGCTGCCTTGGTTTGTGCATAATCGCATGGGTTAATAACTGTCATCCCTGGAAGCATTTTCATAAGACCTATATCCTCTAGTATTTGGTGAGTCGCTCCATCTTCACCAAGCGTTAGTCCTGCATGTGATGCACATATTTTTACGTTTTTATGGCTATACGCAATTGATTGACGGATTTGATCATAAACTCTGCCTGTTGAGAAATTAGCAAACGTGCCTGTAAATGGAATTTTACCTGCTGTTGCTAGTCCCGCAGCCATACTCATCATATTTGCTTCTGCAATACCTACTTGGAAAAATCTATCTGGAAATTCATTTTGAAATTTGTTCATTTTGAGTGATCCAGTAAGATCAGCACAAAGCCCAACTACATTTTTATTTTTGAGCCCCAGCTCGTATAAGCCATCTCCAAATCCTGATCTTGTATCTTTTTTTTCCATTGAGGTATAATTCTTTTTTATTTTATTGTATGGTTATATGTTTCATTTCTCCACTTCTAATGGTGAAATCTTGTATTTTGGTGCTTTCAGACTCTTTTATCACAGACTCTTTGTAAATTAATTTATAATCTCCAGGTTGGAGTACTGTAATGTCTTGACCATTTACATTATAAATGTTTTTAATAAGTTCCAACTCGCCATTATGTCTGTAATAAATGCCCATTTCAAGCTTTTTACGGGTTACTACATTTAGCTTTCCAGGTTGCTGAACCTGAAGAGTTGTAGTTTTATTTTGCTCTACTTGAACACTTTCTTGGGTAATACGAGGTAAAGTAAGCAGTTCGACTTTGTAGTCATTTACAATATATTTTTGTTGTTCATTAAAATCTTGAACTTGTATTATCTCTCCCGACTGTTTGTCTATAATGAGAGCTTGTAAATTTTTATAATTAGTGACTCCATCAATTTTCAGACTAAGTAATCCTTGAGGAGCATCAATGGCAATCGTATTGTGTCGTCCAGCAATAATTTCTACTTTTCTTTTATAAACCGGAGGAATGGTATGTACCTTAATGTCATACAAATAGCCTGGATCCATATAGATGGTATCAGGCACATCGCGATCATTTAATGTATGATACATATTTGCTATTTCTTTTCCTGTTTTAGAGTCTGTAAAAGTCATATTTACACCAGTTTCAGTGGGCCTGCCGTAACTGTCCATTAAATTTATTTGGGCAGATGTGTTATTTATTGCTTGACTAATTACGACATTTAGTACATTTTCAAAATCGTTTTCTGTTTCTGCTTCAAAATAACGTCCGACACATTCAAATTGAGTTCTGAATTCTGAATTTAAACCTAGTCCGATAACAAATGGTCGAAGCACAACACCTTGTTTTTGAAGAGCCAAAGAAACCGCACACGGATCACCATCGCATTCTTCCAATCCGTCTGTAATCAAAATAATGATATTCCGAACACCCGTACTTTTAGGGAAATCGTATGCTGCTTCTTGTAATGAGTATGCAATTAAGGTAGTTCCCTTAGGTCTTAAATCCCTAATTTTATCTTTTATAGATTGATGATTTCTTGGGCCAAAGGGCACTTCTAGTTTAGTGTCTTTGCAATTTCTCTCTGTTTTTTGAGATTGATGTCCATAAATACGCAGCGCTAGCTCAAGATCTGTTTGCCCTTGGAGGCTGTCAACTAATCTTGTTAAAAGGCGTTTAGCTACGGTTATTCTGTTATCGTTTCCCATCTTGGCGTACATGCTACCGCTGCCGTCAAGTACAAATAATATGCGTGTTTTTGGCTGTTGGGCATAACTGTTTACTGCTAGAATTACCAGTATAATTACCCATATTTTTTTGTGTATTGCCATATTTTACGCAGTATTATTCAAAAACCGTGCTAGTTAGTAATCACCAATTACCGAAGGGTTTTGTGCTAGAGCAGCAGCGAGTTGTTCATCGTTTGGCGCGATTCCGTGCCATTCATGACTCCCCATCATAAAGTCCACACCATTTCCCATTTCAGTATTCATTAAAATACAAATTGGTTGGTTATTTCCGCTTAATACTCCTGCTTTACTTAATGTATCTTCCACATCGGCTAGGTCATTTCCGTTCATTGATATAACATTCCAGCCAAATGCTTCAAATTTTGATCTAAGATCTGTAAAGCCCATAATGTCTTTAGTGTCACCGTCTATTTGACGTCCGTTTACGTCAACCGTCGCAATGATGTTATCCATTTTATTGTGAGCGGCGTACATTACCGCTTCCCAAACCTGACCTTCTTGTAACTCTCCGTCACCCATAAGCACGTAAACTAGCTTATCGTCACCATTAAGTTTTTTAGCTTGTGCAATACCGCAGGCTACAGATAAACCTTGTCCTAGTGAGCCAGAAGCTATCCTAACTCCTGGTAAACCATCATGGGTAGTTGGGTGACCTTGAAGTCTAGTATTTAGCTTACGAAAGCTACCTAATTCAGCTACAGGAAAATATCCGCTGTGCGCTAATGCACTGTAATATACAGGAGAAATATGTCCGTTAGATAAAATGAAAATATCTTCGTCATTTCCATCCATTTTAAAATCAGACGGGTTGTGGCGAAGTACATTTTGGTATAATACCGTTAGCAACTCGGTACAGCCTAGAGATCCTCCTGGGTGTCCAGATTGTACTCCATGCACCATTCTCACTATATCTCTGCGTGTTTGCGCAACGTGTTCTTTAAGCTCTTCGATTGATTTTGTCATTATGTTGAGAACAAAGGTGGGTTATATTAAACTTTTATAAAATCTTTGTGGACATTTCTTGGAAAAGTAAAGTGGCTAGAGATATTATTGAGATAAGCGTTCCCATTCATGAGTATCATGCTCAAGAGGAAAAATTACAACCATTTTTCAAATCAAAAATTAGAGAGATACAAGGTGATTTGAACGTCATTAAAATACTGAAAAAGTCTTTAGATGCTCGTAAAACGGATATAAAATACAACTTAAGGCTTGAGTTATTTTCAGGAAAGGATTGGCCTGAAACGATTAGCATGCCAGATTTTCCTCCACTTCGTAAAGAAGAAACCGTTCATATTATTGGATTCGGACCAGCAGGTGTTTTCGCCGCATTAAAATGTTTACAACTGGGAATTAAGCCCATTGTTGTGGAACGTGGGCAAGCGGTAAAGGAAAGAAGAAGGGACGTAGCTAAGCTAAATAGATCTGGAGAGATGAATAGTGAATCCAACTATTGCTATGGTGAGGGCGGTGCCGGAACATTTTCAGACGGAAAGTTGTATACCCGTTCCATGAAGAGAGGTAAAATTCAAGAAATACTAGAATTACTGGTTCTGCACGGTGCAGATGAAAATATTCTTTATGAAGCTCACCCTCATATAGGGACCAATAAGCTTCCTGAAATTATTGAAAATCTTAGAGAGACCATACGTGATAATGGTGGAGAAGTAAGATTTGGAGCAAAGCTGACAGATTTAAACATTATAGGTCAACAAGTAAAAGAAATAGCGATAAATGGTCAGTGGGAATCGTGTCAAAATGTAGTTTTGGCAACAGGACACAGTGCTCGTGACATTTATTATTTATTACACCAGAACCAAATAGCTTTAGAGGCAAAGCCTTTTGCAATGGGTTTTAGGATAGAACATCCCCAGAGCCTTATCAATAATATACAATATCACAATGAAAAGAATGCTGCCATTCTTCCACCTGCGGCATACAGTCTTGTAACACAGGTCGCGGGTAAAGGTGCTTTTTCTTTTTGCATGTGTCCAGGCGGAATTATAGCACCTGCAGCAACAGATAACGGTGAAGTAGTGGTGAACGGATGGAGTCCGAGTAAACGCAATGGAAATTATGCCAACAGTGGTTGGGTTACCGAAATAGGAGAAGAGGAGTGGGTAGATTTTAAACATCATGGTCCTTTGGCAGGATTAGAGTTTCAGAAGTATATAGAACAAAAAGCGTATGAAATGGGAGGTGGACAGTTTAAAGTGCCGGCACAAAATTTATTGGATTATTTAGAGGAAAAACAGAGTAATGCGTTAAATGCCAGTAGTTATCACCCAGGAAAAACATCGGTAGATTTGAATAATCTGTATCCGGAAGCTATTAATTTCAGATTGAGAGAAGGCTTACGTGAAATGACCAAAAAACTGAAAGGGTTTGATCACCAAGATGCTGTGGTAACGGCTCCAGAAAGCAGAACAAGTGCGCCGGTTCGGATTCCAAGAACGGTTGATTTACATCATACAGAAATAACCAATCTCTATCCATGTGGAGAAGGTGCAGGTTACGCCGGAGGCATAATTAGTGCAGGATTAGATGGTATTAGAGTGGTTAAAGCGATAAAGGTCATTGAATCCTAAAATCGATTTTTATTTTAAGTAAACAGAAAGTTTTTAACGCGCAGCATCTATAGCTTGTCTCACCATATCCAAAGAAGTATAGGCAGTTCTCTCGATTATTTGAAGACGTGTGCCGTGAAACTCGCATTTTTTCACCTCTACAGACCCGTCAGGTTTTGCCAGACCTATATAGACTAATCCTACTGGTTTATCGGCAGTGCCACCATCAGGGCCAGCTATTCCTGTAGTTGATATACAATAGTCTACATCAAGTTTTTGTTTGGCATTCTTTGCCATTGCTTCACACACTTCCTCACTCACGGCACCTACATTATTGAGCACATCTTGATTAATGTCTGCCAGTCGCACTTTTGTTTCGTAGGCGTAGGTAAGTAAACTTCCTTTGTAATAGGCAGAACTTCCCGCATTGGCTGTTATGCTATGTGCCACAAATCCGCCTGAACATGATTCAATGGTTCCAATGGTTTGTTTATTGGCCTTGAGCATAGTACCTATAATTTCTGCAATTCCTTGGTCGCCTTTAAACCATACATTTCCGATAAGTTCCTTTATTTTTTCAAAATTAGTATCAATATCGGTCATTAATTCGACTTCGCTTCGCAAGATTGACTTGCCCGATAATCTAAGTCTAACTAAATTAAGATGAGGTAAATAGGCCAATTTAATGTCTGAGGGTAATCTATCTTCTACAGACTCAATAATTTGCGCCAAGTGAGACTCAGGTACGCCAACTACAGTGATGGTTTTGTGCACTATGGCATAATTATCCCCTTGTTTGTTGAGCTTTTCAAAGACCACATTTTCCATCATTGCCTTCATTTCGTAAGGCACACCGGGCATACTTACATATATTTTTCCATTTTTCTCAAAATACATTCCTGGGGCAGTGCCTTTCGTGTTGGGTATTACTTCGCAAGAATCCGGAACTAAAGCTTGGTCAATGTTGGCTTGTATCAAAGATCTACCTCTGCTTTCAAAAATATGTTTGATGCGTTGTAAAGTGCCTTCGTGCATTATTAAACTAGCCCCAAAATAGTCGGCCAGTACTTTTTTAGTAATGTCGTCCTTTGTCGGACCTAATCCTCCGGTAATCAGAACAATATCTGCACGGTTTTCAGCACTTTTAATTGCAGCGACAATACTTTCTTTTTTGTCGTTAATGGATGTTATTTGAATTACCTCGATACCGTAAGTATTTAGGTGTTCTCCTAGCCAAGCCGAATTGGTATCTACGGTTTGACCAATTAGTATCTCATCACCTATGGTTATTATTTCTGCCAGCATGCTTATAGAACAATGGTTTTATATGAAAGTTATTTTCCTTTTTAGGGTTGCAAATTTAACTATCTAGTCTACAATTACTTAGACCTATGATTTATATTGTTTTTTAAAAGGGTATAGCACCTCTTACTGAGGGTATTAAAAAAGAATATGGATATTGGTGGTATAAAAATTATTTTCGCAGCAAATATTAGAATAGAATGAAAGAAGCAAAAGCCAATTTAGCCTTAAATAATCTCCTGAAAGAAGTTACTACTAAATTTGATGCCAATAATACTGTCGCTCAATTAGCGGAAATTAGAACCATGGCATTGGAAGAAGCAGACCCTACAATTGTAAAAATATGCAGATTAGCGAGTGAATTTATAGAAGCTAAGGGTAATTTTGACATAGGTTATGTGGCGGAAGAAGAAATAGGTGATATGTCTGATATGGAATATCTTTTGGAGCTGATGCTAAAAATAGATAAGCCTGCAAATCGTGAAGAAATTCAAGAAATTAGAGATAAAATAAAAGGGGAATTATATTAGTCTTTACTATGAAATTACGCTAATACAGATCACTTAAGGTTTTAAGTTTAAAACCATATTTAAGTGCTACTGTTGAAGGCTTGTATAAAGCAAAACGCCAATCGGTTTTTCGATTGGCGTTTTTTTTATGCCTTTAGCAGAGTATTTATTAATATTGCCCTACCAAATGACAACCGATCAATTTAACGATACTAAAGGCCGTACAGCAAAACTGGCGGACTATCTTTGACTTAGCCAAGAATCTAGCTCTTATTGAAGATGAAGAGCAACAAACACAAGACCCCAGTTTTTGGGATGATCCTAAAAAAGCAGAACTTCACCTTAAAAACATCAAGAAAAAGAAAATATGGACTGATGCTTGGGCAACTGTAAATGCAGGGGTAGAAGAAATAGAAGTACTTCAAGAATTTAAAGAGATGGGGGAGGACGTTGATGCTGAAATGGAAGCGAAATATCAAGAAACTGTGGCCAAACTCCAAGATCTTGAGTTGAAGAATATGCTTAGCGGTGAGGAAGATCAACTTGATGCTATTCTAGAAATTAATGCTGGCGCTGGTGGTACAGAAAGTAATGATTGGGCGAGTATGCTCAGTAGAATGTATATCATGTGGGGGCAAAATAACGGTTACAAAGTAGAGGTATTAGATCAAGTAGATGGAGATGTGGCTGGGATTAAGTCCATAAGTATCCAAATTTCAGGGGATTTTGCCTTTGGTTATCTGAAAGGTGATAATGGAGTGCACAGGTTAGTTCGGATAAGTCCTTTTGATAGCAGTGCACGTAGACATACCAGTTTTGCATCCGCCTACATTTATCCGGTGGTAGATGATAGTATTCAAATAGAACTCAATTGGGCAGATATAGATATGCAAACTTCACGCAGTGGGGGAGCAGGAGGACAGAACGTAAACAAGGTGGAAACAAAGGTGCAGCTTACACATAAACCGTCTGGTATAATGGTAGTGTGCCAACAAGCCCGTTCCCAATTAGCGAACAAAGAAGAAGCAATGAAGATGCTTAAATCACAGCTTTATGATATAGAACTTCGTAAGCAAAACGACGCAAGAGCAGAGATCGAAAATGGCAAGATGAAAATAGAGTGGGGCAGTCAGATCAGAAACTACGTAATGCATCCATACAAACTGGTTAAAGATGTGCGTACAGGTGAGGAAACCAGTAATGTGCAAGCAGTAATGGACGGAGATCTAGCTGCATTTCACAAAGCATATTTGCTCGGACAAAAGAAGTAATCAAAGACATTATTAAAAAAAGAGCGGGGCAAAATTTTGATTTGCCCCGCTCTTTTTTTAAAACGTTAACATTTATTTTAATATTTTCATTAGCTGATCTAGCTTAGGGGTAAGAATAATCTCAATACGTCTGTTTTGTGCTAATGCCTCAGGGGTATTGTCAGTATTAATCGGAACATACTTATTGCGTCCACTTGGGATGATTTTAATCGGATCCATTTTACCCTCTGTGGTAAGGTAACGCACAACGGAGGTTGCTCTTAAAACACTAAGATCCCAGTTGTCTTTAATAGTAGCTGATTTCATAGGAACATTATCGGTATGACCTTCAACCATAATATCAAAATCTTCTAGATCCATTAAACTCTCTGCTACTTTGAGTAAAGCTGTTTTACCTTTCCAATCAATATCAGTTTTACCGGATTGAAAAAGCAAACTATTGTCTAACGATACGTATACTTTTCCGTCTTTTTCTATAACAGAAATGCCGCTGTTTTTATATCCAATTAGAGATTCTGTAAGTTTATTTTTGAGGTCTTTTACTGCTTTTTCTTGGGAGGCCAGCTTAGATTCTAGCTCATTAACTCTTTTTTCTCTTTCTTTTAGAGAGAGAGCTAAAGCGTCAAGATTCTTTTTAAGTTTATTGGACTCTTCTTCTTTGGCGGTAAGCTTTAACTCTTTGGCATATAGTTCGCTTTTTTTCTCGTCTAGTTGAATATCAAGTCGTTGCAACTCATATCTTAAATCTTTCTTAGTTGTTTCATTACTGCTTATGAGGCTTTTGTAATTCTCTCCTAATATTTTATAAGAGTTTTGAATTTTTTCAAAATCTGCTTTTTGTTGATCACAATCCACTACGGTTGCCTCATACTGTTGTTGAAGAGCGTCATATTCTGCTTTTAAATCAGCAAGCGTGGTATCGTTAAATTCTTTGAGTGTCTTTAGCCCGTCATAACTACCTTGTAAGTTGTCATACTTTACCTGTAATTCTTCTAGCTTTCTCGCAGGAACACAAGCGATTAATGAGCACATGACTACGGCTGCTACTATTTTTATTGACTTTTTCATTTGTTTTATTAAAAGTGTTGGTTGCAAATGTATGACCTGGTAAAGTTTGCGCTATTCACTTATAAACACCTAGACATTGATATTCCTATATATGTAGACGCTTTTTGAGATTCTGATGATATCATAACCTCTGTTTTCTCTACATTCATTCTAGAAGTATCACAAATAGTACTTCATCCATATAGCCGCATGTGGATGAAGTAACATGTAATCCAAAAAAAATAATTAGTCTTACTGAGACGTCTTAGTTTAAACTCTTTATCACCGCAATAGGTGAATTATGTACGCCTAAAATGTTGTTTTTACCTCGTTTTCTTCTTCGTGTCTGTCTAATGCCAATTGTAAAAGTTGACTGATAACAGCGGAGTAAGATATTCCCGCAGCTCCCCAAAGCTTGGGATACATACTGATGTCGGTAAATCCGGGAAGTGTATTTACCTCGTTGACATAGATATCGCCATTAGGAGTTAAAAAAACATCTACACGTGACATCCCCTCACAACAGAGAGCTTGGTAGGTTTTTATGGCTATTTCACGAATTTTGTCTTGCGTAACAGCATCTAGTTCTGCAGGTATTACAGTAACCGAACCATTTGAATCAGTATATTTTGCTGAGTAGTCATAAAAGTTATGGCTATCTTGGTTGGTAACTACTTCACCCATAGGAGAGGCTTTTACATCTCCATTTCCCATTACGGCACATTCTATCTCTCTTCCTACAATATTTTGTTCGATAAGTACTTTTCTATCAAATTGTAGTGCTAAATCTATTGCTTGGTAAAATTCAGCTTCGGTGGTTACTTTACTAATGCCTACTGATGAGCCTAAGTTTGGGGGCTTAATGTACATAGGTATTCCCAGTTTTGCTTTGGTAGTTTCAAAGTCTATTAGATGTCTTTCAGATTTTAAGTAGCTAGAGAAAGCGCTATTGGCAATGCCAGCCTCATTCAATATACGCTTTGTTACTTCTTTGTCTATACACAAGGCGGAACCAATTACCCCTGGACCCACAAAGGCAATATTCATGGTTTTCAAAAGGCCTTGAAGACTGCCATCTTCGCCACCCGTGCCGTGTACAATAGGAAAAACCACATCAATAGTTCCAATGCTTTTTTGATCAGAAAGGGAAATTATTTGATCTTGGATTGCTCCGGGTATTAAAACCAACTGAGTGCTACTTTCCACTACTACATTTTCGTGATTCAGTTCATCCTGTGTTTTTAAAAACCATTTACCGCTTTTGCCAATGGCAATAAGCACGGTGTTAAACTGATTGCTATCTATCGCTTTAGCTATGTTTCTAGCAGACCGAATAGATACTTCGTGTTCGGTAGATTTACCACCGTATATGATTGCTGCCGTTTTGATGGACATGATTTTCAAATTGTATGGTGCAAAATAAACAAAGACTAGAGGCACTTTATGCACGTTATCGTGCGGTGTTGTATTACTCTATGGACTAATTCGTGTCAAGAACTTTTCGGCATCACGACCATACAGCCATCTAGCCACGTTATCTTTCCATATTTCTTGATGTTGTTTTTGGGTAATAAGTCCTTGCTCTAACACAAGATCGAGCAGTTTACCAGGGTAGCTACTTTGCAATTCGCTTTCCATTTCTCCCAACGGATAAGGGTCGTCTAAGCCCATAATTATCTGATTGGTAGATTGTTGTCGTTTTAGCATCACCTCAAAACTAATAGTGTCGTGCACTAGTGTGTCAAAATAAATATTGGGATGTCCCACGGCAGCGCGGGGTCTGGATTTGCCCTCAAACAGATCTGGTCTACCATCAAATCCTTGTGTTCTTCTGCCAATATTAATATGATTAAGCTGACCTCCGTGAGCAAAAGCAGTTCGAATATTAGGATACTTATCGTAGTAACCATTTAAGGTGTAAAAGTGATAAGAATCAGCACATTGAGCTAACATCCAAATCAAATGAAAGCGCCATGCAGAGTCTTCTAACTTTATAAATTTTTCACCATCATAAGGATGTACCTCAATAGCTAAGTTGTATTTATTGGCCAGCTCTAATATGGGTTCTGTTTCTTCATTAAAAATCACCTTCCATTCACCTGCGGTGTTAAGATAATGTGTAGGAAGGCATAATACCTGCATGTTTAGCTTCTCTACACAACGTTCTATTTCCCAAAGTGCGCCATCCACAAATCCAGCGTGTATTACAAAACCTGTAGTGAATTTCTTTTCGTTTTCTGCTTGTATCTGCGCATTAAAATCATTTTGAAAACGAAGTGCTTGCTTCATATCACTCTGTGTTAGGCCGTTACCATACAGCTGAGAAAGGTTGAGTACTACGGCGTGATCTATCTTGTTATCCTCCATCCATGCGAGTTTTTCATCGAGGAAAAAGCTATCTGCCGTAATGGGTCGAGACCAGTTTTTTTGTCGCATGAATTTGCGATCTTGATCAATCCAAAATATTTCCTTATCCTTCATAAATTTAGGAATTTGACTGGGATAAGGTAATAAGTGTGAATGTCCGTTAATTCTCATCTATGTTGTTTGATTTTGGCGAATATAAGTTCAAATTTAATTCCACACCGAACTCTCGTTTGAAAGCTTCTGTAAATCAGTCTTTAGTACATGTGGATTGGTTAAGGAGCACACTATGTATTATGTTTTTATAACAGTTTAAAGTGAGTTAAACTGTTGATAGCGATTTGGTTGTATCTTCTTAAAACAGATTAAGCTGTATCTCTTCTTCGTATATTCTCTTTTTCAACAATATTAGCAATTGAACGAAATTCAGCGCGAATGATGGGCCACTTCTTTGGGTATTTGTCAAATAGATCGTAAATCTTTTTAGACTGTTTGTTTAGCGCATCAGTAATACTGGCGTTGGTTACCGCTGGAATGCAGTGCAATCCTATATTTTTACCTATGATGGCAATTCCCTTTTGATATGCTGCAGTTGCCGCGGTCTCGTATCTATCAAGTAATTTATAGGTCTTGGCGTGTCTGCCTAATTGGAGCTCGTTTTCTGCATTATTAATACTATTTATCGCAGACGTATTCTTTAGACTACTAAGGTGATGTTGCGTGAGCGTGATTTCGGTATTGTCTTGGAGTAATGCCAGGTTAAGCTCTATCTGTATATGTTTTTCAAGATTTTCTTCTAAATCTTCAAAGGGTAGATTGTAATGCTTTAGAGACACAATAAAGTCTTGACTCATGTGTATGGCAATGCTGTACTTATCTTGTAATTTATTTATAATCAGTTGAATAAATTGTTTTATAGCAGTTTCGTAGTTTTGATTTTGTTGTAAAAGTTGCGCTTTGGTATCACGTAATTCATTTTTACTAATTATCCCACCTTTGGCTATGTTTTTCAAGATGGCTCGATCGGTATTCATAAGTGCTAGTAGGGATGTGATAAAACCTTTAATACTTACTTCAAACTGTTTCTTTTGACCAGCAAGCAAGTATTTCTCTTTTGTAATACCGTAAGGTTTAAGTTGAATAAGTAGGTGTAAGTTGCAGTTGGTTCCTGTAATACCCTTTATTAGGAGGTAATCTCGTTCCAATTCCATTTCGAGTGATGTTTGACCAATTTGTTGCATTGTGCTAAATGGTGTTTCACTTAATGCGTACCATCCAGATGTTCCTTTGGTAATGAATTGTAGCAGACTATCTGCTTCTGCGTCAGTGTGTTCGCCAGTTTTTGTTTGTACGTAAATAGCACCATTCGGGTATTGGGCAATGCAAAATAGCTGAGGAGTTTGTGGCAGTGAATTTTGAATAAAATTTACTATTAGCTCTTGCTCAGGTATGTTTATGCTTAATAACACGACGTAGCAAATGTAATACAGTTAAGTAAATAATAAAGTGAAATTAAGTTTTGTAAAGGACTTTGTTTAGGTGTTTTTAAGCTAAAATAAAGGCAGTTAAATATTACTTAAATATCTGTAATTCAATGATATAGTTATATATTTTTGCTGCGAAAACAAAGGGTATTCAAGTGTATACAAAACTAAATAATTAAGTAGAATGACAACAGTGAGTAATGTAGAGCAGTATTTAGGTGTTGAGGTGGTCGACATCTCAGGAGTATTAATAGCCTTTTTGAAACAGAAAAGAATTCAAAGCACAAAATGGGAAGCCCAGTTTAAGAATTTACGTAAGGCTTTATATCTTTTTATGCTAGATTTTGATGTTGATGATTTTACAAATGCTAGTCTTTATAACGATGTAAAGTCTACCTCTGAACAACAAAGAATGCCAGAGAACAATCATAGAAATAGGTCCAATAAAAAAATAGTTCCCAAAACACCAACTCGAAATTACAAACGCTTAGTCATCAGAAAAGTAAAATCAGTAATTTTAAAAATGGTGTGTGCTGTTGAAGCACTTATTAATCACATACGTCTTATTGGTAAAGTAGAAGAACCTGAATATGAAAATCGAATTCGGAAATAATATTTTGTAAAGCTTAAATTAAAGGTTTTTTCTCTTTTTCCAGTTTTTTATAACTGCGATACAAGTCGCGGGCGATGCCATCTGATAGACCTACTTTAGGGATGTAAATATGTGTTGAACCAAGCCATTCTGCAGCGGTAAGGTATATCTGTGAAGCGGGAATTATAACGTCTGCTCGGTCTGGGTTTAACACAAATTTGCTAATTCTATCATCGTAATCAACGAGTTCTAGTTCTTCTTTAAAAGTAGCCAAATCTGTTACGCTAATAAAATAGTCATTTGTTTGTTTACGCAAGACCTTAAGAAGTTTGTTGATATTTCCTCCGGTACCTATAATAGGGGTTTGAGAGTGAAACAAGTTGTTTTTATGAAACCATGATTTCATTTCATCCCAAAGTGCTGGATTCACAGTGCTATGTAGAAGTCTAACGGTACCTATTTGTAAAGAAATAGAATCTACTTTCTTCGCATTTTTGAGGTAAGTAAGCTCGGTACTTCCGCCGCCTACGTCTATAAATACGGCACCTTCTATGTGGGGCATAAATTCGGGTAGGTCTTCAAAAGAGATGGTGTCGGCCTCTTGGTCACCACCAATAATTTCCAAGTTAATATCTGCGAATCGTTTAATTTCTTGAATTATTTCTAGGTTATTGCTGGCTTCGCGCATGGCGCTGGTAGCATAAGCTCGGTAATCTAGCACTTGGTGCACGTTCATCAAATGTTTAAATGACCGCATTGTTTTTATCAATTGATCGGTTTTTTCGGCACCTATTTTCCCATGAATAAATGCATCTTCACCAAGTCGTATCGGCACCCTAACTAAAGAAAGTTTTCTAAAAACGGGACCATCGGGAGTTTCAAAAACGTTGGTAAAAAGCAATCTAATAGCATTAGATCCTACGTCAATTGAGGCGAATTTGTATAATTTCAAAATAGTGGCACGAATATAATTTTTTTGTCGCTTAGATTTACCAAGGTTATTATATTTGCAGCCCCGAAAGGGAAATGGCTTCGTAGCTCAGCTGAATAGAGCACCTGATTACGGCTCAGGAGGTCTCAGGTTTGAATCCTGACGAGGTCACAATAAGGGGGATTGGTTTACTACCGATTCTCCTTTTTTTTATGGATAGTTAGCTACATAGAGGAAACGCAATCGTGATTACTCTTTACATTGAGTTGAATTTAGTTAAAAGCAGGCAACACATCTTTATCTATGCAAGATTGAATCCTAGGAATAATAAATAATGGTGATACCTATCAGGCTGGCTTTTCGCTTTTTTTGATTTCATGGTACTCTTATTCAACACAGCGATACCCTAAATAAACAACAACAAACAATTTTTATAAATTGTGTTAAACATCTCGGAGCAGTTTTTTGAACATTACCGCTTATCTAACCTTTGGTTAGTTAGTTATTCAAAGTTTAAATATGACGTTTAGCGTCTAATAGAACGGAATGTAAGTTCACTGTTTCGCTTTTATTGAAGCGCTAGCGTTCCCATTCTTTGTACCCTATCCACAGAATACTTATAAAAATAGCCAAGGCAAACACAAAAAAACTGGGATGTAAATCAAATAAGCCACGGTACTGTGTAAAGAATCCCCAACTAAACATAAGAATAGTATTAGCTAAAACAGAAATCCACATAGCTAAATGAAGCATAGTCTCATAAATGGTACAGCGATCCATGTGATATTTAAGCTCATCCATAAACTCGTGCGCAGTCCTCGTAAAGAGCAGTGCAATAAAAAAGGGCAAGGCTTCCATCGGAAACCAAAACATAGCAATTAATGAGAGCTCCATAAGCATGGACGTCAGCAATATGATACGATGCGTTTTTAACTCATTTTCTGTAATGTCTATGTGAACAAGCTCCTTGTGTTGTAATGCATCTAGTGTCCAAAATATTGCAAAAAGAGCTCCCGTAATAAGGATGGATGATGCCCAAAATATCGGACTTACACTGTTAATTTGCTCCATAAAAATATTGAATAAGTACAACTATCATGATAATACTACACGTTAATAAATTAAATGTGTCACCCCAAAAATTTGTTTTTTTACTTTTAAATAGACCAATCAAGTTTATCATTCTCCAAGCAAATATGATACATATAAGGTAAAGTAAATCTAAATCTGAGTAAAATGAGAAAATAAAAAATGTAAGCAGGTTTAAAAAATGCATAAAATAAATTGCTTTCGTTTTGCCCAAAACAACTGGCACACTCCTCACATTATGAGATAAATCAATAGCTAAATCAGATATATCTCTAATCATACTACCTATGGCTACTTGTATACTTGCCAAAGCAAATAGCGCATAAACCATAGGGTTGCTTAGGCTGCCTGCTCCAAGCAGAATAAGTGCCCCCCATAATACACCGATAATAATATTCTTCAATAAAAATATATTCTTCAGTCGGTAACTTTTAGCACCTAATTTCCAAACGATAGAATATGAAAAACCTATCAAACCTATGGCTACAAATAGACCAAAATAAAAGCTAGGAAGTGTTACTATAGCTACAGGAACGTTGAATAAAAAAAACTGGATTACAAGCCATAAATTGACTCTTTTTTGAAAGAATAGTCTAAAATTAAATTTAAAATCTATATGCCCATCTATGTAGTCATTAAATCGATATATCAGAAAAACACCGGATATACTAGACCAAATGACTGTTACTAAATGAATCCAGTTTAAATGTTCTCCAACAATGAATCCACTGATAACCAATGCTACTGCAGCAGTATAAAACTGAATTAATGGTTTGACTTTAATCATTAATAGAATAGTGATACATGGTTTTTAGCTTGAAAGCAAATCTATCATGAAATAATTACTACCGGTAATATAATTAATTCACACTTGCGATATTTAGTACAAAGTACTTTCAAACACTCTTTTGTGAAATCGTATCTAAAGCACCAAAAATGATAGCATCGCTTGTTTATACTTGGAGTTCTTAGTAGGGACAACCTCAAATAAGTGGATTAGGGCTCTCTCATACATATTCAAAGTACTTGTGCTAAACTGAATATCTGAGTGCTTACTTTCTACCTCATATTCAACTAACTCAATCATTGGTGTTTGAGAAGGAATAAGTGGATAAAACATCGAATAATCAAGGGAAGACTCTAGTACCCAAATTAGGTTGGTGTTGTTTATAAAGTAAAAAGGGAGCTTATCTGCTTTTACTCTATTGGGTAAAGAGGACGGCAGCAAAACGTTTTGGTTATCAATATAAATATGGCTACGACAGCGTGTTGATTTACCATAAGTAACGGGCAGCAGGCTTCTAATTTGATTCAAATCACAAATTTTCAAAAATAAGAGCTTTTGAAAAGGTGCAATTGCACTGCCAGCTTTAAAACTAACCCAAGACGTTAATATTTTGGCTGCCACATTGCTATCGTGATTGTTTTCCAAACAGTAAAAAAAGGAGTCTAGTACACTTGAAAGAGACACCCAGTGTTCATTGGTTTTTACTTTATAAAAAAACAACTCAGATTCTTCAACTTCCATTCGGATAGCGTTCGAAGAATCCATTTCACTCTTTAGTTGAAAAGAATAGGAAGTTATTTCAGGGGTATCTGTGGAAATACGTTTCCTAAATCGTAATGAAAAACCACTTCTTAATAAAATAAAATCTGGAGAATCGAGGTAGATATCAGAATAAACATCTTTACTGTGAAAGTAAGTAGAAAGACTATCCGTGCGTTTACTATTTATCACAAAACTTTTTAATTCCTGCAGTTTTTTTGGTTCATATTTTCGTTGTTCTTCGGTTTGAGAAAAGCCCATAAATACAAAAAGAATAAACACCGATAGTATGATATGTCTAGTTGCCATAATTTCTTTTTCTTCCTTTTTTTTCTAAAAAACCCACTGGATTACTGTGCGTAAAATCGAGTATAAGTTCCCCGTCTCTAACCATGGTTACTCCATTTTCGATGATGTTTAATTTCTTATCAAATGGTATAGGATGCGGATCTTCGATTTCAAATGCCGATAAAATAGATGCTCTTCTGGAGGCTAACTTATGAAAATAAAGCATTTCTATAGCTTTTGGCCAATGAGCTTCACTTATCATCTGGAATAAATTAAATTCATCTATCCCGGCTATTTTATGAGCCATCCACAAAAGATCTTCATAGCTAGCCTTGTAATAACTTGGCAATATCGCATTCATTGCATTTTTCAGGATTATTTTATTTCTTTTTCGCAGTGCTATTTCCCAAGGGAATTCATTTACTAAGCCAACCTTAAAATCTGGAGGTAGCATGTTCACTCGTACTCCTAGACTGGTTCCTAAATC
>Ga0102891_1000202_pt1 | contig 23687 bp, 20 predicted proteins | sample Colrivmet1552A02_FD_84503 | JGI IMG/M metagenome (GOLD analysis project Ga0102891, IMG submission 84503) | Estuarine microbial communities from the Columbia River estuary - metaG 1552A-02 | ecosystem: Environmental > Aquatic > Marine > Intertidal zone > Estuary | place: USA: Columbia River...
AAGCGGTCCCGAAACTAGTCCCACAAAACGCCAAACGCCCAGTTTTACTTGGTATTCTTAAAGTTATCGGGGGTTTGCTGGTGCCCAGGAGAGGACGTCGTACTTCGCAGATTATCGTTGCTTTGTAGGCGGTTAGCCTCAGAGTAAAGCGCAGAAGTGGTCCCGAAAGCGGTCCCTATTTATGCGTCAGAACAGAGGGACGATTTGTGACTTGCTGCCCAAAGCTAGACGGGTTGGCAGGTCTGCTTTCGGCCCTAACCGGACCTTAGTGTAAAACGCCGAACCCGATTATAAATATCCACAGAATACATCTCCCGCCCTCCGCTTAAACGAAGGGCTCAAAGTGGCGGTATTTTATCCCGCTACAACCGCAACTCGCAGCCGTTTCTGTGGTCCAATATTGCTCCGCGTTTTACAAATGTGTGTTTTCGGCGAACTTTGGAGCAAGGCCTTAACTATTCCACCTTCGATTCGCGGATCATTATGACTGCAACGCCACTAGACTTCTCTAAAGGGCACCTAGGAATATATCGTTCTCTGCAGCGCTGCCCATCGTAACACGGGCCCAATGTTCAAATGGGGCTTCTTGCCATGCTTTGATCAAGACACCTTTGTGGCGCAATTTTTCCGCGAGCTTATGGGCTGGGCTCCCTGTATCGAAGAACACAAAATTGGTTTGCGTAGGTGCACATTGAAACCCCTTTGATGTCAATGCTGTAGAGACCCTTTGCCGCTCTTGAGTCGCGAGATCTGTCACCAAATTGAGGTGCGCTGTATCGCTAAGTGCTTGAGCCGCCGCAACTGCGGCCATCGCATTCACGCCAAAGGGATTGCGGGTTTTCATCAGTGCCTTGATGATCTGTGCATCGCCGGCGATCCCATAGCCAACGCGTGCGCCTGCTAGACCGAAGGCCTTGGAGAATGTGCGCAGGACGATGTAGGGTTGTCCAGCCTCTGCCAGAATTTGCAGTGCATCGAACCGTTTGCTTTGCTCGATAAATTCAACATATGCCTCGTCGAAACAGATCAACGTTGCGGGGTCTGTCGCATCGATCACCTTCCGAAATTCCATTTCGGTGATAGCGGGGCCTGCTGGGTTGCTGGGCGAGGAAAACATCAAAACGCGTGGCTTGGTGCGCAATGCGGCGCAAAGGCCTTCTGTGGGGAAAGACCAATCGTCGTTGAAAGGGATTTTGGTGACGGTGGCCCCAAACATTAAAGCGCCAAATTCGTGCAAGCCAAAGCTGGGGCAAATCGTAACTACGTTATCTTTCGGACGGATTACTGCGCGAAACAATGCCCCGATCAGGTCTTCTGACCCATTGCCAATGATGATTTGATCAGCATGCGCGCCAACCGATCGAGCAACGAGGTCACGTAGATGCATGTTTGCAGCATCGGGATAACGAGCGACGCCAGTTGCCGCGTCCTGCATCGCTTTGACGGCATGTGGCGACGGGCCAAGGGGGCTTTCGTTGCTGTCAAGTTTAGCCAGGCACTCAATGCCATAGGTCGCCTTGAACCGGTCCAAGGCAAGGCCCGCATTATAATCTGGTAGGTTTGCGACTTCTGTGCGGATCAGGTCACTGGGGAACGGTTCTGACATTGGAATTCCTTGAAGTTATAGATCGAAGATCTTGCCCGGGTTCATGATATTGTCAGGATCGAGAGCGCGTTTAATCCGGCGCATAACACCAAGGGCTGGGCCATGCTCGTTCGTTAAATAGGCTTTCTTGCCAAGGCCCACGCCATGTTCGCCCGTACTGGTTCCACCCATTTCAATCGCCATCTCGATGAGACTGGAATTGATATGATGGGCCTGCTTCGCCTCGACTTCGTTTTCGGGGTCATAGAGCAAGACAAGGTGAAAGTTCCCGTCGCCTACGTGACCCACGAGAGGGGCTTGAATATCTGTTGTCGCAACGACGTCCAAAATCGCGCTGATACAGGCAGGCAGTTTTGAAATCGGGACGCAGACGTCTGTTGAAATCCCTTTGATGCCGGGCCGCAACGCGCGGGATGCATAAAGCGCGTCATGGCGGACGCGCCAAAGTTTTGCAGCAGCTGCTGCGGTCTGGGCATGTTCGAACCTCAGTGCCGTTTCGGCGAGGCCCTCAAGAGCCGCTATGTCATTTTCAACCGTTGCAGCTGACCCGGTAAGCTCGATCCAAAGGGTTGGCCGTTCAGGGAGGCTGGTTTTCGAATAACTGTTGATCGCGTGCATCTGAAGCGCGTCGGCAAGTTCGATCCGGTTGAGCGCTAGGCCGCATTGCAGCGCCATGACCACAGTCTGGGTTGCTTCTTTGATCGTGTTAAAACTGCACATCGCAGTTTGCGAGGCCTCAGGGATGCCAAACAGACGCAGGGTCAATTCAGTTATGATCCCTAGCGTCCCTTCGGAGCCAATCATCAGACGGGTTAAATCATAGCCAGCTGACGATTTGCGCGCGCGGCCACCAGTCTTAATGATTTCGCCGTCAGGCATCACAACGGTCATGCCCAGAACGAGATCGCGCATCGACCCATAGCGAACAGTCGTTGTACCTGATGCGCGTGTCGCAGCCATACCACCCAAAGTTGCGTGAGCACCTAGATCGACGGGAAAGAACAACCCAGTCGCGCGGAGATGCTCGTTCAGGGCCTGTCGCGTGACACCACATTGAACGGTGCAATCCATGTCAGTGTCATGCACGGACACGATCTGGTCCATTGCCGACATGTCGATGCTGATGCCACCATGGGGTGCATGTATTTGGCCTTCGATGGAAGACCCTGCGCCAAACGGAATGACAGGCACGCCGTGTTTCGTACAAGCGGTCAACACGTCTGACACATCTTGGGTCGATGTCACCATGACAACGGCGTCGGGCCAAGCGGGAGGCAAATGGCTTTCGCCGCTGCCATGATGTTCTCGGGCTGCATCCGACGTCAAAAGGCGGTCAAAGAATTGCAGCCGCAAGGTGTCCAGTAGTTCGGTCAGATTGTCGGGCATGGATCGCAAAATTCCTTATGTCTGACCCTTGAACGGGCCGCAACAGTGCGCAGCCCGCCAAATTTGGATTTATAGCCAGTGATTAGACGGTGAACCACCAGCGTTCCGCACAGCGGTTGCCATCAAGATCCCAGTCGCCAGAAATCGCGTCTCCGGTCGATACCTTGCTGGATTTCGCATCAAGGAAGTCAGCCCAGACCGGTGCAATCATGCCGCCATCTTCGGCCAGAATGGCCTGACATTCGCCATACAGTTCACGACGTTTTGCATCGTCCTTTTCGGACCGCGCGGCGTTCAGGGCCATGTTAAATGCTTCGTTGTCCCAGTTGGTGGCGTTGTAGCCGCCCAACGCTTCGCGGGAATAGGCAAGCGACAACATCAAGTCTTCGTTGGCGCGGCCAGACCAGCGGGATGCAAAAAACGGCTTTTTGCCCCAGATGTTGGACCAATATCCGTCTTCGGGTTCGCGGGCGACTTCGATGTTGATCCCCGATGCCGACGCATGTTCACTGAACAACTGCGCTGCATCCACTGCACCGGTAAAGGGTGTGTTGGACGCATGAAGCGTTGTTGTCAGACCTTCCGCGCCTGCTGCCTTTAGCAATGATTTCGCTTGCTCTGGATCGTATTCATGCTGCGGGATGTCGGGATTGAAATATTCGTAGGCATTTGAAATCGGTTGGTCGTTGGCAATTGATCCGTAGCCGTTCAACACCTTGTCTACCATGTCCTGCCGGTTGATCGACAGTTTCATCGCTTTGCGCACACGGGCATCCGCAAACATCGGATCTGTTGTAATCATGCTAAAGCAATAATGAACCTTGCCCTGTGTCTGGATCAGGTCAATGCCCGGCATAGCCGACAACAAGCCAGCGGTAGTGGGGTCGACCGCGTTCATGGCGTCGATTTCGCCGGTTTGCAGCGCGGTTGTCCGGGCGTTCACATCACGAATGGCCAGCATCTGAACGGAGTCGAAGTGCGCACGGTCGGATTTCCAGTAGTTCGGGTTCTTGCGAACGATCGACTTAACGCCGGGCTCGTAAGTTTCTAGGATATAGCCGCCGGTGCCGACACCTGCGTCGAAATTCATATCATCTGCGGGAACGATCGTCAGGTTGGTCAGTGCCAGGATAGGTGGGAAACCGGCATTTGGACCGTTCAACGTGATCGTCACTTCGTTTGGTGTGGTGGCCTGAACGTCGCTGATAACGGCAACAAGGGCTTTGGACTGTGAAATGCTGGCCTCGCCGCGGTGCAGGTTAATGGAAAAGACAACATCGTTAGCGTCCATCGTTTTGCCGTTATGGAATTCAACGCCTTCACGCAGCTTGAACGTCCAGACTGTCAAGTCGTCATTCGACTCCCAGCTTGTTGCCAGTTCAGGCACGAGAACGCCGCCAGCGCCGATTTCGATCAGGTTATTACGCAACTGCCATTGCAGGTTTTGCATGAACTTTGTCTCGTTGACCTGCGGATCAAGCGTTTCACCAGAATCAAAGTCACCAATACCCAGCCGCAGCGTGCCGCCCTGTGGTGGTGTGACGGCATATAATGGCTGACCTGAAAGCCCAAGCAGTGTTGTCGCACCAAATGCGCTGGCGCCCAGCAGTACGCTGCGCCTGTTTGTCGAAAATGTCATAATCTTCTCCCTTGATGGTACATACCCGTTTTGGGGCGTTGCAGACGGCGGACCTTTGTGGTCAGCTATTATGTCTAATGTTATTATGATAAATAGCGGCATTTGGCATGACAAACGAGTTTTCTAACGGTACTGTTCAGGAATTCTGAATCGACGTCGGTATTTGCGAAACAACAGGCAGGCTATGCAATCAATTCTTCCGCCCCTACGTGCGATGCATGCTTTTGAGAGCTTTGGAAGGCTTGGGTCAGTGAGTGCTGCCGCCAGAGAACTTGGCGTGACGCCTGGTGCAATCAGTCAACAAATCAAGCTGCTGGAAGAACATCTGCGAATGCCACTTATCGCGAAAGATGGGCGTCGTGCATCCCTCGCACCAAAGGCCAAAGCCTACCACGCCGTTTTGTCGGCAGGGTTTGAAAAGTTTAAACAGGCTCAGCACTTGCTGTCGCAACAGGTTGCTGACTTGGATGTACATGTTTCGGGATTGCCTACGCTTCTACTCAAGTGGCTGAACCCAAGGCTTCACCGTTTCGAAGCGTCGTTTGGTGAAGCCTCCATTCGATTGGAGGCAACCCATGTGGAGCCAGATCCAGAATTCCTAGACCACATGTTTCGGCTTACTTATGGCGCGGTGTCGTACATGTTTCCACATTCGCGTGTCTTGTTTCGCGACACCTGTTTTCCCGTCTGTTCGCCGGATTTTCTAAAGAATCATCCCGATGCGCTGGACCCTGCAAAGATCGCTCAACTTCCATGGATCGATATTGATTGGGGGCCTGCATATTCAACAGTTCCGCGATTATCGCACTGGCTGGTTGATCAGGGTTTGCCAAAACTTGCCCACAAACCAATGTCAGTTCATTCACTATCGAGTTCTGCACTAGAGGCAGCGGCCAGCGGTCAAGGTATTGCATTGGCGCAATCATCGTTTGCCTCGACCGACATTGAGTTGGGCAGACTTGTCAGAATGTCACAGGAATCTGTCCAAATGCCAGAGCCTTACTACATTTGCTGGGGGCCTCAGATGATGGAGAACGAGAAATCAAGGAATTTTCTGAATTGGGTGCTTTCGGAAGCCCAAGGATGATTGTTTAGTTAAACTAAACAATCAGAGACCAATGCTCTATTTTCTCGAACCGGCACATAGACTACCAAAGTCTGAACTCAGCTAATGACCTCGAACAAGCAAGGAAATCTCATGTTTTTGAAAAATGCATGGTACGTCGCCGCCTGGAGTGAAGAAATCATCAACACATTGCAGCAGGTTAAAGTGCTGGGCGAGAAGATTTGCATGTTCCGTAATGATGAAGGTGAAGTCATCGCCATGGAAGATGCCTGCCCGCATCGCAAACTGCCGCTGTCCAAAGGCCGGATCAAAAACAACAACGTTGAATGTGGCTATCACGGTCTGACATTCGATTGTGCCGGCCAATGTGTCTGGGCGCCGGGTGGTGGACGTATTCCGTCTGCGGCGCGCGTACGTCCTTATCCTGTGCACGAGAAATACGGTCTGGTGTGGATCTGGATGGGCAATGCCGCAATTGCCGACGTGGAAGACATCATCGACATCCCGAACTTCGAAAGCCCCGAATGGGGGATCAACCGTGGTGCCGCGATGGAGCTGAACTGCAACTATTTGTTGATGTGTGACAACCTGCTCGACCCCACGCATGTTGCTTGGGTGCATGAATCTTCTTTTGCAACGGCGGCGACCAAGGACACACCGTTGCGTGTGACAAAAACCGATACAGGCGTGATCGTGCACCGCTGGATGATGGATCACGAGCCAGCACCATTTTACAAAAAGGTTGTTGAATTCGAAGGCAACTGTGACCGCCTTCAGCACTACGAGGTCCGCTATCCAAGCCACGCGTTGGTGCGTGCCGTGTTTACCCCCGCCGGAACAGGTGGCGTAGACGGGCTGCTGCATGAGAACACGTTTGTTATGGACAGTTACAATTTTATGACGCCCACAACCGAGACCGAAACACGCTATTACTGGTTCCAATTGCGCAACATCCGACCGGATGATGAAGAGCTCTCAAAGATGATGAGTGAAGACGTGCGCCATGCATTCGAGGAGGACCGTGCGGTCCTAGACCAAGTGCAGATTGGGATGAATGAAAAGACGTCTCCGCACATTGATCTTGGTATCGACGCGGGTCAGTTGCGGTTCCGTCGGCAACTAGAAGCCATGATCGCAGAAGAGGCGATGGTCGACGCCAAGATGAGCCAGTAAAATGGCAGGAGGATTCCGTGAATTCCGCGTCGCGAACAAAGTAGTCGAGAGTGAAATTATCACTTCGTTCTATTTCGAGCCGACGGATGAATCCCCAGTTTGGGAGGTCTTGCCTGGGCAATACATTACCTTGCGCGTGCCGGGTTCTGCTGACCCAGTTCTCAAGACATATTCAGTGTCTTGCGACCCATCAGAGACACGTCATCATCGAATATCAGTGAAACGAGAAGCTGGTTTGAATGGCGCGCCGGATGGTGTCGGATCATGCTGGCTCCACGATCAGGTTGAAATTGGCGACACGATTGAAATTGCTGCTCCGCGTGGCAAGTTTTTTCTGGATGAGGCAAGCACGCGTCCCGTCTTGCTTTTGTCGGGCGGGGTTGGCCTGACGCCGATGGTATCGATGTTGTACCGCCTGTGTGAGGCCGATCGTGACGTTCACTTCTTGCACGCCTGCGAGAACGGTCAGGTTCACGCATTAAGAGATGAAGTGCTGTCCTGCGCGAATGATCGGATAAAGCCGCGTTTTGTCTATCGCATGCCAACTGCCGAAGATCGCGCTGCGAAACTGTTTGATGCGCAAGGTGTGATCGACAAAACGTTTATGCAAACGCACGTTCCCATTGGTGATTATGAAGCCTACATTTGTGGACCGACACCGTTCATGGTGGCGATGTATCAACTTCTGCAAGAACTGGGCGTTCCCAAAAACCGCATCGCGTACGAGTTCTTTGGCAAAGCAACCTCGCTAGAGGCGCTGGCAGCAAGATCAGCAAGCGCTCGGAGCAATAAGGCCGCGTCGCGTGCAGCACCAACCATTCAGGCGCTTACATTTCTGACTAACCCCGATGCTTGGGCGGCGGATGAGGGCGCGGCTACAACCCCAAAGCCTGACACCCCGTCGGCAGGCGACATTGTGTTTCAAGCGTCAAATGTGACTACCACTTGGGATGGTTCTGCGACATCACTGCTCGAACTAGCTGAAAATGCAGGGTTGAACCCAGAATTCAGTTGTCGGGCTGGGATTTGCAATTCATGCAAATGCGGATTGGTATCGGGCGAGGTTGTGTATTTCGAAGAACCCCTGATCCAACCCGAAGCAGGTCAGGTCTTAATCTGTTGTTCGCGCCCTAAAGGTCCGGTTGTTCTGGACATCTAACGCTTAGGCTTCCGCGTCTGTCATTAGTGTGTCCAAATCAGCTTTTGAAAGCTCGGGGCAGATCACACATAAATGATCGCCCGGTGCCACGATGGCCCCGGAGCGTAGGATTGCGACCTTGCCCCCGCGTTTGCTGCATAGCTCGATCGGTGCCTCATCCATCCTGTGAAGGTCGCGCAACCGCATCACTGGTTCGCCTTTGGCGACTTGACTGCCAATTCTCACTAATGGCTCGACCAAGCCATGTGATTGGGCAGTGATGTAGTCGGCGTTTTCACCGAGATCGAGGAATGTCGTATCCGGTTGAGGCAATACGCCCAATCGTTCCGCTGACGCCGCGCGAATGATCCCTTGATGGATAAGCAACCTTAGAATCCCGATCCATCCTGCCTCCAGAGAGTCGAGCGAGACTTTGCCTTCGCCACCCAATTCGCATGAAATCATGGCACATCCGGCGTTGTGAGCAGCGCTGTCGAAATCTCCCGGCGTGTCACTGACGGGAACCACCATCGTGTTGGCAAGCCCCATTACCTGCGCCAATTCGTATGTTTTTTTGTTGCAGGCAGGGTCGGGCGACAAGCAAAAATAGGCTGCGTTCACATAATTGGATCCGCTGCCGCCTGAATGTAGATCAATGGCTAGGGCTGCTTCAGGCAACAGCTGCGTGGCGACGAAACCAGCGATCTCTTGTGTAGGGCCGGCATAGGCGGCACCCGGAAATGATCTGTTGAGGTTCCCAGCGTCCAGCGGTGAAACGCGGCTACGAGATTGAACTGCTGGCATGTTCAGGGCTGGCGCAAGGATCAAACGCCCTGCAACATCGCTTTGCGTCAGTAATTCAAACAACCGGCGCACGATGATCTGTCCCTCGTATTCATCACCATGGTTGCCAGCGCAAACCAATGCTGTCGGGCCGTCCCCACCGCGTATGACACAAAGCGGCGACTGAATGGTTGAAAAGCCGTAGCGATCATCTGAATGGGTAAAACCAAAAACGTCGGCGCGTTTGCCTTGTGCGGTCAGGTTGAGTGCAGAGTGAACTGTCCCGAAATTCAGACTCATAACGGCTCTTCCGACGTTACCACTGCACCGCGTTCCTTCAATAGACCCGTCAACCAGTCAGGATCCATTTCGGGCACCGATGACAGCAGCAACTCGGTGTAGGGCGCGTGCGGTGGCGAAAATATCGTTTCCTTAGGGCCTTGTTCCACAATCACCCCGTTTTGCATCACGACAACCTCGTCCGCGATGGAGCGGACAGTCGCAATGTCGTGGGTGATGAACATGTAAGTCAGATCCATCTCGCGTTGCAGACGGTCCAGCAAGCGCAAGATTCCTTCTGCAACCAGTTGGTCCAGCGCGGACGTGACTTCATCGCAGATGATGAAATCAGGCTCAGCTGCCAGGGCGCGGGCGATGCAGACACGTTGTTTCTGCCCCCCCGATAATTCAGAGGGCATGCGGTTTATGAATTCATCAGGGTCCAACTCAATTAACGTGAGCAACTCTCTGATACGAACGTCTTTGGCACGCCCCTTCAGCCCCAAAAAGAACTCAAGCGGTCGCCCGATGATATCTTTGATCCGGTGCTTTGGGTTAAGCGCTGTATCCGCCATCTGGTGGATCATCTGGATATGGCGTTGCAAGTCACGGGGGCGCTGTTTACCAGACTTTGGCAGCGCGGCACCATTATGGTGGAGTGAGCCCCCTGAAGGAGGTAACAGCCCCATCACGACCCGCGCCATTGTTGATTTTCCTGAGCCGCTTTCACCCACAACTGCAACTGTAGTTCCGCGTGTGATGGTTAGGTTGATCCCTTTTAGAATATCGACGGCACCATAGCCTGCGGTCATGTCTCGGATTTCGAGTAGCGGACCTTCGTCGAGGTGTCGGGCGGCAGGGGGCGCGCGGCGAAAGTCGCGTACAGCCCACAATGATTTCGTGTAGTCCTGCTGCGGGTTTGCGAGCATGTCCCGCGCAGAGGATTCTTCGACTTCTTCGCCGCGCAACAGGACTTTGATCTTGTCGGCCATCTGCGCCACGACTGCCAGATCGTGGGTAATATAGATCGCAGCGGTATTATATTCGCGCACGATGCCGCGGATCGCGGCCAGCACCTCAATCTGCGTGGTCACATCGAGCGCGGTGGTTGGTTCATCGAAGATGATCAGATCGGGACGGCAGGCCATGGCCATCGCCGTCATGGCGCGTTGAAGCTGCCCACCTGAGACCTGATGCGGGTAGCGAAATCCTATGTCTTCCGGGTTGGGTAGGCGAATTTTGCGATAAAGTTGGACCGCATCAGACTGAGCCTCGGCGCGAGACATGACGCCATGTTTGACCGGTGCCTCGCAATATTGGTCGATCAATCTGTAAGCGGGATTGAACGCGGCCGCCGCTGATTGGGCGACGTAGGCAATGCGCGCTCCCCGCAGTTGCCGCAGCGCCTCATTCGACGCCCCAACAAGATCCTGCCCATCAAAATGGATAGAGCCGCCGCTGATCCGGCAACCGCCTTTGGTATACCCCATTGCAGCCAGACCCAGCGTCGATTTACCAGCACCGCTTTCCCCGATCAGGCCAAGAATCTCGCCGCGGTTCAGGGTTAGGTCCACACCTTTGATGATGGGTTTCCATTGACGGTCCGAACGCCCTTCAATGTGGATGTCTTTCATTTCAAGCAACAGGTCAGTCATGCGTTAATCTTTCAGGCCGGAAGACATGTGCAAAACCCAATCCACAACAAGGTTCACGCCAATGGTCAGCAGCGCGATGGCACCAGCGGGTAGCAGCGGGGCAAGACCAAAAGTCGCGGTCTGGAATGTCGCAAAGTTGGCGAATGAAATCAGCTTGGCGCTTTCACGCACCATACCACCCCAGTCCGCCGTTGGGGGCTGAATGCCAAGACCCAAGAAGGACAGCGCCGAAATGAATAGGAAGACAAAGCAGAAGCGCAATCCGAATTCCGCGATCAACGGCGCTGCTGCATTGGGTAGGACTTCCTTGCGGATAAGCCAGAACATCCCTTCACCGCGCATCCTTGCTACTTCGATATAATCCATCGTCAAGATGCCCTGAGCCACTGCGCGGGACAGTCTGAAAACCCGTGTGCTATCGAGAATGGCAATCACAAGGATCAGCGCAATGACGGACGTACCTGTGATCGTCAGAATGAGCAGCGCAAAAATCAGTGGTGGGATAGCCATGAGCACATCGACCACACGCGAACTGATTGCATCAAACCAGCCGCCGATTGTTGCGGCAAGCAACCCGAAGGTCGCCCCGAGCGTAAAGGCGAGTATGGTGGTTACCAGCGCGATGCCAACCGTATTGCGAGCACCATAGATCAGGCGGGACAAAACATCTCGCCCTAAGGCATCGGTTCCCAGATAATGCGGGGATGTCCATGGCATGTATTGTTTACCAACGGATGCGCTTTCGGCGAAGGGCGCCAAGAATGGGGCACCAAGTGCCAATACAGCGTAAAATAAAACGATAACGATGCCGATCCATGCGGAAACCGGTGCGTCTTTGAGATGATGTGACAGGTTATACATGCGGTTACCTCGGGTGCAAAAGGCGAGGGTTTGCAATGATCGACAGAATATCCGCCAACAGATTGAGCAGAATATATGTAGCGGCAAATATGAGACAGGCAGCCTGCACGACTGTGACATCCCGGTTCGAGACTGCATCCACAAGGATTTGCCCAAGGCCAGGATAGACAAACACGACTTCAACCAAGACAACGCCGACTATAAGATAGGCTAGGTTCAAGGCGATCACATTGATGATGGGTGCCAGCGCATTTGGCAGGGCATGCACCGCGATAACACGCCACCGTTTGATGCCCTTGAGATGCGCCATCTCGATGTAAGGTAACGCAAGCAAATTCAGGATAGCTGCCCGCGTCATGCGCATCATATAGGCAAGCACGATGAGCGTGAGTGTCATGGCTGGCAAAAACGTGCGGTAAAGCCGCTCACCTAAGCCCATGTCTACATCCACATTCGCAAGGCTGGGGAACCATCCTAGGCCAACCGAGAAGATGAGGATCAGGATATAGGCGATGAAAAATTCAGGGAATGAAATCGCGGCCAACGTGGAGCTTGAAAGCACCCGATCAAAGACTGAGCCGTTGTAAAGCGCCGCCAGCATGCCCGAGACAACCGCGATGGGCACGGCGAATGCAGCGGCATAACCGGCTAGAAAAAAGGTGTTCGCAACTCGGTGACCGATCAGCTCTGAAATGGGCCGTTGGTTTGCCAGTGAAATCCCGAAGTCGCCGATAATAGCACCCCCCAACCATGAAAAGTAGCGCTCATGGACAGGACGGTTGAGGTCAAACTTTTCCCGGAACGCTGCAAGGCTCTCTTCGGTTGCCGCCTGGCCCAACATCTCTGTCGCAATATCGCCGGGTAGCAATTCGATCGCTGCAAAAATGATGATCGTAACAATCCATAAGGTCAGAAGCCCGATCAACAAACGCTTAAGAATTATTGACAGAATTGAGTTCATAATTACACTTTTGTCTGAGTAAAGTTGCTTATGTCTAGATTTATACTAAGATGATAGTGCGCTGTATATGTTGGCTACAGCAGGTCCGCTGGATGACTATTTAGCTTTGCTAAAACGCCAAGCTACCTTTAGGACACTTGGGTCAAGATTAGATCTGCTGTAATGCAGAATAAAGTAGTTATATTGCCAGAGAGGCGGTGCGCGGTGAAAGCCACTTACAAAGATGTAAAATCGGACATCCTGTCGAAAATTACCACGGGAGAATGGGCACCTGGCAACCTTGTTCCCAATGAAGTCGATCTGGCTGCGACCTACGGCTGCGCACGGGCCACCGTAAACCGTGCGATGCGCGAGTTGGCGGATGATGGATTGATTGAAAGGCGTCGCAAGGCAGGCACACGGGTTCGGATGACGCCAATACGCCAAGCGCGGTTTGATATTCCGATCGTGCGGGTCGAGATTGAGGAAAAGGGAGCAGAATACCGCTATTCTCTTGTCAGCAGCTCTGTTGAGCCAGCACCGGATTGGTTGCGTGCACGGCTAAAATTGTCCAACAAGAGCAAAGTTTTGCGCCTGGTTTGTATGCACTATGCCGACGGCGATCCGTATCAGCATGAAGATAGATGGATAAATCTGGAAGCATTGCCACAGGCAAAAACCGTCGAATTTGATGAGGTTGGGCCGAACGAATGGCTTGTTGCGACCATCCCGTTTTCAGACGTTGAAATCAGTTTTTCGGCAGGATTGGCAGATCAGCGGCTGACGGATTATCTGGCTTGCGCCATAGGCGATCCGGTTTTTACCATCGAACGTTCTACATGGTGGGAGGGGCAGGCCGTCACCTATGTCCGGCTTACCTATAAGCCTGGCCACCGTCTGACGACGCGCTATTAGGGATGCGCCGCTGCCATCGGGGAGCGACGCATTTTTCCTTACAAAATACCGGGCAGGTTCAGCCCGTTTTCGCGCGCGCAATCAAGTGCTTCATCATAGCCTGCATCCGCGTGGCGCATCACGCCCGTCGCCGGATCGTTCCACAAAACGCGTGCGATACGGCGGTCTGCATCCGCGGTCCCGTCACAGCAGATCACCATGCCGGAGTGTTGGGAAAAGCCCATACCAACGCCGCCACCGTGGTGCAGGGACACCCACGTCGCACCTGATGCGGTGTTCAAAAGCGCGTTCAGCAGCGGCCAGTCGGACACAGCGTCAGAGCCGTCTTTCATCGCCTCCGTCTCGCGGTTTGGCGAGGCAACAGAGCCTGAATCGAGGTGATCCCGGCCAATCACAATCGGCGCGGAAAGCTCACCGGTGCGGACCATTTCGTTGAAGGCGAGGCCCAGCTTGTGACGTACACCCAGACCAACCCAGCAAATACGCGCGGGCAGGCCCTGGAACGCGATACGCTCGCGGGCCATGTCGAGCCAGTTGTGCAGGTGCTTGTCCTCGGACAGGATTTCTTTGACCTTGGCATCCGTTTTGTAGATGTCCTCTGGATCGCCAGACAAGGCGGCCCAACGGAACGGACCAATGCCGCGGCAGAACAGCGGTCGGATGTAGGCAGGCACAAAACCCGGGAAATCGAACGCGTCTTTCAGCCCCTCGTCCAACGCAACCTGACGAATGTTGTTGCCGTAATCAAACACAGGCAGGCCCATTTTCTGGAAGTCGATCATCGCCTGCACGTGCACTTTCATCGATGCGCGGGCGGCTTTTTCGACGGCTTTGGGGTCGCTTTCGCGTTTCTCGCGCCATTCGGCCATTGTCCAGCCTTGGGGCAGATAACCGTTGATCGGATCGTGGGCCGATGTCTGATCTGTCACCATATCAGGGCGCACGCCGCGTTTGACCAGTTCGGCGTAAACGTCAGCCGCATTGCCGAGTAGGCCCACAGATTTGGCCTCGCCTGCGGCGGTCCAACGCGCGATCATCTCAAGCGCTTCGTCCAGTGTATCGGCACGTTCATCCACGTAGCGGGTACGGATGCGGAAATCGATGCTCTCGGGATTACACTCCACGGCGAGGCAGCAAGCACCCGCCATCACAGCCGCCAAAGGTTGCGCACCACCCATGCCGCCAAGGCCACCCGTCAGGACCCATCGGCCCGTCAGATCGCCGTTGTAGTGCTGACGACCTGCCTCAACAAAGGTCTCATAGGTGCCTTGCACGATGCCCTGTGATCCGATGTAAATCCACGATCCAGCAGTCATCTGACCGTACATCGCAAGGCCCTTTTTATCGAGTTCGTTGAAGTGATCCCAAGTCGCCCAATGGGGCACGAGGTTTGAGTTAGCGATCAGCACGCGTGGCGCGTCTTTGTGGGTCTGGAACACGCCGACGGGTTTGCCTGATTGCACGAGCAGGGTCTGGTCTTCTTCGAGGTCGCGCAGGGAGGCAACGATCATGTCGAAGTCTTTCCATGTGCGCGCGGCGCGCCCGATGCCGCCGTAGACGACCAGTTCATGCGGGTTCTCGGCGACGTCGGGGTGCAGGTTGTTCATCAGCATCCGCAGTGGCGCTTCAGTCAGCCAGCTTTTGGCGGTCAATTCGTTTCCGGTTGCGGGAAAGATGTCACGGGTGTTCTTGCGAGGATCGCTCATGATGTGCCTTTCAGGGAGGGGGCCAATACGGCCAGTTGTGTCAGGATGGATGTGAGGTGCGGACGCAGAGCTGCGGCTTTGTTGTCGTCAAAGGCCCAGGGGCTTGTCTCGGCAGTCAGGTAGGTGCTCTGTGCGAGTTCCATCTGGATTGCGTGCATGTCTTTGTCCGGTTGGCCGTAGTGGCGTGTCGTCCAGCCGCCTTTGAAACGGACGTTTGTGATCGAGGTATAGCCAGACGCCGCGTTGCAGATCGTTTGCACTGCCAATTCAATTTCAGGAGCGCAGGTGGTGCCTACGTTTGTGCCAATGTTGAAGTCGGGCAGGGTGCCGTCAAACAGGAACGGAATGCCCGAACGGATGGAGTGACAATCATACAAAATTGCGACGCCGTGCACATCACGCACGCGCTCAAGTTCGGCCAGCAATGCGGCGTGATAGGGCGTGTGATAGGCGGCTTGGCGCGCTTTCACTGCCGCCTCATCGGGCGGTGTATCCCAAATGTCATGGCCGTCAAAATCTGTCAGCGGCACAAGACCAGTGGTGTTTTGGCCGGGATAAAGGGACACGCCAGACGGGTCGCGGTTGGCGTCAATGACGTAGCGGTGAAAGGTGGCACGCACCGTGCTGGCACCGTTCAGGACGCCGTCGTACAGTTGGTGGATGTGCCAATCCGTATCGTCCAGCCCGCGACCACGGTCGTTCAGATTGGCCATGATACCCTCTGGAACATACGTACCCGTGTGGGGCAAACCTAGCACAATAGGGCTGTCGCCTTGATGTGTCTCTACTGGGTTCATGTGTCGAACTCTGGCATGTTGATGCCCGCTGCATCCACAATAACACCGGACGCGATCATCACGGCAGCGCTTTCGAGGTCTGGCGCGAGGTAGCGGTCTTCGCCCAGTGTCGCCACGTCTTGTCGGACACGGGCCACGACTTTTTGCAGTGCGTCGCTCGTGGCAAGTGGTGCGCGAAAATCAATGCCCTGCGCGGCACACAGCAATTCAACACCCAGAATGCAGTTCAGGTTTTCGATCATCGGCCCAAGGCGGCGCGCACCATGGGCGGCCATGCTGACGTGGTCCTCTTGGTTGGCCGATGTGGGCGTGCTGTCAGTGACACATGGATTGGCGAGGTGCTTGTTCTCGCTCATCAGTGCGGCGGTCGTGACTTCTGCGATCATATAGCCGCTGTTCAAACCCGGATTGGGGGTCAGGAACGGCGGCAGGTTGAAGTTAAGCACCGGATCAACGATCAGCGCCACACGGCGTTGCGCAATCGCGCCAATCTCAGCGATGGCCAGCGCGATCATGTCGGCGGCAAAGCCGACTGGTTCGGCGTGAAAGTTGCCGCCCGAAACGATCAGATCAGCGCCCACCAGCACCAATGGGTTGTCTGTAGCAGCATTTGCTTCGATCTCAAGCGTGCGGGCGGCCATACGCAACACGTCCATCGCAGCGCCTGTCACCTGTGGCTGGCAACGGATGCAATAGGGGTCTTGGACCCGCGCGTCATCAACCACATGGCTGTCACGGATCTCGGAGCCGGTGAGCAGGGCGCGCATGGTTTCGCCCGCCTCGATCTGGCCGCGATGGCCACGCAGGGCGTGGATTTCGGGCTGCAGCGGGGCGGTGGATCCCATGATCGCATCGGTCGACAACGCCGAGGTGACAAGCGCAGAATGCGCGCCGCGCCATGCGCCGAACAAACCCGCAAGGGCAAAAGCGGTTGAGAATTGCGTACCGTTGATCAGCGCTAGCCCTTCCTTGGGGCCAAGTTCAACAGGGGTCAGGCCCGCCGCGGCAAGTGCCTTATCGCCGGGCATGACTTTACCGCCAAATTCGGCTTCGCCATGGCCCATCATCGCGGCGGCCATATGGGCAAGCGGGGCCAGATCGCCAGAGGCACCAACCGACCCTTGGGCGGGGATGACAGGCGTTACGCCCTTGTCCAACATGGCCTCAATCAGATCGACAATTTCGAGCCGCACACCGGACGCACCGCGCCCGAGGCTGAGGAGCTTAAGCGCCATCAACAGGCGCGCATGGCCGCGCGGGATCGCAGGGCCAACGCCACAACAGTGGGACAGGATCAGATTGCGCTGCAGAGCGGCAGTGTCCTTCGCCTCAATCTTGACCGACGCAAGTTTGCCGAAACCAGTGTTTACACCGTAAACGGCATCCGTTCCAGCGACCGCTTTGGCTATCCGCGCATGGGCCAGTTCGATCGCGGGGCGGCAGGCGGGATCAAGCCGTACAGAAGCTTCTTCGCGGAAAATTTTCTCCAGATCAGCCAAAGTTACAGCGCCGGGAGTGAGAGTTAATACGGTCATGACGTGGCTCCGAAAATACGGGTGTGAAGGGGGTTAAAGCCGATGCGATAGGCAAGTTCGGCAGGGTGTTTGATGTCCCAAACTGCAAGTTCGGCGCGCATGCCTGCCTTGATTATCCCGACGTCTTTGAGGCCAAGGGCGCGTGCGGCATTTTGCGTGGCCCCGCGCAAGACTTCTTCCGGGGTCATGCGGAACAGGGTGCACCCCATGTTCAGCGCCAGCAGCAGCGAATTGAGCGGCGAGGAACCCGGATTAACATCGGTGGCGATTGCCATGGGAACACCGTGTTTGCGCAGCAGGGCAATGGGTGGTGCTTGTGTTTCGCGGATGGTGTAGAAGGCACCGGGCAAGATGACGGCGGTGGTGCCCGCGTCTGCCAAGGCCTTGACGCCATCCTCATCAAGATATTCGATATGGTCAGCAGACAATGCGCCGTAGCTTGCGGCAAGCTTAGCACCGCCAAGGTTGGACAGTTGTTCAGCGTGCAGTTTGACAGGCAGGCCAAGTTCGACAGCCACATCAAACACGCGTGCGATCTGGGTTGTATCAAATGCAATGCCTTCACAGAACCCGTCGACGACATCAACCAGCCCTTCAGCGTGAGCGGCACGTAGGGCAGGGATGCATACCTCATCGATATATACATCATCTCGGCCTTCATATTCGGTCGGGGTTGCATGGGCACCAAGGAAGGTGGTTTTGACGCGGATAGGGCGGTTTGCCATGACTGCACGGGCAACCCGCAGCATCCGCAATTCAGTCTCTGTATCGAGGCCATAGCCGGATTTGATCTCAATCGTGGTCACGCCTTCAGCGATCAGCACATCAACACGGCGCAGGGCATCTTGAAGCAGTTGGTCTTCTGTGGCGTTGCGGGTGGCTGTCACGGTCGAAACAATGCCACCACCAGCGCGCGCAACCTCTTCGTAGCTCGCCCCATTCAGGCGCATTTCGAATTCTACCGCGCGATCACCACCATGCACGATGTGCGTGTGGCAATCGATCAAACCTGGGGTTACGAGGCGACCACCAAGGCTGGTACGGTCCAGGGATATATACATGTCGGGCAAGGACGCAGCGGGACCGACCCATTCAATCACCCCGTCCATCACAGCAATGGCTGCGTCTTTGATCAAGCCGTAGGGCGCATCCGATTCGCCCATCGTCGCTGCGTTCAAATTAACAAAAAGGGTGTTCTTGTTAGTCATGGTAGTCCACCGATGATCAAAAATTTCGCTTTTCTAGTACGCGCTAGTGTGTTTTATGTCTATACATAAAAACGAGGATCTCCAAATGATTTTTGCAAAGCAAGCCAAACTTTCTACCGGATGGGCGTCCAATGTGCGTGTGACGCATGCGGACGGACGCATCACTGATATCGCGCCAAACCAAACGCCGGACGCGCATGACACCTGCGTTGACACCCTGTTGCCAGCCCTTGCAAACCTGCACAGCCACAGTTTTCAGCGGGCGATGGCGGGGATGACCGAATACCGGATGGCAGGCAAAGACAGCTTTTGGACGTGGCGCGATTTGATGTACCGGTTCACCGCTAACCTGACGCCCGAACATATCGAAGCGATCGCAGCTTTTGTGTTCTTGGAGATGCAAGAAGCGGGCTATGCCAGCGTCGGCGAATTCCATTATCTGCATCATCAGGCTGGCGGCACACCTTACGCGGATCTCGGCGAGTTGTCGGGTCGCATCGCCGCGGCGGCGGCCACAACGGGGATCGGGCTGACCCATCTTCCGGTGCTTTATACCTATGGCGGTGCGGGGCAGGCGCCGCTTCAAGACGGTCAGGCGCGGTTCGGCAATTCGGTAGACAGGTTCAACGACCTTGTGGCGAAGGCACGGGATGTCGTGGCGCACTTGCCAGCCGATTGCCGCGTCGGAATAGCGCCGCATTCATTGCGGGCCACATCGCCTGATGATCTGAAAGCAGTGCTTGCCGCCCATACGGCAGGCCCCGTTCACATCCACATCGCGGAGCAACCCAAAGAAGTCGCCGACATCTCCGCTTGGCTGGGCGCGCGACCCGTAGACTGGTTGCTGGCCAATGCGGAAGTGACGATAAACTGGAGCCTGATCCATGCCACCCACATGACAGCTGATGAAACTTTAAAGATGGCAAAGTCCGGAGCAGTGGCTGGCCTTTGCCCCGTGACCGAGGCAAACTTAGGGGACGGCCCATTCAATGGCCCTAGCTATCTGGAAGCGGGCGGCGCGTTCGGCGTTGGGTCGGATTCAAACGTTCTGATCTCACTGACCGAAGAGTTGCGTACGCTGGAATATTCTCAACGCCTACGCGATGTGGCGCGCAACGTTATGGTTGTGGGTGAAGGATCCGTTGGGGACACGATTTACACGGGTGCTGCCAAAGGTGGCGCACAGGCGCTTGGGCGCGGCGCGGGTGAAATTGCCGTGGGCGAGCTGGCCGATATTGTGGCGATTGACAGCGCCGCACCGTCGATGTGCGCGCTGCGTCAGGATCAGATCCTGGACGGCTTGGTGTTTGCAGCCAAAGACGATGTCGTCACCGACGTTTGGTCAGCAGGACGTCATGCCGTGCAATCGGGCCGCCACGTCAAACGCGACGACATTGTCGCGGCTTACAAATTGGCAATGCAAAGCTTAATGGCATCTTTGTGATCTAGGTAGTCCAGTCGTATTTCCAAAACGGCGTCGTCCTCGTCCAGATGTAGGGCGGCGTCATTGCTGTCGATGAACATCGTGTCGCCCTCAGCCGTATGGACCGCGTTGATTTCCGGAGCGCCGGCCAGAACGTGAAAGGCCAGCAGCCCATGTTCAGGCCGGGCAACCAACCCTTTGAATGGGTCACGTCGTGTTGTGACGGAGCCGTCGCACAGTATTGGATCAAACATCAAATTCAGATCGGTCAATGGGCCGTCGGTGAGGCTGGATTTGACTTTCAGCGCACCGTCAAAGTGTACGGGCTGCCACATGCGGGCTGTTATGGTGTGGGTCGGAGCCTGCAATTCCATCGCGCCGCCAGACACCACGGTCAGAACGCGCGTCATGCCTGCAAAGTCTGAAAATGGCCCGTCCTGTGCAACGTCAGCCCGACTGATCGTCCACGCTGTGCGATCATCCGCAAGGCCCTTCGCTATGTTCCGGGTGATTCCACCACCATTTTTCCAAGGGACATCAACCAGTTCATTTCGTTTTAGGACATGCATGTTTGAATCTTTCTCAATTTTCAGTCACGCGACTTGACCGATGTAAGGATGAGTTTTATCTGATGTGTTAAATCACAATAAGTCTATACATAAAATCAAAGGATAACCCATGATGAGAACCCGTGCCGCCGTTGCTGTTGCTGCAGGTCAACCGCTTGAGATCATGGAGGTCAATCTTGAAGGCCCTAAAGCGGGCGAGGTTTTGGTTGAAATCAAAGCCACCGGCCTGTGCCACACGGACGAATTCACGCGCTCCGGCGATGACCCCGAAGGCATCTTTCCTGCGATCCTCGGCCATGAGGGCGCGGGCGTTGTGATTGAAGTCGGCGAAGGCGTCACAAGCCTTGAAGTAGGGGATCATGTGATCCCGCTTTACACGCCCGAATGCCGTGAATGTGAGTATTGCCTGAACCCCAAAACCAACCTCTGTCAATCAATCCGCAGCACACAGGGCGCAGGTCTATTACCCGATGGATCGACGCGGTTTTCAATGCTGGATGGCACGCCGATCCACCACTATATGGGTTGTTCGACCTTCGCCAACCACACTGTTGTGCCAGAAATCGCACTGGCGAAAGTTCGCAAAGACGCGCGGTTTGACAAGATTTGCTACATCGGCTGTGGCGTGACGACGGGTATCGGTGCGGTGATCAACACGGCCAAGGTTGAGATTGGGTCAACAGGCATTGTGTTCGGTCTTGGCGGCATTGGTTTGAACGTCATCCAAGGTTTGCGTTTGGCGGGGGCCGACCAGATCGTTGGCGTGGATCTAAACGACGACAAGGCCGTGATGGCCAAGCACTTTGGCATGACCGACTTTGTGAACCCGTCCAAGATTGACGGCGACATTGTCGCGCACCTGGTTGAACTGACGGGCGGCGGCGCGGACTACACGTTTGATGCCACGGGCAACGTCAACGTCATGCGCCAAGCGCTGGAATCAGCGCACAAGGGCTGGGGCGAAAGCATCATCATCGGCGTCGCGGGGGCAGGGCAGGAAATTTCCACCCGTCCGTTCCAACTGGTCACTGGCCGCAGCTGGCGCGGCACGGCGTTTGGCGGTGCAAGCGGACGGACGGACGTTCCGAAGATCGTGGATTGGTACATGGACGGTAAGATCGAGATCGACCCGATGATCACCCACAAGCTGAAGTTGGAAGACATCAACCACGGGTTTGATTTGATGCACGAAGGCACATCCATCCGCGCTGTCGTGGAGTTCTGAAGCCCAAACCGTCGGGTTAATATCTGATCATCAGCCCCCCGCGCGCTAATAACAGCAGGCGCGCGGGGGGCTGATCTTTTTCGGATGCAATAGCTGTGGACCGATCGCCCAGTTTGCTCTCAATGTACTTCAGGAAATCCCAGATTGTTTCTTCCAGCTCCTACACTGACTCCGTAAGGCTTTTCAGCCCTTCGATATGTGGGGTCTACGGGCTCAAAAGCCTTGCTTACGTTGCACCCAAGGTGACACTTCTGCTTTGCAAACCCAGTGACATTTCTGAATGGTGTTTACATATCGATAATATATTTATATGTAAAATGCGGAGCAATATTGGACCACAGAAACGGCTGCGATTTAAGCATCAGATCAGAGTGACGATTTGTGGCTTGCACCAAAAGCTGGACGGGTTGGCAGGTCTGCTTCCGGCCCATTGCGGACCTTAGCGGACGGTGCAGCGAATGACGGTAAGGAGCCCGAAATGACCAATGCTGCACTGTGGTCGAAGGTCTGGTTTGTGAGGAACCGTATCAAGGATAACCAATCACTTGCCGAAAACGATCATCTTCATGCATCCGCCAATACGCTTCTGTGATCTCTTTAGTTGTCGGGCCGACCGATCCGGTTCCAATTGAAGTTTCATCAATTTTGGTGACGGGCATGACGCCGCCAGCGGTCGAGGTCACGAACACTTCATCCGCCGCCCTTAATTCATTTGGTGCTAGATCATCCGTCGTGCAAGTGATCTGCAACTCTTCACAAAGATCAAAGATTGTTTGGCGTGTTATCCCCATCAACACCCCGAACTTGGGCGAGGAAATTTTGCCGTTTTTCACTGCGAAGACGTTGAAACCGGGCCCTTCCGCAATGTTTCCGTTGGCATCCAAAAGAATGGCGGTTTCGGCTCCCCGTGCATACGCCGCATACAAACCTTTGACCAAGTCCAGCCAGTGATAGTTCTTTACGGTTGGATCAACGGAGCTGGGTGGAATGCGGACAAGGTCGGTGACGGCTGCGTGTAAGCCACGGCGCATCTGTTCTGAGTTGGCAACCGACCCAAATGGAATTGCGAAGGCGATGAAGCGGTTGACAGCATCGCGAGGGTCGCGGCTGAACGTCGTAGATGTACCGCGTGTGCAGATAAACTCGACATACGCATTCTTGAGACCGGATAGAGCAACGCAATTGTGCAAAATCTCGGTCACCTCTGCACGATCGAACGGGATCGACATGTGCAATTTTTCCATCCCTGCGAAAAACCGTTCAAGATGATCATCAAGCCTGAAAAATGCCCCCTTCCATACATGAGCGACATCGTAAGTCGCATCTGAGTGGAGGAAGCCATTGTCCAGCACCGAAATCTTTGCCTCGCTGATTGGAAAATATTGGCCGTCCATGAAGGCAATGCCGGGAGGGTAGGTTGCCGGGTCAGAATGACGATCAGACAGCGCGGGCAATTTATACATATCGTTTAACTCCAATGATTGGACACTTGGATCTCTCTTTATTTACAGAGCAATGAGGGTGTCGAATGTCCATGCCCTAAGCGTCCTGTTCTTTAGAATAAAGATTATAGAGGTGGTCGCGGAAATTTGGACCAGTCGTTAAGGTGGATCGCATGAAGAAAGTGATGATCCAAAATGACAAAAAGAAAGAACCATTAGCCCGATTTCAAAGCCAAGGTTGCGCTTGAAGCAATCCGCGAGGAGATGTCGATGGCGGAGCTGTCTAAAAAATATGGCGTTCATCCGACCCAGATCGGGACTTGGAAACGGGTGGCGATAGA
>Ga0102891_1000225_pt1 | contig 22314 bp, 18 predicted proteins | sample Colrivmet1552A02_FD_84503 | JGI IMG/M metagenome (GOLD analysis project Ga0102891, IMG submission 84503) | Estuarine microbial communities from the Columbia River estuary - metaG 1552A-02 | ecosystem: Environmental > Aquatic > Marine > Intertidal zone > Estuary | place: USA: Columbia River...
GTTACAAAGTTACTGTGATTGGTCTCAGGTAGGCATACGTTGCCACAACACGCTATTCGACGGCTTCATCCTGTCGTACCGGTACGGTATAAAACCGAAGCGATGGCTAGATACGTTGGCGCAGGCGCGCATGGTGTACCCATACCTGCCATCCCACAGCTTAGCTAACGTAGCTAAGTACATGGGGTTGGAAGACAAGGGTACTGCGGTGCATAACATGTTGGGCAAGCGACTAGAAGATATGACCACCCAAGAGCTTACTGACTACGCAGAGTATTGTAGGCAAGATACCCTGCTTTGCGAGCAGATAGGTGAGCGACTGGACGAGTTTACGCCTGAGCTAGAGGCGCGACTGATTGACATGACTATACGCATGTTCACTGAGCCTACGCTTGTAGGAGACGAAGCGGCGATAAAGATTCTGTACGACGAGGAAGTTGCTAGGAAGGAAGGTTTGATGGCGCTGGCTAACTTAGACAAGGCCGACCTGATGTCTAACAACAAGTTTGCTGAGCGGCTTAAGCTGCATGGTGTAGTGCCTCCGACCAAGGTCAGCCCTAAGACTGGCAAAGAAGCTTTTGCGTTCGCTAAGACAGACAAGGCGTTCGTAGATTTACAAGAGCACGATAACTTGGACGTGGCCGCGCTTGTGTCCGCTAGGCTAGGGGCCAAGACTACGATAGCAGAGACTAGGGCGCTAAGGTTTTTAGATATGGCTCGCCGTGGCCCACTGCCGGTGTACTTAAATTTCTGGGGGGCGAAGACTACAGGTCGTTACTCAGGAGGCAACAAAGTTAACTGGCAGAACTTACCTGCCCGTGGGGTATCCGCTGGGCTACGCAAAGCACTGCGCGCACCAGAAGGTCACGTAGTTCTTGTGGGCGATTCATCTAATATTGAATTGCGTACGGTTATGGCGTTAGCGGGGCAGCACGATGTGGTGGAGAAACTAGGTCGCGGCGTAGATATGTACTGCGACTTCGCGTCTAAGTTATTTGAACGCGAGATAACCAAAGCGGACAAACCAGAAAGGTTCTTGGGTAAGACCGCTATGCTTGGCCTACAGTATGGTGCCGGTGCAGAGCGCTTTCAGGAGATGGTACGGCAGGCAGCTAGTAACGTGGCAGGCATCGAGCCAATAAGTTTGTCGCGGGCGCAAGCCATCGTGGCGCTTTATCGCGAAGTACACTACGAGGTCGTAGACTTTTGGAACTACTGCCAGAAAGTAGTACTGCCAGACATAGCCAGCGGATGTTCGCTCATACCCGTAGATCGCAACGGGTGGTTTATTACGCAGAACCAAGGCTTTGGTAGGCCGGGGGAACCGGGGGTTGTTTACCACGATCTTAAGTACGACGCAGATGAATGGACTTACCAAATGGGTCGGCAGCGTGTTAGAATATACGGGCCGAAAGTAGTAGAAAACTTATGTCAGCACGCAGCAATGAAGATTGTTATGTGGCAGACCGCTAGAATAAATCACTTACACCCCGTACGCTTATCCGTACACGACGAAGCTGTTTGCGTTCCGCGCATAGAGCACGCCGTAGCCGCTAGGCTACATATGGAAGAGAGCCTGCGTATGACACCGCAGTGGTGTAGAGGATTTATCCCAGTGGATTGTGAGACAGAAATCGGGCCGTCTTACGGTGATGCAAAATAGGAGAATATAGTATGAGACAACCTAAATTACTTAAGTTTGTTGGAGAGCATGACGAACTCATTACTGGCAGATACTACACAGTGCGAGAGTATAGTGAGGTCGTAGGTGTTAACGATAAGACAATGCACTCTAGACTAAAGAATAAAAAAGTAGTCGATGATCATGCAGTGATGCTATACCCACCGCTAAAGAAAGTAAGTTCGTTACCGCTAATAAGAGAAAAAGCAGAAAAACTCTCTGCGCTTTGGTTAGCTAAGTCACTTATATAAAGGAAATTCTATGTCTGACATAGCACTGTCGTACAGCAGGCTATCAACATTTGAACAATGCCAAGCAAAGTTCGATTACTTATACGTAACCAAGAACGTAAAAGACCAAGGCAACGAGGTAAGTGCGTACGGTAATCGCGTGCACGAAGTGTTGGAGTTGTATGGCAAAAATGAGCTAGTTGGAGAGCTGGGAATAGAAGCTAAGCAAACTTTACAACGATGGGGCGGCCTAGTAGATAAGATAAACAGCAGAGCCGGAGATAAATACTATGAGTATCAAATGGCAATCAATAAAAACCGTGAGCCGGTTGATTGGTTTAGTAGTGACGCTTACTTTCGTAGTATTGCTGACGTGCTTATTGTGGACGGCAGCACAGCTTATTGTTTGGATTACAAGACTGGCAAAATTAAGGACAACCCAACGCAGCTTCAATTGTTTGCAGCGATGGTATTTCAACACTTCCCAGAAGTTAGCACAGTTAAGACATCGTTTATTTGGTTAATGCACGACAAGTTAGATAACACAACATACGAGCGTAGGCACCTACAATCTTTGTGGAACGGGCTACAGCCTAGACTAGATATGGTTAAGGAAGTTGTAGACCTCGGGGTATTTAAGACAAAACCCTCTGGGCTATGCCCTTGGTGCCCCGCAAAAGAAATATGCCCTGACGCTAGATTAAGAGGAAGAAGATGAATAACGAAGCGGACGTTAAAAAAGAAGTAAAGAAAATACTAAATTGCTACGACAAAGAACATATGTGGTACTTTATGCCACCAGCCAACGGGTATGGTAGATCAGGAATACCAGACTTTATAGGATGTTATAAAGGTTTCTTGTTTGGTATTGAGACTAAGTTCGGAACTAATGACCCAACTAACAACCAACTCCGCGAGATACAAGGAATAATACAATCCGGTGCCATGTGCTGGATTGTACGCGATTCCAATGTACATGAGTTTGAGTACGACTTCAGAGGCTGGGCGGCGCTGTGCTAGTTCTTAAGGACAAGAAAACTATAATAATTAACAGTTCTTGTAACGACGCTATTGCTAAGGTTATACCCCATGCTAAGCAGTTGGAGCACAACGGCGAGGAGCTAATAGCTATACCCTACGGCGTTGACGAGTCCATCGTGCTACGCAATATGGGGTTTAACGTACCAGAGCCTATACGTGAGTACTATGATTGGCCTGCGAAGTTCACGCCGATGGAGCACCAGAAAGACACGGCTGCGTTTCTTACTACGCATAAAAAGTCTTTGTGCCTTAACGCGCCGGGGACTGGTAAGTCTATTAGTTCGCTGTGGGCCGCAGACTTCCTGCTATGTGAAGGTGTGGCGAAAAAGGTACTTATTGTAGCGCCATTGTCTACGGTAAAAGTAGTGTGGGGTACGGAACTTAAGACGCACTTACCACACAGGCAGTTTGTTATATGTACTGGATCAAAGAAAAAACGTATCGACCTGTTGTCAACGCCGGGAATTCAATACGTTATTATTAACCATGATGGCTTTAGCAATATGCAGGAACATCTGGCAGACATAGACGTAGTTATCTATGACGAAGCTACTGCGCTAAAGTCTGCGTCTTCACAACGGTACAAGATATTCGCCAAGTGGATGAACGCTAACAGGCCTTGGCTGTGGATGTTGACTGGTACACCAATATCACAAACGCCAGCAGATGCTTGGACGCTGGCTAGGTTGGTGGACTCGCCGAATGTCTCTAGGAGCTTTACTGCGTTTAAAGATACGGTGATGAAGAAGATAACTCAGTTTAAGTGGGTGCCCAGAGACGACGCGCTAGAGACTTGCAAGAAAGTGCTACAGCCATCTATACGGTTCTCGCTAGACGAGTGTAAAGATTTGCCAAGTACCAACTTCGTAGGACGAAAGACTGAGCTAACCCCTCAACAAATAAAAGCATTTAAGGACATGCAAGAAAAAGCTGTTACCATATTTAAAGAGGGGTCGGTCACTGCGGCTAACACTGCTGTAATGTTGTCTAAGCTGCTACAAATTTGTTGTGGTGTTGTTTACAGCGAGGACGATTCAATTGTCATAGACAGCTCAGAGCGGTATAATACGCTTACTGAATTGATTACTGAGATAGGCGGCAAGGTTATTATCTTCGTTCCGCTAAAGGGTGTGCAACGGTGGTTGCTTAAGAGGTTACGTGAAGAAAAATATAGCGTTGAGCTTGTTAACGGTGATGTTAGCAAGAAAGACCGCGACGAAATCTTTCACAACTTCCAACACACTGACCAGCCACAGATACTGTTGGCGCACCCGAAGGTTGCTGCGCACGGGCTTACGCTGACCGCAGCGAAACATATTATTTGGTACGCTCCTATCTACTCACTTGAGCAGTACGAGCAGGCCAATGCTAGAATTCGTAGACTTACTACTGAAGGTAAAACTTCTGTGTGGCATATCTACGCAACAAACTTCGAGGCAGAGCTGTATAGGAGACTGCGTGCGAAGCAAAACACGTTAGCCGAGTTCTTAGACTTGGTGCGTGGTATTAATAGTAGTGACTAATATACTTGGAGAATGACATGAACTACGAAGTAGCAGCTGACAGATACCTCTCTGTCAGGAAAGATCTTGACGCTTTAGATCAGGAATATAAGCAGCGAAAAGCTGTTATTAAAGAGAAGATGATTGCATTAGAAAACTGGTTTACGGTGAAGTCTCAAGAAGACGGACTTACATCGATTAAGACCGACGCAGGTACAGCTTACTGGTCAACGCACCATTCAGCTACTGTGGCGTCCAGAGAAGACTTGTTTAAGTTTTGTATGGAGAACGACGCTTGGGATTTGATAGAGTCACGCGCGTCAAAGACAGCAGTAAAAAGTTATATTGAAGCCGCAGGTGAGCCGCCCCCCGGCGTAAACTTTAGCTCAGTAAGTGTGTTTAATTTTAGAAAAAACCAATAAGGAAAATGTACCATGATGAATGAAATTAATGTACCAGCCCACATCGCCGCGCGTATCGCGGAACGTAACAGAACCGGCAGCAAGTCTACGCTTACTGAAGCTATTGTCTCGAACTCCGGCCCTAGTATCCCACGGATTAGTATTCGTGCAGGTCGCTTTCGCTTGGTAGAAGGCGGCGTAGAAACTACAGTAGGCACTACGCTTGACGCGATTATCGTTGGCGTTAACCCGCGTGTAAGTAAAGTATTCTACGGGCGCGCGTTCGATAGCTCGTCGGATAACCAGCGCCCCGATTGCTATTCAAACGATGGCCTACGCCCTGACGCGTCTGTCGAAGCGCCAGTAAACGCTTCTTGCGCCAATTGCCCACACAATGTGTTGGGCAGCAAGATTTTGCCATCCGGTGCTAAGTCTAAGATGTGTGCGGATCAGCGCCACTTGGCTATTGTTCCAGCGGCTGACCCACAAAAAGTTTACAGCCTGACCGTACCAGTTAGTGCTATGCGCGCACTGCGTGAATACTTTACTGAGTTAGCTAATTACAGTATTGGGCCTGAAGAAGCTATAACAGAGCTTGGCTTTGACGACCAAGCGAGTTATCCTAGACTCACGTTCCGTCAGAAAGGCTATGTCCCAGAAAAAGCGCTGGGCTTAGTGGACAACTTATTAGAGTCCGATGCCACTAAGGTTGCTATACGCGTCATGGCACCTACGAGCGCAGGGCCAGCATTGTCTGCGCCGCCAGTACACGCGCAAGTAGCGGCACCCAAAGTGTCTGCTCAGGATGACGAAGCCGCAGCGTACGACGAGCCAGTGATTAAGCAAGCCCCACCAGCGGTAGCGCCGGTTAAGCAGTCAGCGGAACTAGAGATGAAGTTAGACAGCCTGTTCGACTAAAAGCTGGGTAACTATTTAACAAGTGCATGAGCCGTTTAGTGAACCTACTCGGCTCATTTTTGTCTAGAGGACAGCGAGTGAATACTATAGATTTTTTAAAGAGAGTTTGCCCTACAAAAGACTCCATTGTAGTAACTCAATATAACAATAATAAGAACATATTTTGGAACCGAGAAGTGTATACGTACGCGGAGCTTGATAAGGCGGCTGCGGACATAGCGCTTTGGGATGAGAACCCAGAGGCTACTATATATTTTAGTATCGCCGCGTTCGCTGATAACATAATTACGGACGAAGGCAGAAGAAAGATACGCCGTACGCAGGATAAAGCCACTTATTTTAAGAGCATTTGCTTTGACCTAGACTGCGGGGAAGACAAGCCATACAAGACACAGCGGGACGGCCTAGTTAAGTTAGCTGAAGTGGTTAAGCAGCTGGGGTTACCGAAGCCGCTTATTGTATCGTCAGGTATTGGCGCGCACGTTTACTGGGTACTGGACAAGTGCATATCTAAGCAGCAGTGGGTGCAGGTGTCTAAGGCCCTATGTGGCGCTCTGGCTTCCAAAGGGCTGGAAATTGATAACTCTAAGATTCACGATCCGTCTATGGTTCTTAGGCCAGCGGGCACTTTCCACAAGAAAACCGCAGACTGGAAAGAAGTTAAGGTGTTGTTAGACGACGGCGCAGAGCACGACATACTACTGATGGCCGGTAAGTTAGTAGAGTGGATGGACACGGCTCCACAGCGCCCAGAAAGATCAGAGCGCAAGCGCAGCGCGATGCTAGACGCTGTACTTAACGAGAGCAATGACCTAGATATAGACTCTATTGCAGAGCACTGTAAGCAGGTCAGAGCTATCCTAGAAAGCGGCGGTGTTACTAACGCGGCTGGCGATCCAGTGGAAGAACCATTGTGGCGTGCGTCGTTGGGCTTGGCTAAGTTTACGCCAGACCCAGAGACAACTATCATACGTATCGCCGGACAGCACCCAGACTTTAGCTTAGCTAAGAACATGGAAAAGCTAGACGGCTGGAAAGCTAGTGGCCCTACTACATGTGCTACGTTCGCGCAGCATTGCCCGAGCGGCTGTGACGGCTGCCCATACTTAGGCAATAAAACTTCGCCAGCGCAGCTTAGCAGTAGCCCTGTTCAAGTGGTAGTTGTGCAAGACGATGCAGGCGAGGCTAAAGAAGTAGAGATACCAATGCCTGCTGGATATGTTATGCGCAATAACTGTATCTACCACGAAGTAACTACGCAGGACGAAGACGGTAACCCGATCAAAGACTGGGAATTTACATCAGCTTATCCGATGTACATAGAACATATCTTTTTTAACGCGCAAGACCGGCAAACGTCGTTCACGTTAGCTGTGAAGAAACCTATTATAGGCTGGGAAAGCAACGACCATTTAGTAGCAGTGCTGTCTAGTGCGGGCAAAGAGTTCTCTGCGTTCCTATTAGACAATCAGATATTTGGTCTTAAGTCGCTTGGGCAGCAAGAAAAAGTTAGAGGATACCTTATGGATTATTTACAAATGGTTCAGAGCCAAGTAGCTACTGGACACGACTATAAATCATTCGGCTGGCAGAAAGACGGCGCGTTTGTATGCGGTGACAACATTATTAACCCTCCGAACAACGCCACAGCACGTCGCATCGTGGGCAACGCTGAGCGATACAAAGAACGTATTGTAGCAGCAGGCTCACGCGATAAGTTTGTAGAGGCTATGGAGCTGCTGAACTTAGAAGGTACGCAGGTCATACGAACCTGTGCGCTAATCGCAGCCACTGGCATTATAGCTAAGCAAATGGGTATGGGCAGTAGCATTGTTTCAGTCTACTCGGTAGAGACTACGACCGGTAAGACGCTGTCATTGCTTACTGTTAACAGCCTGTTCGGAGAGCCACGATCCCTTATACAGGGAAGGAATGATACAGTTAACGCGATCTATGGTATGCGAGGTACGCTTAATAACTTGCCTATGACCATCGATGAAATGACCATGGCCGACGAGTTTCAGTTGGCTCAGATGGCATACTCATTCAGTGAAGGCCAAGAGAAAACTACTATGACCCCCGGTCGTGATATCCGCGACCCAGCGGTTTGGAACGGGCCTACCTTTATGACGACTAACACGTCACTAATGAGTAAGTTTGATCAGGTCAAGCAAGAGTCAGAGCCACTACGCGTGCGTGCTTTTGAAGTCGCACAGAACGATAGAAAATTTGTTTCTTTAGTTGATAGCAATGGCGAGAAGGTAGCGAAGACTTACGCAGACTTGCTGTCAGATAATCACGGCTGGGCGCTGCCAGAGTTAGTGCGTGCGGTAGTGCAGCTTGGGGGGCCGAAAGAAGTCGCGCTCAAAGGGCACTTGGACTTTAAGAAGACATTTGATTTTGAATTTGAGCCGCAGGAAAGGTTTTACGAGTCTATGATAAAGTCGGCGTGGACTATGGGCAAGATAGGTCACAAACTTGGCTTATTCCCGTTCGACGTGAAAGGCACTGTACAGTTTATGTTGGACACGGTTGCTAAGTTGCGCAAGGACACCGTTGAAGCTAAGGTAGATGCCATTGATGTTATCGGGCAGTTTATGCAACAGTACAACGACCAGATAATAGAAGACACGCAGCTGTACGGCAAAGACGGTAAACCCCTTGTCAGGGAACCCGCACCGATTAAAGCTGTTATGCGAGCGCACTTTGTGTATGACTCCAACAACCCGATCATGCCCGGATCTACCCTCGCGATTAATCGGGCAGCGTTTAAGAAGTTTGTGCGCGACAACAACGACGCCGAGGATAGGATAATTAGAGAGCTTACCAACATGGGGGCGCTAGTGGCCGCCAATACTAGGGTGACTATGTTCGCACAGTGTCGTGGTAGAAACCCCAGTCAGACGTGGTGTATACTTGTTAACCTTAACCACCCACGATTTACGCAGACGTTGGTAGGTACAGACCTTAAACGCCAGAGTACTGTTTCTTTGGCCTTGCTAAACGGCCTACAGGAGGCTTCCCATGGCTAGAGATTACAGAAAAGAATATGACAATTACCAAGGCACTGATACGCAAAAGAAGAACCGCGCAGCAAGAAACGCTGCGCGAGCGACTATGGCTAAGGAAGGTAAAGTGTCCAAAGGTGACGGCAAGGATGTTGACCACAAAACGCCTATAGCCAAAGGCGGCTCCAATGATCGGAGCAATTTGGCAGTAAAACCTAAATCAAAAAACAGATCGTTCGCTAGGACGACAAAAGCTAAAATGAAATAAAGAGGAAAGTAACTATGGGCATTAACAACACAACAGCAGAAATGTGGGACGCACTACGTAAGAAGCATTCGCCTATTGAACTAACAAACGCACTAAACAACTACGCAGCAGAAGCAGAGAAAGAAGCGGAAGACATGGTGACAGCACCGCGTCATTACAACACAGGTAACATAGAGTGTATTGATGCAATAGAGGAGTCCATGTCCAGTATTGCATTCAAAGGTTATCTCAAAGGCAACTGCATGAAGTACCTGTGGCGCTATGACTACAAAGGCAAGCAGGTAGAAGACTTAAAGAAAGCTGGTTGGTACTTAAACAAGTTAACAGAGATAGTTATAGAGGAGAATAGCTGATGCTTAGCTTTATTTTGACTTTAGTAATTGGTGGTTTCTTACTGTATGGCGCTTACTTGATTGTGGAAGATAAGCAGGTAGAGTGGGAATTAAAAAAGAAGATACGAGAAGCCCACAAGATGGCAGATCGTTTCATTAGACAAACAAACAAAAAGGGGAAGTAAATACCGAAGCTGGTATGTTGCTTATGCGTTGATTTCATTAGCAATTAGGGCCAATGTGCCCTAATATGCCGCCTCAATTTAGAGCGAGGTGTAAGGTGATACTGTACGGCATAGTAGTGACAATCGTTGGCCTTCTGGCAATAGCAAAGGACGACATTAAAACAGCCCCTTAATTGGGGCTTTTTCTTACCTTCTTATTTTTCGCTGCGCGCTGTCCGCGCATAGGTAACGCTGCTTTCTTCTTTGGGTGGTTCTTACCTGTTTTTCCGCACGACATATTATTTCCTCGATTTAGCGCCAGAGCATTTCCACTTCTTGCGCGATAAGTTGTTCGGCGTGTTTGGGTCGTTCTGCTTTTCTTTCGGCAAGCCCTTCTTGATGCCAAGGCTTCTAGCACAGTAGCTATCGCCCTTAGAAGTTCCGGGCCTAATTCTTGGGCCGCCGTCTTTCGCTTGACCAGCTTGGCCGTAGCTAACTTTCTTGCCGCTAGCTGTGATCTTAACGCTCGCTTTGCCCTTGGCAGGTTTACTAGTTGGCATAACTACTCCTCTAGGTTATAAAGTCTGTTTAATTCATCTTGCAGTTCGGCGCGCAGGCTTTGAATCTCTTCGTCCATAGCAGCGTAGTTCGGGTTGCCACTGCGCATCTCTTCGCGCTTGTACTTAGCAATAGCCGCCGCGTAATCTCTAGTAAGCTGCTTCTTTTGGAACATCTTGCTAAGCGCTTCTTGGTCAGCGTTAAATGTTTCTACCCGCAAGCCAAGAACATTAGCGAATAATAGGTGAGTTACATCGACCTTACGCCCAGCGAAGTTAACATCTCCAGACAGAGCTTTTACAGTCTTATCCCAATTTGCTGATCGAACGGCTGGTGGAGAGAATATGTTGTAGCCGAACACCGCTAGGTTTAGTGCACGATCCACTGAGTCGTCAGTTATTTCATGCAGCTTATTCCCTGTGTAAGGGTCTACGCCGCCTAAGAGCGCCACTACTCCGCTTATAAGTGGGCTAGAAGGAGTTAGTCCACTAGGCCACCAGTCCATACCCATGAAGCCGTTATTAGTAGGCAACCCCTTAACGGTTGACGCTAACGGTATGTAGTCGCCAAGTCGGTAGTATACTGGGTTTTCTGAATCGCCCATAAACGGTATGCGGATGTTTGTCCTAGGGCCGATACCAAACAATCTATCTTGTAGTTTCTCTGGGCCGCGCTTGCGGATCTCGTCGTCGTCGTCCCCAGAAAGTGCTGAGGCAGCCATGTCTATCATAGCGTACGACGCCAGAAGGTTAGCCATCTGCCAAGGCTTAGTAACGGCGATTCTTCCAAGCGTAGGTATGATCGCATAAGTCCAAGATATAAACGGCAACGCGGTCTGGCGCAGTGTCTTAACTGCGACGGAGTCAATGTCGTAGTCCAAGAACATCTCACGGGCGTTACGGCCAGCGTTAGACAGCATCTCTGGCGACGCCTCAGAAACATTGTTCACAGACATTTCATCGCCAACTTGCTTCATAAACGCAGCAAGGCGGAACGCGTTATCTTCTGCGGCGTACAGTTCTGTAGCGACTTTATCTAGTGTTTTACCTAAGCGAACAAACTTGCCGAAACGACTACCTTTGTCTGCTTCCGCGTTCAGCATGTCAGTGACGCGTGACATTACTGTCTCGCTTTCTTTAGTAAGAATATTTTCTTCGAGGTTCTTATAAAGCTCTTTTCTAATTTCGACGCTTGAGAAGTTGCCAAGCATCGCTCCTGACTCGGAGAAAGCCCGCATCATCGCTAGCTCTTGCTTATCAAGCGCTGCGGAGTTGGTCTCGTACAACCACATGAGCCTAGAGGCACGCAATAGCGTACTCATAGGTATGTCGTGCAATATCATCAACGAGACGTTGGATAAGACGTTGGTAACGCCCGTGCCGGGGTTGTATATAGTTTTAGCTTTCTTAAACATACGCAACGACGCTATGTAAGCCTCGGACTGCACGATAGGGCTTCTATCGGACATGTCGTGCATAGCTGTGTACACCGGGCCATGCACAATTTTACCAGCGAGATCGCCATACTGCTCCGGGTTATTTGGATACTGCACGAAGTTACCACGGTAACGTAGTCTAGCAGCAATAGTTTTTTGCTGGGCTTGTTCTAAAGTAGCTGGCGTTTTCACTTGGAACTGTTGCCCAATGGCTGCTCCGGCGAACAGTTCGTTAATCTCATCTACGCTGTCAAACACAAAGCCTTGTTGCTTTCCAAGCACGGCCATAGACGTGTAGAAGTTTTTCGCCGCGTAGTAAGAAGCAATGCCGCCCAGAGTGTTACGCATGGCGTTGGCTACTTCTCGCACTTGCTTTGCGTCAAACGCATCTTTGTAGTCCATCTTAGAGGTAACACGATACTGATTGTTACTGGCGTATCGAGCGATCTCGTGCTCGCGTTTAGTATCAACTTCCATTACACCACTAGGAGAAGGCAAACGCCCGCCCTCGCGCTCATATTTTGCTTTGCTGACCAATACTGTATATGGTTTGTCGCCGTTGGATGGCGTAACCGTCGCACGGTACATAGGCCCAGCTATGATTATATCGCCAGTAGTTGGGTCAGTATCAAACAGGTCTGGGTTGCTATCGATAATATCTTTATCCACGCCAAACCCTTGCTTTTTTAGCTGCGTCGCAAGGCTTCCCATTCCCATACTATGACTTGAAATTGTAGACTCATCGTTAACGTAGATGAGGTACTCTGTGAACTTCCGGTTAGCGAACTGTTTTTGTAACTCTACGGGCAGCGAAGTTACAAAGCCATCAATATCAGCCAACAACTGGTCTGCCATATTTTTTAGCCTAGGCCCGTGCGCTATGTTGTCTAACGCTGTAAAGTCACGATCCAAGTACGCCAAAATAGCCTTAGCAGTAGCAACGTCATAATACTCAAGTGCTTCCGCTAATTTATTAAGGTTCATGTAGGCGATGTTGCGCTGCTCTTTCGCGGTCTTAAACACCCGCCGCATATCCGGCGGCAACTGAAAATGAGAAGCAATAAGAGAAGTGTAAGCAGCTAGTCGGGGGTATTCATTGCGAATTTTGTCCGCCCACTCGGTGCGCTTGGCATCAAAAGCTGCAACTTTGCCTTCCCAGTTTTGACCGAATAAAAACTTAGTCGAGATAGAATCAAACAGCGCTTTCTGCTTAGCTTCGCGCTCGAACATGCTGCCCAGAGGTCTGCCATCGCTGTCTGTATCAGCCATATCAGTCATGTCTGCCATGAAAAGCGTCTGCCCCTTGGCTTCGGACGCAACAAAACTCGTAGGCTCTGCATCCGTTACGTATTCAATAAGCGATATAGAGTTGTTCAGCACATCATTAGCAAGAGTGTTCTCAACACCAATAAGCTGCGACAGAATGTCTACTACTTTGCGCCATACTTCCTCTGCGACAGCTAGCCACGCACTTGTTTCCGGTGATGGGTTGCTCTTAATGCTCTTAAGCAAGTCGCGGAATTCAAGCATTGTAGTGCCGTAGGAAACTAATTCTAAAACAGCATCCAGTTCGCGACCAGAATCGTTAAGTTCACGAAGTAGACTTACTACTTTAGTGGCGTTGTCTTTATATGCCTGTGGCATATTGACCGCGTCCAAAATGCCGTTGTCCACAGCCGCGAACAAATCAGCCAAAGAGGTTTTAAGCGCAGTTACACGGGCGTTGTCTGGATTGTCGTACACAAACTTCTGGAGAACAGCGTGTAGAGACTCGTGCAGGATTTCTTCCTGAGAAGCTTCTTTGTGTATGTACACTGTGTTGTTCATTGGGTTGTAACTTGGCGTAGTAACTTGGCCGTCTGTGTCTTCAATAAACACAACGGACGGTTGAGAACCTTCCTTCATCTGCGCGTCTAGCGCGGCTTTTATACGTCCTCCAATAGCCACAGCATAAGGAGAATTCGTACCTTCCCAACTAGCTACTCGAGTTATTATCGCCCGCAAGCCACCAGTTTCTGCGGTCGCAACGATGCCTTGGAGTGGTGACGCAAGCCCTTTACCTTTCTGGTCACGGTTTAGTCTAGTCTCCGCGCCGCGCACGACGTCGAGCTGCCCTAGCGTACCATTCTTGTACTCTTTAAACGCAGATGACAGCTGCACATCCAAAACTTCGTCGAGCTGCGCTTGTGTTTTTATTTCCGTTTTGCCTATGCGCCTCGCCATTCTTTGGAATCGCGCAGGGTTTTCCGTGTTAGCGTTTTTGCGCGCCGTGCGTTTTTTAAGTACAGCTATAAGGGCGTTTACGTTTGCTTCACCACCAGCCGCGCCAATAAGCCTTTGCATAGCTGTTTCAACTTCTGTGGATAAAGACTTATATTTTTGCAGGGCTTTGCCGCCGCGTTTAGCTGCGTTGTCTGACTGATTATATCTTAGCTGGTTCTTTGCTATAACGTTAATAGCCGCATCATAGATATTTTTTATCTGCTCAGCGTTTGCGTCACGGGCTTCTATATTTTGCGCAGTTGCAGTAGTTCCCTTGTAAAATCTGGGCGCAGGATTAACCGCAGAAGAACGAAACATCTCAACCAAGCCCAAGAAAAAGCCATTATCCAGCAGCGGGCCTTTTGGTGCCGCGCCTTGGATAGATGATACTTCTGCGTTTAGCGCTCGTTGCTTATCTAGCTCAGAAGCCATAATCGCTACTTCTTCTTTGCTAATAAGCTCAGGGTCTATTTGTTCTAGATTGAACAGTCCCTCGTCTGTTAGTTCTTTAACAGCGGGAGCGGTTACTGCTTCTATCGGTGCTGGGGCCGCAGCTTCTTCTGGAGTCGCAGCGGTTGCGCTAGTTAGATCCATGCCGCCATCTTCAACTTGCTCAAACTTAGACATAGCGCGCACATCTTCGCGCATATCTTCGGGTAGTTGCTCTGGCTTTACAATGCCTTGTTCCGCACGAGAAAGGTTGGCTTCCGCTTGCGTAGCTACTTGGTCGGCTGCAAGCAGCTGGTCGATGCGAGAAAGTCTATCTGTGTATATCTCTCGCTCGTCCTGCGCTTCTTTGGCAGCTTGCTGCCTAGCAGCTTCTTTCGCTTTTCTTCCTGTAACGTTCTTACCGGCAGCGGCGCGCTTGCCAGCGGTCGGAGAGTCTTCTACTACAGCGTCTAGCCTAGCTTGCAAATCTTTGCGCTCGTTGGTCAACTTTATGCGGTCGCCACGAGACATTTTATCTGCCGCCCCTTCCATAAACTCAGGCTTAAGAACCTCAGCTATTTTCTGCTCTTCCGTCATTGGCGCAGCTTGGGGGGCGTCTTTTTTAGCCTCAGCTTGCATACGCTGTGCGATTGAGGCGCCTACATCCTGCATAGCAGAAGAAGGCGAAGCAGCTAAATCAGTTTCTCCCAGCTCGTTGTTTTGTATTTTCGGCGGAGCTTTTCTAATACCACCAACAGTGCTTAAGGAACCACCCACTAATCCGCCAGCGACAGCGGCGTTGAGGCGCTGAGAAGCTGCCTCTTCTGGAGTCATAGTGCCGTCTATGCCGATCTCTAATTCAGTCTGGAATAGTTCAGTTGCGGCTTCTGTCGCGCCGCCGGTAGCGCCAGCTTTAGCAATCCGCGTAGGCATTCTACCAGTGAATGCGCCAGTTTTAATTCTAGCCGCGCCAGTAAGCGCAGCCGGTACTACTGCTTCAGCTAAGCCGTAAGGAATAGCGCCAAGAAGCGCCAAGAAAGGATCAGGATCGCCGTCTTCAGCGGACGCCTGATATAGAGAACCGAAGCCAAGCCCAGTGCCCACCATGGTAGATTTAGCCAGAGCTTCGCCTTGCGCCATAGCGCCTCCCGCCAGAGCCTGCCTGCGCCCTGCGAAACCAACGGCTTGGCCTACGCCACCACCACCTAACATCCTAGGAGCAACAGCGCCAAGTCTTGTGAGGCCAGCAGCGCTAGCGACTTGTCCAAGCCCCGGTACAAACTGTGCTGCGGCGACGCCGCCCATAATAGGCAACTGCTTGCCTATCTGGTACTGTGCGTAGTCTATATAGTCACCAACGCCTTGTAAGTCTTCAACTCGGTCTAGTGCGGGTTTACCTGCTAGGTACGCCTCGTAGCCTTGGCGCTTCGCTTGGCCACGCAAGTACTCAGAAGTGTCTTCCGCGCCTACAATGTCTGCTACACCAGCGGCAGCACTTGTACCAAGCATCTGCAATACGTCAACGCCCGAAGAAATACCAGCAGCCAGCTCACCGCTGTCGCGGCCTGTACGTACGCCAAAGTATTCCGCAACTTCCTGCGCGTCTTTGCCTACCTGCTGGCTGTAGTCTACTATTAGCTCCGCATCGGAGGCGCCTTTCATTCTCTCAGGAGCTATAGCCCGCAGCTGTTCTAAACGAAATATAGACATTGTTCACCCTAATTATAAGTGTAGCAACATTGTTAAAAACAGCGTAACCCACCTGTTGCAAACGCACGTTGTGCGGGGCTTAACGATTCTAGGTAGGCAGGTCGTTTCGCCGCATACGCCTCTTTTATAGCCGCTTTAAGCTCATCACTAACTTTGACCTTGTCAAGCTGCTGTGGGGTAAAATCAGCAATCAGGGCTTCCGCCTCTTTTAACAGCGCTTGCTTTTTGGCTGCCGCCGCTGTATCTACTTCAGCTAGGCGTTTAAGCCCTTTTCTAACATCCTCTGCGCTACCCGCAGGAGGAGGGGTCGTGCCATCGCCATCGCCATCGCCATCGCCATCGCCATAATCTCCACCAGAGGTCATTGTGCCGCTGTAGGGCACGTTCGCTGCCTTGTATATATCAGAAATTCGTTGCTCCTGCTCAGAGCGAGGCGCACCTAAGAAGCCAATATCTGTTTGTAAATCACCAATTTCGGCAATGAGCTTCTCTTTAATACCCCCATCCACTGCTGCAAGATCCGCGCTAATTTTGGCGTACTCTATAGCCGCCTCCCCCGCCGCTGCGCGCTGGATTTTAGCCGTGTTGGCTAGTGACTCTACGGCAGTGCCGTACCCCGTAGCTAAACTACGTAGACTTGATTCAAGCTCCGCCGTAGAGCCGAACTCTGATAACTCCCTAACTTTTTCGCCGGTCTTAGTGTCGATCTCAGAAAGAATTATTTTGCCGTTTTTTTGCTCGTAATCAAAGTGCCTGCCGGGGGTTATAGTGACGTCTTCTTTGTGGAGTTCAAGCAGCCCAGTTAAGTTTAGCTCCGCAGTTTTCAGGGCTAGCTGTTCTTGTTTGCGCGCGACATCTTGCTTTGAGATGTTGTAGAATCCTGTGACTATTTCGTTGCCAATTTTGGGGTCTACCCCATACTCGGAGTACAGCTTACCTATGCTTTCTGCGTCTGCTTGATTAGTAGCTAACATCCCTTGAAGCAAAAGAACGCCTTCTTTCTGCTTAGCCTCGCGCTCTGCTTGCGCTTGGGCTTGCGCGAGTTCAAATTGGTTTCTTTTGTCTGTGGTATCTGCCGCACGGGTAGTAAGCTCGAGCTGCTCTCTTGCCAGACCTGTTGTTGTCTCAAACTGTTGCTGCTGTATATCAAAGCGTTGTTGTTCTGTAGCTTGTTGCGAAAGCTTGTCTGCTTGGTCGGTAAGCCCGCGCGCGCGGTATATTTTTTCTCTAGCCCGAATCTGATCTAGGACGCTCATTGGCGCTTCAACTCTTGTCGGAGCTGGCATAGGGCTTTGTTGTGGAGCAGTATCTGTTGGTGGTGTAGCTAATCCCATACCCGCAAGAGTATTCGGCGCTTGTGGCACCGCGCTCATGTTTTGGGATGGGCCAGCGCCTATACCACCGTTGTTAAACGCAGCTTGTATGCTAGCGGTGGTCTGATCGCTTTCTTGTTGTTTCTTGAACGCCGCAGCTTGCTCAGCCTGCGCGGCGTCGAACGCAGCGATTTCCTCTGCGACCAAACCTTCTTTTTTCTTCTCTCTCGCGGCGTTTACGGCTTCACCGAGCCTAACGCCTGCTGCCATTCCAGATGCCCAACCCATTACGCCACCTCCACTTGTTTCATTTCCATGCCGAGCATGCTGTAGTTAACCGCATAGAAACCGTCTTCAGTAAGCGCAACTGCTTCCGGCATAAAGTTAAGAACTTCCTGAGCCATAACACCTTCATAAATAGTGCTGTCAGGATCGTTAATGTAGCTGAAGTGGTATAGGTTAAGCCCTGTGTAAGCGTCTTTTCCAATCTCAGAAACGTTTTTCTTGAGGCGCATATCGGAAGCGTATATAGTCGCACCGGCCCCTAACGCAGCGCCCATCATCTCACCAGTGGCGTTTAGCCCAGCAGAGTAAACACTTGCCTGAGTATTTGCCATGTTACCATAAGTTTGTCCTGCGCCTGCTAGACCTGCTTGGTAGTTGTTACCAGCCGACTGGGCAACGTTAGCTGCTTGTGAACCCGCACCAACAGCGCCACCGTAAGCAGCGGAAGAAGCTCCTGCCAAACCACGGCCAAGACCAGCGGCGTCTAGCTGACGGGCGTAGCTTAACTGTTGTGCTTGGTTACGTGCGCCAGTCATGCCCTGAGCGCGCATAGCGGCTTCTTGTAGTTGCATTTGTAAGCCAGCCCCACGAGCCGCGCCAGACGCTGGGTTAACACCACGAGCCGCTTGGTATCTAGCCGTAGAATCTCTGGCAGTGCCGAAGGCTTTTGCAGCAGCAGCGCTAGCTTCTTGCGCTTGCGCTTGGCGGTACGCGTCGGTATTAAACTCCTGTGCCTGCGTGACTAAGCCCTGCTCCAGCGGTCGGAACGTTTCTTGCTGGTACTGGTAGTAATCCGCAGCTTGCTGCATTTGTTGTTCTTGCGCAGCGATCTGGCCTTGTGAGATTTGCTCAACAATGGGCCGCATGTCTGCATACTGTTGTTTGGAGAATCGTAGCTGCTCACGTGCTACTGCTTCCATTCCCGAATAGTCGGGAGCCGGTTGACTTTTACCACCCATAATTTATGACTCCTGAAGCCAGCGACAATTTTTTGGCCATAATACTAGTACCATCATATCTGCGTTAGGGGCACCGTCTTTCATAATGTACTCTTCTACGAAGCCTAGGTGCTTATCGAACTTAATTGTGTCAGGCTCGTTAGTTGGAACAAGGCCTGTTATTCTTTTCAGCTTGCATACGTTAAACGCATAGTCGCAAACTGATTTAAAAAGCGGTATTAGCATACGGTTTGGCTCTGTTATGGCAATGTGCACTGTAGCGTTAGCGCCGTTGTAGTTATTTATCACAACCCCTGCGGTTACTCGCCCTTCTTTTACAACGCCAAGTGCGTAATAGTCGCCCCAGCTGCCGTCTTGCGATACCTGAGCAGCGACCCACTTGCCGAACAGTTCTTTATCGTCGTACACTACTTTGCCGTAATCCAAGCTCATGGTGCCAATTATGCCTTATATTGGAGATGTTGGCCAGATTATATCAGCTAGATCAACAACTTCCGAGTTGTTTGCAGGTACGTCTCGCAGAGCTTGCCTGTACGCAGCCCACTCAGCTTTTTTCTCTGCGGTAAGAGGACTATCTGGGAACTGTGTCCAGTCTGAATTAAAAAGAAGAACACCTCTTTTTTCTCGCATTGCATCGCTTAGCTCTTGAGAGTCGGTAACCCAGCCCTCATTATGCCCTTGCCAAACTGAAAGGTGATTTGGTCTTTGCTCTCTGGTTTGCCATGCATCGTTATGCCAGTACCAAAGCTCTAGGGCTTGGTGAGTATCTGTATTAAAAGGAATTATCCTTGCCGTTACTTCACCATAAGATTCGCCATTGGTGTATAAAGAATCGTCAGACGGGCAAACTATAGTCTGAATTTCTCCATTTCCTTTTACCATTGCTACTTTAATCATCCAACATCACCTATCATTTCTGTTCTATAACCCGACCACACATAGTCATAAATTGCCCCACCGTTTGGCCCATCGCTGTAATAGCCTTTAACATCTAACCCAAATCTGTTACTAGGATAATCAAATAAAGCGTGCCTGTAGTAATTCATAGAGCCTCTTTCATTTCCTCCAATACTATATTGAGTAACCCTATACAGGTCAAAGCTAGAAAGAAATGTGTACATACCTAATACGTTTTTCCCTGAAGGTGGAGTGTACCAAATACCATCACCACTATTTGATGCGGTAATATTGTAGTTTCTTGTTGCCGCGACCCTGTAAGTAGGAAGCTCGGAGCTAAAACTTAAATCCCCATTTGATTTATACACGTTAAAGCCATAGCCCGAAGTTGGGGGTGTAAAACCAGATCCGTCAGCCCTTTCTACTATTGCATAATCAGAAGCTAAATTAAATGCGGGGAAAGTGGTATTAACTGAAGATCCCATATAAGCCCGTCTAATCCTAGATCCACCGCTTGGCGTGTAATCAAACATATAACCCCTCATCACATAAACACTAGAGGAGTTTGGATTGCTAGGTCGCACAACCACAAAGATATCTTCTGGGTAGCTATTAGGAATTGTTACATATTGACCATACCCGCTTGACGTAGTGCCCGTTGCTAATATCTGAAACGAAACAGTATCTTCATCAATCTGTATAAAATCACTTTTATTAATTGCTTTAAATCCGTAAGCCATAATATTAAGTCCTAAAAACTATAACTTTCCAAAATTGGCTGAGGGTAAAGGGGTCTGCGCTACTTCTTGATATAGTAAAGCCCCCGCTAGTAGCAGTAAGGCTTATATATTGGCTGATAGGTAGCACATCAATAGACCAAGTTTCGTCTGTAATGTCAAAGCCTGTAATTCCCGTTACTGTGGAAGATTGCCCAGCAGCGGTAAAAACTCCTTGATAAACAGAGTTAACCTTAACTTGCCTGTCTGTAGTATCAAGCCTTATGTTTGTGCCTGTACTATCCCAAATTTTTAAACCATAAGCCATTACGCAAGATTCCCAAGTTTAACTCTGAGCACGTTATTGGCGTCGTACACCTTAATAACTCCAGCAGTTATTTCCATCCGCTCTCCGGTGGTCGCGCTCTTAATAGCAAACGAAGGAGAAACGCCAGCGAGCGTTACTTGGCTAGCATCTATTGTACCTGCGGTTATCTTGCCCGCACCGAGGTCTTGTATCTGCGCGCTAGTAATATTCGCTATCTTAGCGTCTATAGAGCCAACGCTTATGCGGCCTGCGTCTATGAAACCAGTGGTTATTTTGGACGCGTCTAGCGATCCTACCTTCGCATTAGTGATCGCAGCGTCTGCAATCTTAGCAGTGTCGATAGCGGCTACGCCGATCTGCGCAGTGCCGATAGCTCCGTTCTTAATAAACGCTTGGTCGATGTAAACACCAGCGGGCACGCTAACACCGTTGAGTGTAGTAGTCGCGGTAGTAACTACGAATGGTACTACCTCGCTTCCTGACGAGGAAGCGATAGCAAACCTGTCTGCCGATACAATAAACTCAGAGAACGGCGTACCGTTAACCAGCGTACTCGCTAAGCCGAAACCCGACACGTATCCGTTGTTGTCTACTTTAACTGTGTACTGCGCAGACAACCCATTTATAGACTCCGCCGCTGTCTCTACGGCGGCAGTGTTTTCCCCAACTGTAGTAGACAGCAGGGCAATACTTTCGGAAGTGGCGGTTACTACTCCATCTATCTCTTCAACTGTGGCGTTTAGCGAAGCTATGTTCTGTGAATTTCCAGCGACAAGACCGTTAGTATCAGCTAGGTTGTTTACTAGCGCTACTATGGATTGACCTTGCGAGCTTATAGTGCCTTCCGCAGTTGAAACACGGTTAGTAGTAGCGGTTAAAGCTTGGCTGGTAGCCACGATGTTTTCTTCCGCGTCTTCCAAAGAGTTTTGTAGTAACGTAACATCTTCGCCAATGCTTGTTAAAGAACCTTCTGCTGCGGTTGTACGTTGGCTAAGCGAAGATACGGCATTGGCATTGGCGATAGACCGCCCATCTATAGTCGCGACACTATTGTTTAGCGCGACTATAGACTGTTGCGCAGCGGTTATGTTGCCCGCGTTAACTCCTACGGCATTAGTTAGTGAAGCTACAGCTGCGCCAGTAGCTAGACGTGCAGATCCATCGGGGTTAAACACCTGTCCTTCTAGTGCAGTAATGTCTTGCTGGACAGTGCTTATATTTTCGCCGTTGGTAGTAACTACGTTTGTTAGCTGTGCCAGCGCTTCGCCAGTAGCTGCTTGTTGTCCGTTCAGCGTGTTTACTGAGCCTTCTAGCGAAGTAATGTTTTGCTGCGCAGTGCCTATATTTTCGCCGTTAGTAGTAACTGTGTTTGTTAGTGTAGCCACAGCTGCACCAGTAGCTAGACGTGCAGATCCATCAGGGTTAAACACCTCACCTTCGAGCGCCGTGGTATCTTGCTGCGCCGTGCCTATTGTTTGTCCTTGTGTAGTCACAGTGTTGGTAAGGCTTGCTACGGCAGACCCAGTGGCAAGGCGCGCAGATCCATCAGGGTTAAACACCTCACCTTCTAGCGCAACGACGTCAGCCTGTATAGAGCCTATAAGTAAGCCTTGTGACGCAGTAGTTCCTTCTAGGGTATCAATTTCAGTACCTTGCGATACAACAGTATTAGAAAGCGTGCTAACCGCAGACCCAGTAGCTAGTCGCGCAGATCCATCAGGGTTAAACACCTCACCTTCTAGCGCAACGACGTCAGCCTGTATCGAACCTATACTATTACCGTTAGTAACAACTGTGTTTGTTAAGGACGACAACGCTGCGCCAGTAGCTAAACGTGCTGATCCGTCAGGGTTAAACACCTGCCCCTCTAATGCAAC
>Ga0102891_1000301_pt1 | contig 18801 bp, 18 predicted proteins | sample Colrivmet1552A02_FD_84503 | JGI IMG/M metagenome (GOLD analysis project Ga0102891, IMG submission 84503) | Estuarine microbial communities from the Columbia River estuary - metaG 1552A-02 | ecosystem: Environmental > Aquatic > Marine > Intertidal zone > Estuary | place: USA: Columbia River...
ACAAACGCTGATAGCGGCCAGCGGGGTCGTGATCGCGCATTTGCTTGACGGGGTCGAAGCGCCGTCCCCCACGCGGGTCACTGCCCAGTCCGGCGATGTAGAGCCAGTTACCCGTGTTGCTGAAGCAGTCCTCGTCGCACAGTTGGGATTCAAACCAAGCGGCACCCGCACGCCAATCTCCACCCAAATCGTTGAGCCAGTAGCTGGCAACGATTTGGCGCATGCGATTGGACAAAAAGCCTGTGTTTGCCAGTTCGCGCATCCCAGCATCGATCAGTGGTTGACCCGTTTCACCACGACACCAATCGGTCCATCGCGGGTTCTTGACACGGCGCGGCGGTGTCGCTTTGGCCAGGCCACGGGCGTGGAACAATTTCACGCCAAAGCGTTGGTGCAACCACCGAAAGTGTTCGCGCCACATCAGTTCAAACCAAAGCCAATAGCTGCTTTTGGAGGCACCGTTTTTCACTTCGAACGCATCCAACATTTCAATTACTCGGCGCACCGACAGCGTGCCCCATGCAAGATCAACACTGAGTTGGCTTGAGAAGTGTTGACCACTCAATTGGTTGCGTGTTTCGAAATAGCGGTGCGGGTGTCCTGCCGCCAAATAATCAGCCCAATGACGCCGTGCACCCGTTTCACCGGGCATGCGGTCAGGCGCCATACTGCTGCGCGGGTGGTGGACCACGGGGACACCAGCAGGCGGGTTGAATTCAAAGTTTGGCGGCGCTGGCGGGACCTGACGAACAGGCGCCAGTGGCTGCGCTGCACGCAGACCGGCTTTTTCAATGGCTTGGCGAAAGGCGGTGAATACCAGTGGCACATCGTCCACCGGGAATGGCAACATGTCGGCATTGAACAAGCTGGACTGCGGGTATTGCTGAATCGACCAGTTAGCGCCCACGCTGAGCGCCGTTACCTCATCCGTTTCATAGGGCAATTCGATTGATTCACAGAAGATGTGCGTGACGTGCAGTCGCTCCGCCAATTGCCGTAGCGAGGTGATATCGGCGACCAGGTGCAGTTGCTGTCCCATCGCCTGCAGCTGCCGGTGCAATGCGTTTTGTGTGGCGTGCGCCCAAGCCAGTGCCGTCGCGCCGCGGTCCAATTCGCCAACAAAAGAATTGATTGTGCGTGACGGGCTGATCGCTACCGCCAACAGGGGGCAACCCGCTTGTGTCGCTGTAGCGATGGCCGCCGTGAGGGCTGGGTTGTCATCGAGTCGGTAATCTCGCCTGAACCAGTAGATAACGCAAGGGCTGTTTGTCATGGGTTTCGTCTAATCCAACCAAGAAGTTTGACGGCGTGAGGCGTGTTTTTCGATAACCGCTGCCTTACCGGCTCTTACAGCGGGGTCTTTGCGGCGGGCATACAGACGGTCCTTGGCGGCGCGCGTGGCGACCTCTAAGTCGACCACGGGGTAGGGGATGTCCTGCCCCACAACCACGCCACATGCCGCTTGAACACTGGGCGGCATGAGCCAGGGCTCAAACAGCCACGTATCAGGCACACGGCGCATTGCCGGTAGCCACTGGCGCACAAAAATCCCATCAGGGTCTTGATCTTGCGCTTGTTTGATCGGGTTGTAGACCCGCGTGGTGTTGATACCGGTGGTGCCCGATTGCATTTGTAACTGGCTCCAATGAATACCGGGCTCGTAGTCTAAAAACTGTTGTGCCAACCACAGCCCCACAGGGCGCCAATGCAGCCACAACGGGTAAGCCGCCACAGAGACGAGCATGGCCCGCATCCGGAAATTGAGCCAACCCGTCTCGTTCAACATGCGCACGCAAGCATCCACCAGAGGCCAGCCTGTACGCGCCTCTTTGAGCGCTTCGAACAAGCGCGGATCGAATTCGTGTTCACGCAAATCGTCATACCCGCGGTGCATATTGCGCCACTCAATTGCTGGTTCAGATTCGAGCTTTTGAATGAAGTGGCAGTGCCAGGCCAGCCGACTGGTAAACGCCTTCAAGCCCTTGCGGTGCGCCGCGTCGATATCGGAATGCGCCATGGCAGCATGGGTGGTTTGCACCACCTCACGCAAACTCACGCAGCCCCAGGTGATATAGGTCGAGAGCCGCGAGCACGCCTCTGGTGCGCGCAACGGTGAGGAGATGCCACCTCGGTAACGCTTCGAGCGCCGACCCAAGAAATCAACCAGCACGGCACGGCCGGCAGTCTGACCACCGCGTTGACGGACCGACGGCTCTGGGGCGGGGAGGCCTAAGTCGTCTGCCGTGGGCAAAGGTGCCTGATTTTGAGTCAGCGCGACTGATGTGACAGTAAGCGTATCCAGCGCCGGTACGAGCGGTTTCGCCATGTGGCTTTGCCATGCACGCTGCCACTGGTTGCGATCACGCAACCCACGCACCACACCGAACTGTGGGGTTTCATGCCATTGCACGCCGCAGGTTTGGCACCACTGTGCGACCGCTTTGTCTCGTCCATAGGTCCAGTCGTTGCCCGTTTCTTGATGACTATGAAGTGCGGTAAAGCCGGTTTCGGTATGTAAGTCTTGGAGTACGCGGGTCACATCACCGACCAAGATGTGCAGACGCACGCCATGTGCCCGCAGGGCCTTGTACAGATCTCGCAGGCTCTCCAGAACGAAGTGGTAATGCTGTCTTGCGCTGTCCGGTTGTTGCCAGAGCGCGGGCTCTAAGACGTAGAAACACAGCACAGGCCCTTGCTGCGCCGCGTTGAACAGGGGCGCGTGATCGAGGGTGCGCAGGTCACGTTTGAACCAAACGGCTTGAACCCCCATCCCCTAGCGCGCGGTCCCGGTCAGCTTAACTAAAAACCCGCAACGCGATCAGCGCGATGCCTGGGAAGAACACCAGTAAGGTGATCCGAATGATGTCCGACGCTAAAAATGGCAAGATCGCTTTGAAGATTTCCTTCATTTGCACGTTCTTGGCCATGGCGCTGATGATGAACACGTTCATGCCAACGGGGGGCGTAATCAGGCCAACCTCGACCACCATCAGGGCCAAGATCCCAAACCAAATGGCCTTGTCCTCGGTACCCATACCCCACAGGTCTATACCCATGATCATGGGGAAGAAAATGGGAATGGTCAGCAAAATCATGGACAAGCTGTCCATGATGCAACCCAGTACCAAGTAAATCACGATGATGCACATCAACACAGCCAATGGCGGCAGGCCCAGGCCAATCACCCAATTGGCGAGCTCTGTGTGCACCTGGGTCAGCGCCAAGAAGACGTTCATCACGTCAGCGCCCAGAAGAATCAGGAAGATCATGCCGGTTGCACCCGCGGCACCATACATGCATTCCAGGAAGCCGCGACCCTTGAGTCCACCTGAGGTCCAAGCGACCAAGCCGGTCGCGAGTGTACCGATGGAGGCAGCTTCAGTGGGTGTGAAGATACCACCGTAGATACCGCCAATCACCGTGATGAAGATCAAGATAACGGGCCATGTCTCGGACAGTGCCTTGAGGCGCTGCGCAAAGCTGAACTTGGTACCCGCTGGCGCATCTTTCGGACTAACACGCGCCACGATACCGATCACCACCATATAGCCAACGGCCGCCAATATGCCCGGCACGAAGGCCGCCAAAAACATCTTGGCAATGTTTTGCTCAGTGATGATCGCGTAAATCACCAATGGAACTGAGGGCGGAATCAAGATGCCCAGCGTTCCGCCCGCTGCGATCGCCGCAGCTGACAAGCGCTCGGAGTAGCCGTGCGCTTTCAATTCAGGTAAGGCCACCTGACCCATGGTGGCTGCGGTCGCCAGCGAGGAGCCGCAAATCGCACCGAAACCCGCGCAGGCCCCGACAGCGCCCATGGCCATGCCACCGCGCCAGTGCCCAATCATCGCATTGCCGGCCTTGAATAAACTTTTAGACAGCCCCCCGTGGGTTGCAAATTGACCCATCAGCAAAAATAAGGGCACCACGGAAAGGTCATAAACGGAGTAGCGCGCGTACGCGGCTCCCTTAAAGTAATTGAGCAGTGGGTCAATGCCAGCAACGACGGTGTAGCCGATTGAGCCCGTCAAGAGCATCGCAATACCAATGTGGATGCGCAAGGCCAGCATCACCAACAGCAGGGCGAACATGAGTGCGCCCATTTCCATACCGCTTAGGCCCATCATGCGTTAATCCCCTTGATGTCTTCGATGCAGGTGTAAAGCGCAACCAGCCCCAAAAGGGCGAAGGAGGGCACCATCGGGGCGTAACCCCACCACGTTGGGATGTTCAACATCAGTGAGGCATCCCAGCCGCCGATCAATTCAGTCATGCCCAACGTGATGCGCCAGGTGAAGACAAATGCCACCACGGCCAACAAAGCCGCAGCGATGGCGTCAAGTGTCAGTGCGGTCTTGCGACTCACCTTCGCAGTGAAAAAGTCCACGATTACGTGGCCCCGTACCCATTGCGTGTAGGGCAGTGCGAGACTGACCGCGATGCCGCTGGCGATCTCAACCAGCTCATAGTCACCAACGATGGCACTGGCGAACAAGGAGCGCCCCGCGATACTGGCCAGCGACATGAGCGCCATGGCGACCAGCGTGATGCCTGAGCAGAATGCGAAGATTTTGCAAAGGGCACCCAAGAGGCGACCCACAGGCCCCGTGGGGGTGGGGATGTCATCCGCCGCATTCAAGAGATCAGCCAAGGGTGCCTCCAAAAAATATCAGTACACTCACGAAATTATAGACAGCCTGTTCAATGGGGCTTTTTTAAAGCCTAAAAAAAAGGCGGAGTCGCCTCCGCCTTTTGGTGCTGACAGAGCGATTACTTCGTGAATTGCTTCACCAAATCACGCGCTGCTTGCAGCATTTCTTTGCCGTTGAAGCCACGTTGGTTCATTTCGGCAACCCACGCATCGTCTAACTTCTCAGTTGCTTTTTGAAGCTTGAGCATTTCAGACTTTGGCAACGTTGTGATCGTGTGACCCGCGGTCGCTTGGAACACTTTCTTTGCTGGCACGTCAGCACCAGATTGCGTGCGACCCATGAACGCAGAGTACTCAAGGCCTGAGTTCTTGTCGATAACGGCCTTCAGATCGGCTGGCAGCGACTCGTACTTCGCCTTGTTCATGGGCATCACAAACACGGTGGTGTACAGCGCGTTGAAGCTGGGATCGGGCTCTGATGTGAACTTGGTCAGCTCGTTGACTTTCAAGCCAGGTGCGACCTCGTAAGGAATCACAGCGCCATCGATCACGCCTTTTGACAGGGCTTCAGGCACGGCAGGGACGGGCATACCCACGGGTGTCGCGCCGAGGTCCTTCAGCAAGTCAGTGACCTGCTTGGTTGGGCCACGCAGTTTTTTGCCCTTGAAGTCCTCTAACTTCGTGATGGGGGCATCGCGAGTGAAGATCTGACCGGGACCGTGAACGTGGACGGCCAACATCTTGACGTCTTTGAACTCTTCGTTGGCGTATTTCTCAGCGTAGGTCCATAGCGCGCGGCTGGTCGCCTCGGCGTTGGTCATCATGAAAGGCAATTCGAACACTTGGAGTCGCGCAAAGCGGGTGCCTGAGTAGCCAGCAACGGTCCAGCCGACGTCGGCGATACCGTCTTTCACTTGGTCAAATAACTGTGGCGGCTTACCCCCGAGTTGCATCGAGTGGTAGATCTGGCAGTTCAGGCGGCCTTTGGAGTCGCGCTCAATGTTGCGGCACCATTCGCCCAACATGGTGGTGTGCTGAATGGTTTGTGGACCTAAAAAGTGCTCAACCTTCAAAGTGATGGTTTCTGCCTGCGCGCTGGCGCTGGCAGCGAGGAGTGCGGCGCCCAACAGGCCGAACTTGATCTTCAATTTCATTTGTCTAATCTCCAATGTTTACCAGATGGTCCACTGATGTTAGCCCTAAACAGACGGCTTGGCGCTAAGTGAAAACGATAGTAAGCCGGCGGCAGCGTGGGGCGAATTTGTCGCCCAAGCTGTGTTACGCGGTCATTGCGGAGACGGTTTGACGACCGTGTCGGGTACGTGGGTCGGTGTGACGTTGAGTATGAATATCGTCGCCACGATACAGGCGGCGCCCGCCCAGTCAACCAGACCAAAGGGCACATCCAGCCACAGCACAGCCACCAGCGCCGCAGTCAGCGGCTCAGCGCAGGCGTATAGGCTGGATTTTTCTGGGCCGATGCGCTTCACGGCGCCCAGGTAGCTGTAAAAGCCGATGAATGTTCCGAAAAAAACAATAAAGGCGACTGCTGCAAAAGTAGAGAAATCCCAGGTGCCGGGAACGGTTGTGGGCAGGCTGAATGCCGTGAACCCAATGCCGCCGATCACCATGCTCCAGCCGACCAACACGGTGGCAGGGAAATGACGCAGCAGTTTCAATGGGTAAATGCTGTAGAACGCCAATGCGAGTGCCGAGCTGAGACCCCAGAAAAGGGCGGCAGCCGAGATTTCTAGCGTGCCGAGATCGCCATGGGTGACCAGCAAAACAGTGCCCAAAAATGCCAAAGCCACCGCGGCCGCCTCTGGCAATGTTGGCAGGCGCCGCCGCACGAAAACAAAGTAGACCGCGATGAAGGTGGGCCCGACGTATTGCAAAATCGTCCCGGTTGCGGCATTGGAGTAGTGGATGGCGGCGAAGTAGGTGTACTGGACCGCCAACATGCCCACGATGCCGAATATCAGCAAACTGATCGCCGCCCAACGCTCGCGCCAAATCCCCCAGATTGAGAAGCCACGAAGCCGTGCGTACAGCAACAACAGGATCCCGGCGGAGAGCAGGCGATAGGTCACCAGGAAGTCAACTGTGACCCCTTTTCGTTCAAACACAAACTGTGCACTGGCCCCCGATACACCCCAGAATACGGCGGACATCAAGGCTAAAAGGGCGCCTGCTTGGTGCTCGGACAAACGTGACATGCGGTGGGCTCAGTTGGGGTAATGGAAGCAGTTTTCAGAGCGCAGTGAGGTAGCTCAAACTCAGCAGGGACAGCAGGGTGGATATCAACACGGCTTTGGCGATCGCCGATGGGTTGACGCCGTATTGCAGTGCGATGACGAATGGCATAGCCCCACACGGGCCTGCAGCGACCAAGAAGCCCATGGTTTCCCAATTGGCATCCATGCTGACCAAGCCTGCCAAAGCCATGAATATGGCTGGGTGCACGATGAGCTTCATGCCAATCGCAAACCATGCGGCACCGCCGACGGGGCGCACGGGGCGATCAGCCAAAATGACACCAAGCGCGAAAAGGGCCGCGGGGGCGGCGGATGCGCCGACGAACTTGGCGTAGGTGAAGACGCCGCTCGGTACCTGTGCGAAAAGGGCAGCCGCGATGCCGCCAAACCCACACGCTAGCACCATGGGGTTCCTCGCAAGCATCCCCAACACATGGCCCGGGTGGTAGCGTTGCCCTGAGGTTTTGACGTTCTCTGACGCTTTCAAGAGATCCATGGCGAAGACCGTCAGTGCAAAAACCACCACGTCAATGAAGACGATCGCCGCAATGGGTTGGGCGGCTATAGATCCATGCAGGCTCTGCGCGATGGGCAAAACAAACATCAGGTGGTTCACGAAGCCCGCGGCCATGCCCAGCAAAATCGATTCGCCCAAGGTGCACTTGAAGAACCGCCTCGCGCACCACGCGGATCCGCCGTAGACAATTGCCTCGCTACCGATGTAGACGCCCATCGTTCCCCAGTCAATGTCGCCAAAAGGAATGTGAGCGACTAGGTTAAAAATCAAACCAGGCATGGCCAGGTAAAACACAAACCGGTTGATCGTTTGTGCGGCACCCACGTCAAAGAACCTCAGGTGGCGCATGCCGTAGCCGACCATCAATGCCATAAAAATCGGCAGGATCGGATCCGCGAGGTTGGATAAAAGCACGGTGGATGGCCTTTCTAAGCCAAGGACTGAGGACGCGAGGGATGTCAAGCCGCATGCGCAGGCAAGCGCGAGAGTCTACCAAATTGGGCTACAGTGAGACGCATGAATGTGACTTAGGAGACCCAATCCATGGCTGATACTTACCTCATCACTGGCGCTAATCGCGGTATTGGATTAGAGATGACTCGTAACGCGCTGGCCAAGGGGCACCGCGTGATTGCGGTTTGTCGAAACCCCTCAGCTGCAACCGACCTCGCAGCACTTCAGGCGGCCCACGGCGCTTCATGCCACATCGCTCAAGCCGATGTGTGTGACGCGGCCGCTTTGGACGCCATTGCCAACGCGGTCGATGGCGCAATTGATGTGGTGGTTTGCAACGCTGGGGCTATGAGTGCGCGTGGCGGGGTCGCTGACACGGGCAACACCGCAGAGGCTATTGGGTCGGTGCTGATGACCAACATGGTGGGGCCCTTTTTCACCGCGCGGGCGTTTTTCACGCCGCTGAGTCGGAGCAGTCAGCCCCGTATCGCCATCATCTCGTCTTACATGGGCAGTCAGCAACACACGGGGAGCGGTGCTTACTTTTACCGTGCTTCTAAGGCGGGCGCCAACAACCTGATGGTGACGCTGACCAATGAGTTGAGGGACCAAGGCATTGCCGTGGCGGCATACCACCCGGGGTGGGTACAAACGGACATGGGCGGGGCGAGTGCGGATTTGACGCCACAGGAGAGCGCAACGGCTTTGTTGGCGCGGTTTGAAGCCTTGGATATGGCGCATACGGGTTGCTTCATCAATTACGATGGGACGCCACTGCCGTTGTAAGGGGTGCTCGCTGCGGCGCTAGCTAAAGGCCTGTGCCAGCCCGACGTAAAAGGGAATGCCAAAGACGATATTCAACGGAAACGTCACGCCCAATGACAAGCCAAAGTAAAGCGTCGGTTGCGCCTCGGGAATGGCGAAGCGCAACACCGCTGGCACTGCAATATAAGACGCGCTGGCCGACAGAACCATCAAAAGCGCGGTGTCACCCGCACTGAGACTCAACAATTGGCCCAGCGCCAATGCCAACGCGGCATGCACCAGGGGGCCGAAGACCGCGTAGGCAATGAGCGGGGTCGAGGCTGATTTCAGCGCGGACAAGTTGCGCGCGGTGAGCAGTCCCATATCCAGCAGGAAAAAGGCGAGCATGCCTTTGAACAGATCCACTGAGAAGGGGGCCAAACTCTTTTGACCCGATTCACCCGTTACAAATCCAATCACCATGGCACCAATTAACAGCAACTGGGCGCCGTCTGTGAAGGCCTCGTGCAACACCTTACCCAGACGAGTGCCACTGGCGCTGCCGCTGTTTGGGGGGGCGGATTGGTGGCGAAGCAGATTGGCCATCAACACGGCCATGATGATGGCTGGGGACTCCATTAACGCCATCGCCGCCGCCATGTGCCCAGAGTAGGGGATGGCATGGGTATCGAGGTACTGAACCGTCGTGATGAAGGTGACCGCGCTGACCGACCCGTAGGTGGCTGCAATCGCAGCCGCGTTGAACGGAGAGGTCAGGCGCTTGAGTACTTGGTAGCCCAGTAGCGGCACGACTGAGGCCAGCAGCAGCGCGGCGCCCAAGCCCTTTAAAACTGACAGCGACAACCCCGATTCCGCCAATGCGAAGCCGCCTTTAAGGCCCAGGGCCATGAGCAGATAGAGCGACAGGAATTTGGAGATAGCCGGGGGAATTTCAAGATTGGATTTCACCAATCCGCCAGCAACGCCAAATAAAAAGAACAGGATGGCCGGATCGATGAGGTTTTGCATGGCCGTGATTTTAGGCGGGCGGCAGCATCCCCGCCCGGATTCGGGTATCCCATAGAATCGAGCCCCATGTCATTACAAGAATTTTGGGAAGAGACCGGTTACCGCCTCCTGGCCACGGATGCAAATGGGCAACTGTGCGTGACCGATGCCTTCCTTCGCGCGCAGCTTGCACGCCCCGAACTGGCGCCCGTTGCATCGTCCTGTGAGGCAGAGCGGGCGCTGTTTGCGTCATTGCAGCAAGCACCCATGCGCGTGGTCGCCAAAGACGAGCTGGCAGCCGTGGCCAACCCCGATGTGGTGGAGAACTACCGCGTCTGGCTGCGGTTTCGCGACCGTCTGACCGCGAAGCCGACGCTGGAGCAGAGTTACCTCGCGTGTCTGCAGGCGGGCATCAATGACATCCCGCCCGTGCTGTTCAATCAGTTGACTGCTGTTTTGGTGCGTCACGTTTTGGGCGATGACGTGCAGCCGTTAGATGCGCGGGTCGCCGAGTTGTTTTTCAGAGCCCAGCTCATCACGGTGACCGAGGAGACAGCGGTTCTCGCCGCTGATCAAGAGACGATCGAGTCTCGCGCGCAAAATCAAGGCTTCGATTTGATGCGTTTGCTTCAACAGGGATCGGCCGCCTTGCAAGGGGATGAGTTGGCAGTCCTGAACCCCGACAACGCGGCGATTTACTGGGCACGGACCGCACAGCATGACACGGTGATCTACCTCAACCGCCAGAACCCTGCGATCAAGTCGCTTTGCACATTGATGGCGAAATGGGTGGCGCACTTCTTGGGCGTCAAAATTCGCGTGACTGCTCTTGAAAAGATCGTCGATAAAAAATGGCTTTGGCATCTCGGGCTTGACGCGCAGGCCTCCGGGATCTTGAATGACCTGTACCGAGGCAACCCCGTGGTGCAGGCGCGGCTCAAGCGTATCGTGTGCTTGTTTAAGGTTGAGTTTGAAGACCCATCGTGCGTCGTGGCCCGTGTTCGCGGCAAGCCTGTTTACATGGCGATGGCGCACGACGAGGCCCAGCTGCTCAAATTGAAACCACAAAACTTATTGCTAAATTTACCGTTGGCCGCCTGAGATCGCTGGTCTGCAGAATCACTCGTAAAAGGAAAGAATCATGATTAACGCATTTGTCTGTGATGCCATCCGAACCCCCTTTGGTCGCTACGGTGGTTCTTTGTCTGCAGTTCGGGCTGATGATTTGGCCGCGGTACCCCTGAAGGCCCTGATGGCGCGCAATACCCAAGTCGATTGGGGCCAAGTGGCTGACGTGCTGTACGGTTGCGCCAACCAAGCCGGCGAGGATAACCGCAATGTCGCCCACATGGCGAGTTTGCTGGCTGGCTTGCCGCTTGAAATCCCCGGTGCCACGATCAACCGCCTTTGCGGCTCCGGCCGCGACGCGGTCGGTACCGCTGCCCGCGCCATCAAGGCTGGAGAAGCCGAACTCATGATCGCCGGTGGAGTCGAGAGCATGAGCCGCGCGCCCTTCGTGATGCCCAAGGCGACCACAGCCTTCAGCCGTGCGAACGCGGTTTATGACACGACCATCGGCTGGCGCTTCATTAACCCGCTGATGAAAAGTCAATACGGCGTGGATTCCATGCCCGAGACTGCCGAGAACGTCGCGCAAGATTTCAAAATCGAGCGCGAGGCGCAAGACTTGATGGCGTTCAACAGCCAAGCCCGTGCTATCGCCGCGCAGGCGGCTGGACACTTGGCGCGCGAAATCACCCCGGTCACCATCCCACAGCGAAAGGGCGACGCCATCGTTGTCGATACCGATGAGCATCCCCGTGCAACGTCCATGGAGGCGCTGGCTAAACTCAAGCCGATCGTGCGTCCTGACGGGACTGTTACCGCCGGCAACGCCAGTGGTGTTAACGATGGTGCCTGCGCGGTGTTAATCGCCAGTGAAGCCGCTGCAGCCAAAAACGGCTTGACCCCGAAAGCCCGCGTGGTGGGAATGGCCACAGCTGGCGTTCCGCCCCGCATCATGGGCATGGGTCCTGCGCCTGCGACCGAAAAAGTCTTGGCGCAAACCGGCCTCACGCTCGACCAAATTGATGTCATCGAGCTCAATGAAGCCTTCGCTGCTCAGGGGCTGGCAGTGTTGCGTGCGTTGGGTGTGCCCGACACCGACCCCCGTGTGAATGCGTGGGGCGGTGCAATCTCCTTGGGACATCCGTTGGGCGCATCCGGCGCACGACTGGTGACTACGGCCGTCAATCGCCTGCACACGACGGGTGGCCGCTTTGCCTTGTGCACGATGTGCATCGGCGTGGGGCAAGGGATCGCGCTGGTCCTCGAGCGCGTTTAACTCAGTCGCTGTAATTTATAAGGGTTTACCCGATATTTTGCGCGTGTTAAATGATACATAATTTCGCCTATTAGTGAAAATTTTGTAACATAAAGCAGCGTAACGCAAAAGATTCAGCGCACGCTGCACGAGGAGCGGCCGATGTCAGATGCCTTGATTGAATTTGTTGTCACTGGCGGTGTGGCGCGGATTACGCTGAACCGTCCCGACAAAATGAACAGCTTCATCGCGCCCATGCATGCGGCATTGCGGGACGCGCTCGAAACCATCCAAAACGATACCGCGATACGCGTACTTGTCTTAACCGGCGCCGGTCGCGCGTTTTGCGCAGGTCAAGACCTGGCGGACGATGAAATGCAGTTTGTCCCCGGTGAGCCCCCACCTGACCTTGGTCGTGTCGTCGAGCGCTATTACAAACCGCTGGTCATGCAACTCAACCGCTTACGCGTACCGACCATTGCAGCGGTCAACGGCGTCGCTGCGGGGGCTGGCGCGAGCATTGCCATGGCATGCGACCTGGTTATCGCGAGCGATAAAGCGTCCTTTTTGATCCCGTTCTCCAAGATCGGCTTGATCCCAGACACCGGCGCCTCATGGCACTTACCCCGCGCCGTGGGCCAAGCTCGCGCCATGGGGCTGGCGCTGACAGCGCGCAAATTGAGCGCGCAACAAGCTGCCGATTGGGGCCTCATTTGGGAGACGGTTGCCGCCGATGCGTTTGAGACTCATGTGACCGAAGTCGCCGAGCAACTCGCGATCATGCCGACGAGGGCCTTGGTCGAGACCCGCGAGGCAATCAAGTCTGCGGGTGACCGCACACTGGAAGCGCACCTCAGCTTTGAGGCCGAGATGATGGCCCGTTTAGGTCGCAGCGACGATTACATCGAGGGCGTTGCCGCGTTCCTCGAGAAGCGCGCACCCAACTTCAAAGGGCTCTGATCATGACGGTTCCATCAGATCCCCAAGCCCTTGCCGAGCAGGCAGCCGAGGCGATGTGGTCGCGAGATCGAGCGGCACAGACCCTCGGTATGTCGCGGGTATCGATCGCGCCGGGGCAGGCCACCTTGCAGATGGTGGTTCGTCCGGACATGACCAATGGCCATCACATTTGTCATGGCGGTTTGATTTTCACGCTGGCAGACACGGCTTTCGCATATGCCTGCAATAGCTACAACCAAACCACGGTGGCGTCAGGCTGCAACATTGATTTTTTAGCCCCTGCGCGCGAGGGCGACACGCTTGAGGCGGTTGCAATTGAGCGGTCTGCTGCGGGGCGCACGGGGGTTTACGACGTGGACGTTCGCGTCGTGGGTGGGGGTGCAGTGGCTTTGTTCCGTGGAAAAAGCTATCGCATCAAAGGCGAGGTGATTGCGGGATTGCAGGGGACATAAACAATGACAATCAGTCCAAACGAAGCTATTTTGGAGCCCATTGAGCGGGCGAGTCGCGATGAGGTGCAGGCCCTGCAATTGCAGCGCTTGCAGTGGTCGGTGCGGCATACCTATGACAACGTGGCGCCGTTCCGTGCCAAATGCGATGCCAAGGGCGTGCACCCCGATGATTTGAAACAGTTGTCGGACTTGTCACTCTTCCCCTTCATGACGAAGGCGGATTTGCGTGACCACTACCCCTTTGGATTATTCGCGGCGCCGCGCGATCAAATCATCCGATTGCACGCATCCAGCGGTACCACTGGTAAATCGGTGGTGATGGGGTACACCGCAGCGGACCTGGATACTTGGGCCCAGTTGGTTGCGCGCTCATTGCGCGCCGCTGGGGTCAAGCCAGGGGAAATGGTCCACAACGCCTATGGTTACGGCATGTTCACCGGGGGCTTGGGCGCCCACTACGGCATCGAGCGATTGGGCTGTACGGTGGTGCCTGTTTCAGGTGGTCAAACGGTCAAGCAAGTGCAGCAGATCATCGATTTCCGACCTGATGCCATCATGGTCACCCCCTCGTTCTCATTGGTGATTGCCGAGGAGTTCGAGCGCCAAGGCATCCAGCCCGGTGACATTTCTTTGAAGGTCGGCATCTTCGGTGCGGAAGCGTGGGGCGAGGGCATGCGTGCCGAAATCGAGGCCAAGTTGGGCATCGATGCCGTAGACATTTACGGCCTCACCGAGGTGATGGGACCCGGCGTAGCGTCGGAGTGTATCGAGACCAAAGATGGTCCAGTGATTTGGGAAGATCATTTTTATCCTGAAATCATCGACCCTGAAACGGGCGACGTGCTCCCCGATGGCAGTGAAGGCGAGTTGGTCTTCACGTCACTCACCAAGGTGGCCTCGCCAGTGATTCGGTATCGGACCCGCGACTTAACAGCGCTCCTGCCGCCGACAGCGCGATCCTTCCGTCGGATCAAAAAGATCACGGGGCGGACCGATGACATGTTGATCATCCGAGGCGTGAACGTTTTCCCGAGCCAGATCGAGGAGCAGATCATGGCCGATACGGCGTTGGCACCGATCTATCAAATCCACGTCAGTCGCCCCAGCCACTTGGACGAGGTGGAGGTGCATTGTGAAGTGAAGCGCGAGGTTTCAGCTCAGCTGGATGCAGCCACTATTGCGGCCATTGGCGATCGTTTGAAACAACGCATCAAAGCGAACATTGGCATCACAACGCAGGTCAAAGTGTTTCCGGCGGATAGCCTGCAACGCATTGAAGTCGGTAAAGCCAAGCGGGTCTACGACACGCGTGCCCAGCAAATTTAAAGGAAGCGACGAACCCCATGTACACGCAATCTTTCATCAACGCGGACGCCTCATCTGCTGTAGCGCCCGCACAGGTTTCTCCGATTGAATCGCCCGAGCGCATGGCGGCTTTCGATCGCGTCATCGATGCGGATGGGCGCATTGAGCCACAAGACTGGATGCCCCAGGCCTACCGTAAAACATTGATCCGCCAAATCAGTCAACACGCACACAGCGAAATTGTGGGCATGTTGCCCGAAGGCAATTGGATCAGCCGCGCGCCCAGTTTGAAGCGTAAAGCCATTCTGCTGGCCAAGGTTCAAGACGAGGCGGGTCACGGTTTGTACCTTTACAGCGCCGCCGAGACGTTGGGCGTGAGCCGCGACAGCTTGCTGGACGCGTTGCACACGGGGCGCGCTAAATACAGTTCTATCTTCAATTAACCCACCTTGACGTGGGCGGACGTCGGCGTGATCGGATGGTTGGTTGATGGTGCGGCCATCATGAACCAAATCCCGTTGTGTCGGTGCTCATACGGACCCTATGCGCGCGCCATGATCCGGGTTTGCAAAGAGGAAAGTTTCCACCAGCGCCAAGGGTATGAAGCGCTCTTGGTCATGATGAAAGAGGGCACCGATGCCCAAAAGGCCATGGTGCAGGACGCTGTGAACCGTTGGTGGTGGAAGTGTCTCGCCATGTTTGGACCGCCAGATGCGGACAGCCCAAACAGCGCCCAAGGGATGCGTTGGGGCATCAAGCGCATCAGTAACGATGATCTGCGACAGAAATTTGTCGATGCCACCATCCCGCAAGCAGAGGTTTTGGGTGTCACGGTCCCGGACCCCGATTTGAAGTGGAACGCCGATCGTGGCCACTACGATTTCGGCGCGATTGATTGGGACGAGTTTTGGGCCACCGTGAACGGGAATGGTCCCTGCAACAAAGAGCGCTTGGCCACCCGCGTGAAAGCGTGGGATGAAGGCCAGTGGGTGCGCGAGGCCGCAGTGGCCCACGCCAACAAAAACAAACGTGAGGAGAAAGCGGCATGAAGAAACCTTTGTCCGAGTGGCCTCTCTGGGAAATATTTGTACGCAGCAAACAGGGTCTTGAGCACAAGCACTGTGGCAGTTTGCATGCCAGCGACGCGCAGCACGCCCTGCAAATGGCGCGTGACGTGTACACCCGTCGTCAAGAGGGCGTCAGCATCTGGGTCATTCCATCGAGCGCCATCACAGCGAGCTCGCCCGATGAAAAAGGCGAATTCTTTGATCCGGCGAACGACAAAATCTACCGTCACCCCACCTTCTACACCATCCCTGACGAAGTGGGGCACATGTGATGGCGGCCGTTGATTACTGGCTGCATTTGGCTGATAACGCCTTGGTGTTGGGTCAGCGCAATGCCGAGTGGTGCGGTCATGGACCGATCCTTGAGGAGGACATTGCCATGACCAACAACAGCCTCGATTTGATTGGCCAAGCGCGCATGCTTTACCAGGTGGCCGCGGCGCGATTGGATGATGGGTCGACGGAAGATTCCTTGGCTTACTTTCGTGATCCCCAGGCATTTAAGAACCTAACGCTGCTTGAGCTGCCGCATCACGGTCCGTTGGTGGGGTACGCCGTGGACAATCGCGATTACGCAGTCACCATCGTGCGCAATTTTCTTTACAGCGCGTTGATGGCGTTGGTGTGGGAGCGGCTACAAGCCAGTAAGGACGCTGACATGGCTGCGATTGCGGCCAAGTCGCTAAAGGAAACCCGCTACCACCTGCGCCATGCCCATGACTGGCTGATCCGCTTTGGTGATGGCACCGAGGTCTCTGCGCAGCGTGCGCAAGCCGCTTTGGATTACTTGCTGCCGTTCACGCAAGAGTTCTGGTCTGCCGCCCCCTACGAGCAGGCTGCCGTTGACGCGGGCTTGGCCATTGACGTGCGCTCGCTGCAGGCCGATTGGGACCAGCTTGTAGCGCACACGCTTGAAGTGGCTAAGCTGCGGTTCTCGCCGAGAACGGGTTACCAGACGCAGGGCAAACTGGGGCAGCACTCAGAGCACCTCAGTTACCTGTTGGGCGAGATGCAAAGTCTGGCCCGGGCACACCCCGAGGGCGTGTGGTGAGTACTTCGGTGACTGCCGATATGGAGACACGTTTGGCACGCGCGACCCGCTTGCTGGCGACCGTGACTGACCCTGAAATACCCGTTGTGTCGTTAGACGAGATGGGGATTGTGCGCGGCGTGTTTGAAGAAGCCGATGGTGGTATTCGTGTGGTGATCACCCCTACGTACAGCGGGTGTCCGGCGATGACGCAAATCGAGGATGACATCCGCGCCGTCTTACAGCCACTCGGTCAAATGATCACCGTGGAGACCCAGCTTTCGCCGGCTTGGACGACCGATTGGATGACCTCAACAGCAAAAGAAAAGCTGCGTGCCTACGGCATTGCACCCCCCAGTCGCGTGTGTGGCTCAGCCGCGGAGCAACCGCAGGTGATGCAATTTATCCGTGATGCAGCTGTCGTCGATGCGGTCGATTGCCCACACTGCGGGTCGGCGCAGACGGTCGAGGCGTCCCATTTTGGTTCGACGCCCTGTAAAGCACTCTATAAATGTTTGAGTTGCCAAGAGCCATTTGATTATTTCAAACCCTTTTAACTTGTTGGACCGATTCGCATGACAGCCACACCGCAGTTTCAACCTTTGCGTGTAAAGCGCGTTAGCCCAGAGGCCGCAGGTGCTGTTGCCGTTGCGTTTGACATTCCCCCTGCGCTACGCGATACCTTTCGCTTTGAGCCCGGGCAATTCATTACCCTGAAGGCCGCACCCAATGGCGAAGAGGTCAGACGCAATTACTCCATCAGCAGCACCCGACGACGTTTGACAGAAACGGGTGAGATTGAGATTGGTGTGCGCCCGGTTGAGGGTGGGCTCGTGTCCAACTGGTTGGCGAGTGCGGTCGCAGCGGGGGACACCCTGAGCGTCATGCCTCCCGAGGGCCGGTTTGTGATCAAGCGCGCTCGCGCCATGCATCGCGTTGGCTTTGCGGCGGGTTCAGGTATCACCCCCATTTTGTCGATCGCGGCCACTAGTTTGGAAGAGCAACCCCAGTCCAAATTCACCTTGGTTTATGGCAACAAACGCATGGCGAGTGTCATGTTCAACGAGGCCTTGCAGGATTTGAAGGACCGCTATCCAGATCGATTCACGATGCTGCACATTCTGTCGCGACAGAGCCAAGAAGTGGACTTACTGCAGGGGCGAATTGACGCGGAAAAAGTCAAGGCGATCACAGCCACCTTGTTACCGATCGCCAGCATGGACGAGGTGTTTGTATGCGGCCCTGAGGCCATGATTGAGAGCGTGGAGGCCACGTTGATTGCCTTGGGATTGCCAGCGAAAAGACTGTATAGCGAGCGTTTTGCCACGGCACACGCCGCACCGAAGCCGCGGCGCCCCGCAGGCGCCAGCAGTGAAGCGGCCCACGCGGATGCCGCCAAGCAGGTGAAGTTGTCCTTAATGCTTGATGGCAAATTACACGAGCTGGCACTGGGCGCTGATGATCACGTTCTTGATGCGGCGCTGGAGGCAGGTCTTGATCTACCGTTCTCCTGTAAGGCGGGCGTTTGCAGTACGTGCCGATGCAAGTTGACTGCAGGCTCTGTGGTGATGGATAAGAACTTCACACTCGAGCCCGACGAAGTTGCGCAGGGCTATGTCTTGAGTTGTCAGGCGCGCGCCACCAGCGCGCAGGTTGCCGTTGACTTTGACCACCGCTGAAGCCTTACTGCATCACCACATTGATGCTTTCAAGACCGAGCGGCGTGTCAAAGCAGGCTCGGTCATCGTCACCGCTTTTGGTGATGCCATCGCGCCTCGTGGTGGGGTGTTGTGGTTAGGGAGTCTGATTCAACTGTTGGCGCCCTTGGGCATCAATGAGCGCTTGGTCAGGACCGCTGCATTCCGGCTTGTAAAGGAGGATTGGCTGGTTGCCCACGCGGCGGGGCGGCGCACCAACTATGCGTTGTCTGTGAATGGGCGTATTCGCATTCAAGAGGCCTCTCGCCACATTTACGCCATATCGGCCCCCCAGTGGGACGGCGCTTGGCGTCTGCTGGCGTTGTTGGGTGAGGTCAA
>Ga0102891_1000306_pt1 | contig 18654 bp, 14 predicted proteins | sample Colrivmet1552A02_FD_84503 | JGI IMG/M metagenome (GOLD analysis project Ga0102891, IMG submission 84503) | Estuarine microbial communities from the Columbia River estuary - metaG 1552A-02 | ecosystem: Environmental > Aquatic > Marine > Intertidal zone > Estuary | place: USA: Columbia River...
CTCGCTAGCAGTCCGTTCCGTTTCCAGTTCGTCCCGCCCGTCTGGCGCCCCGTCTCGACAGTGTCTGTCTCGCCGGTAAGGGGGGTTCTAAGGTTAGTAGCTGGGACCCGCAACCCCTTTTTTGATGAATTTGTCATTTTATCAAAAATCCAACGATGGCCCTTATTTTTAAGGGGTATGCGCCAATCATAGTTTGCGAGTTTTTGCCTATCCCCCCCTTTCCCGACCCGTTTTATGAACCAAATCAGACGAGTCACCCCCTGCCCTGCCCCGCATTCGAATGAATCACTGCGAATAGGCGTTAGAATCCCTCCAGAAGGAATCAATCACGGGCAAATCGTGCCTCACCGATACTATATACTTAGTATCACAGCGCGGGATGGTGTGAGGCAATGGACCCAAATGCGCTATGCATCGCCCGTACACAGGGCGTGCACAGCGCGTGCACCATTTCAGCGCCAAAGCTGTGACACCGCCTTGCTGTATATTCTTGCATCCGGTTGCAACACATGCGGTATTTAGGCGTGCGGCGGTTCCGATGATCCGGTAAGCCAGATGACAACGCTAGAGTGAGGACTACCCCCCGTATGACGCCCACCCTGAAAGATGTAGCAAAACGCGCTGGTGTTTCGCGCTCTGCCGTTTCGCGGGCTTTTACCGATGGGGCGTCCGTTTCGCCGAAGATGCGTCAGAAGGTCGAGAAAGCCGCAGAAGAGTTAGGATATAGTCCCAACCTATTGGCCCGTAGTTTGACCACACGGCGGACCAAGCTGATTGGGCTCGTATCTAACAACTTTCACAACCCTATCTTTTTAGAGGTGTTTGATCTGTTCACGCGTGGTCTTCAGGATTGCGGATTGCGTCCCCTGCTGGTGAACCTGAGTGATGAGACCGATCCGGAGCATTCGGTGCAGATGCTTACGCAATATTCCGTGGACGGCGTGATCGTTGCCTCTTCTACTCTCCCCCCCGCATTTTCCAAAGCCTTCCGCGATAAGCGTATCCCCGTGGTTAACACCTTTGGTCGCTATGCCATTAATCCTGACGTGCATGTTGTTGGTATTGATAACGTGGCCGCAGGGCGCGCGGCGGCGATTGAGCTGATTGCACGTGGATATAAAGAGGTGGCCTTCCTAGGCGGTCCAAAATCGGCGACATCGACCCAAGACCGATTTGAAGGCTTTCGCGATGAGATTGCAAAGCATGCGGGTATGATACAGACACACTCTTATGCAGAGGCTTATTCGTTCCAAGCGGGCCGCGCCGAGATGGTGCGATTGTTAAAGGCTGGCCATGCAGAGGCGTATTTCTGCGGCGATGATGTTTTGTCGATTGGCGTGCTCAGTGCGATTAAGGATGCGGGCCTGTCGGTGCCAGAAGATATCGGCATCATTGGCCTGAACGATATGGAAATGTCGAGTTGGGAGAGTATTGCCCTCACCACGATCCATCAGCCGATCAAGCAAATCATCACGGCGTCTGTCGCATTGATGGAAGCGATGCTGAACGATCCTGCGCGTCATCCAGAGGCGCGGCTGTTTCCGTGCCATGTGGTTGAGCGCGGGACATTACGCCCGCGCCCGTAGACTTTACTTAAAGATGCTGGGCCGTGCATCCATCCAAGCGCCTTGCGCTTTGGCAGAAGCCACAGCCGTATGCACAGCCGCCATGGAACGAACACCGTCAGAAGCTGTTGGCAGACCGTCGCGGACTTCGCCCGCAATCGCATCAGCCAGATCGCAATAGATGTTTGCGACGGCGAGCGGGAAACCCTCTGGGTGCGCGATTGATACGCGGCTGAGGCGCTGTGCATCTTCATGCAACCCGCCCTCGCCCTTCTCGATGATCTGCGTGCGACCGCCGACGGGTGTGTAGATCAACTGGTTCGGCTGCTCGGAGGCCCAGCGGAATCCACCAGTTTCACCAAAGACTTGGATGTCAAAACCGTGTTGGCGACCAATGGCGACAGACGATGTCCAAAGGCGCCCGACAGTGCCGCCAGTCATGCGGAAGTTGACCATCGCGTCGTCTTCGAGAACGCGGCTTGGGATTGTGGAGGCGAAATCGGCGGAGAGAGTCTCGACCTGATCGTCGCAAATGAAGCTCGCCATGTGCATCGCGTGGATGCCGCAATCGGCGAACTGGCCAGAAACGCCAGCCATTGCAGGGTCATAGCGCCAACGCACGCGTGGGTTTTCGGCGTCGGTTACGTCGCCGTGGTGGCCGTGGCTAAAGTTTGTGACCACAAGGCGCGGTTTGCCGATTTCGCCTGCGCGGACCATGGCGCGGGCTTGGCGCACCATGGGGTAGGCGGAATAGCAGTAGTTCACGGCGCAGATTTTACCTGTCTTTTCAACGACTTTGACGATCTCCTCGCCCTCTTCCACGGTCATTGTCATCGGCTTTTCGCACAGCACGTTAAAACCAGCCTCAAGGAAGGATTTGGTGATTTCAAAGTGTGTGGCGTTGGGTGTGGCGACGGTGACGAGGTCGACGCGGTCCGCACGACCTTTCTCGCCGCTCAACATTTCCTGCCAGTCGCCATATGCGCGATCTGCAGCGATTCCAAGGCGTTGCGCATAGTCGCGGCCAGCATCGGCGCGGTGATCGAGGGCGCCTGCAACCATTTCAAAGCGTGCGTCGGCTTGTGCGCCAAGGCGGTGTGCTGGCCCGATTTGGCTGCCTTCGCCGCCGCCGATCATGCCCCATTTCAGTTTGGTCATAGTGTCTTCACTTTCCTAAAAAGCAATGTGCACAGGGCGTGCACCAAGCGTGCACCGCCCGTGCACCGTAAAATCAAAATCCGATGGACTGGAGGTATTCGCGGTTTGCGCGCGCGTCTTCCAAAGGTGTGCCCGGCATTGACGGGTCGCAGTCTTGCTCGACCGTGCACCAACCCTCAAAGCCGTGGTCGAGAAGTACCTTGCGTACGGCTGGGAAATCCACGTCGCCTTGGCCCAAGTTGCAGAAGATCCCCTGCCCGCAAGCCTTGTAGAAATCAGTGCGGTTCTCGACGACGTCGGCTTTCACGACTGGGTTGATGTCTTTGAAGTGCATGTAGCTGATGCGGCGCATGTTCCGCTTCATGAAGGCAACAGGATCAAAGCCAGCATAGGAGTGGTGGCCTGTGTCGAAGCAGATTTTCAGGATGTCCTCATCAACTTCGTTCAAGAGGCGCTCCAGCTCTGGTTCAAAGTCGATGAAGCCAGCGGCGTGCGCGTGGATGCCAACGGTGAGGCCGTATTCTTCGGCGCCCATTTTTGCGATGGTCGCGATACGGTCGCGGAAGGTTGTCCATTCGGCCTTGTCCATCTGCTCGGCCTCGTAAGCGCGGCCAGCGGTTGGGGCGCGGCGCGGCGAGATGCTGTCGATCAACACGAGGTGCTCTGCGCCATGTGCGACGAGCGCTTTGCAGGTCCGCACGGATGCGTCCATCACGTCGTCCCATTTTGCAGGGTCGTGGAAGGCGCGGAAAACGACGCCGCCGATGATGGAAAGATCACGTTCTGCCAAGGCTGGTGCCAAGATTGCAGGGTCTTCTGGCATATAGCCGATGGGGCCAAGTTCGATGCCTTTGTAGCCAGCGCCTGCGCACTGATCGAGCACAGACGTCCATGCAGGGTAAGACGGGTCGCTTGGAAACTCGATGCCCCAAGAACAAGGCGCGTTGCCGATTTTGATAGTCATGTGTTGTGCCTTTCGGGACGGTATTAAAGGGAGGAAACGTCGATCCAAGTTTTTACGCGAGACGACGCAAGGGCTGCAGCGACGACTTGGTTCACCGCCATGCCATCCTCAAAGGTTGGCCAGACGGGGGTATTGGTTGCGATGGCGTGAAGGAAATCCTTGGCCTCGATGATGATCTGATCTTGGTAGCCCGTACCATGGCCAGGGCCTTGGCAGAAGGGTTCGTAATCAGGATGCGCAGGACCTGTGAGGATTTTGCGGAAACCGCGCGTGGTCTCTGGTTCGTCTGCGGTATAAAGCCAGATCGCGTTTTGGTCCTCTTGGTCAAAACGGATAGCACCCTTGGTCCCTGTCACCTCGTAGGCGTAGCCCATTTTGCGGCCATGGGCCACACGGCTAAAGTACATCTGCCCCATGCAGCCATTTGCGAAACGGCACATCATTTGGGCGTGGTCGTCGTTGGAGACCGTGCCTTGGGGGCGTGTTTTATGGACGGTTTCCACCTCGGCGATGAGTTTATCAATCGGGCCGATCAGCGCGAGAGCTGCGTTAATCATATGGGGTGCGAGATCGCCCATGGTGCCGTTTGCGTCCCCTGTTGTGCGCCAGTTTGCGGGCATTTCGGGGTCGGCAAGAAAATCTTCGGTATGTTCGCCGCGAAACCATGTGATGTCGCCGATCACACCGTCAGCGATGAGTTTGCGTGCAAACTGGCTGGCGGGCGTGCGGATATAGTTGAAGCCCGTCATGTTGATCTGGCCCTGCGCTGCCGCGACCATCGCGCGGCTGTCTGCGAGCGAGGCGCCGAGCGGCTTTTCGCAGAACACAGGCTTGTTCAGCTTGAACGCAGCTTCGGCGATTTCGCGGTGGGTGTTTTGCGGTGAGGCGATCACGATGGCCTCAACGGCGGGATCATTCACGAGAACGTTCCAGTCGTCGGTGCAGCGGTTGAACCCGAAAGCGGCGCGGTACTTCTCGGCAGAGGCAGGATTCGTCGCACAAACCATCTCTAACTGCGGACGCAGCGCGGTGTTAAAGATCGCGCCGACAGATGACATGGCGACCGCATGTGCCTTGCCCATATAGCCGCCGCCAACGATGCCGATCCCAATTTTGGTCATGCTTTTCTCCCTGCCCCGAAATACACTTTGCAACCGGTTGCAAAATAAGTATCCTGAGATTCGAAACCGCGCAAGACGCAATCGCGTGTCGCCCGTTCCTGAAAAGAGAAAACTGATGACTGATCGCACCATTACATTGACGACGGCCCAAGCCATTATTTCCTATCTGAACAATCAGTTTATTGAGATAGATGGCGAAGAGATGCGGGTTTTTGGCGGAGGTTTCGGGATTTTCGGCCATGGCAACGTCACTTGTCTGGGTGAGGCGCTTTACGATGTACGCGACACTCTGCCGCTGTATCGCGGGCAGAACGAACAGAGCATGGGATTCGCCGCTGCGGCCTATACCAAGCAGTGGTTGCGTCAGCGTTTCATGTTTTGCACCGCGAGTGCGGGTCCAGGTACGGCGAACCTTTTGACGTCCGCCGCCCTTGCCCATGCGAACCGTTTGCCGATGCTAATGCTGTGCGGTGATGCCTATATCACCCGCCTGCCCGACCCTGTGTTGCAGCAGTTGGAGCATTACGGGAACCCGACCTTGGGTGTGAATGACGCGTTTAAAGCGGTCACACGGTTCTGGGATCGCATCACGCATCCTGCGCAAATTTTGCAATCGCTGCCTGCCGCCCTCGCTACCATGCTGGACCCTGCAGATTGCGGCCCTGCGTTCATTGGTTTGCCGCAAGATGTGCAGGGCTGGACGTTTGAGTATCCTGCAAGCTTCTTTGAAAAGCGCGTGCACCGCATTCGCCGTCAATCGCCTGATGTGGCGGAGATTTCTGACGCGGTGGCGTTGCTGAAGAAAGCAAAGCGCCCTGTGATTATCGCGGGTGGTGGTGTGCAGTATTCGGGTGCTGTTGCTGAATTAACTGCCTTTGCCGAGGCGCATGATATCCCTGTGATCGAGACGATTGCGGGCCGTGCGAATATGCTGCAAGGCCATCCGCTCAATATCGGGCCAGTGGGTGTGACGGGATCCGATAGTGCGAATGCTGTGGCCGAAAAGGCCGATGTGATTTTGGCTGTTGGCACGCGTTTGCAGGATTTCACGACGGGGTCTTGGACGGCGTTTGCAAAGGACGCAAAGATCATCGGGTTGAACGTCGCGCGCCATGATGCGGTGAAGCATTTGTCGATGCCGATTGTGGGGGATGCCAAGCTGGCGTTGGGCGCGTTGAGCGCCTTGGGTGACTATAAGGCCCCTGCGACTTGGGTTGATTTTGCCAAGGCCGAGCGCGTCAAGTGGGTGGCCTATACGGACGAGATCACGACCCCGTCGAATGGCCCGAATTCTTATGCCCAAGCGATCCGTGTTGTGAACGATCTGTGTGATCCGCGCGACCGTGTTGTCGCAGCGGCGGGTGGCTTGCCTGCGGAGGTCACGGCGCATTGGCAGACCAAGGATATTGGCACTGTGGACGTTGAATTCGGCTTTTCCTGCATGGGTTACGAGATCGCGGGTGGCTGGGGTGCGCGGATTGCGCAATCCGAGCGCGAGCCTGAGAAGGACACCATCGTGTTCACGGGTGACGGGTCTTATCTGTTGATGAACTCTGATATTTATTCGTCGGTACTTACGGGTAAAAAGCTGATTATCTGCGTGCTGGATAACGGCGGCTTTGCGGTGATTAACAAGCTGCAAAACAACACAGGCAACGAGAGCTTTAACAACCTGATCGCCGATTGCCCGACAGTGCCTGCGCCGTTCACCGTTGATTTCGAAGCGCATGCCGCGTCGATGGGTGCGAATGCTGAAACTGTCGCGAACCCTGCGGAATTGGGCGAGGCGTTTAAGCGCGCAAAGGCAGCCGATAAGACATCTGTGATCGTGATGAAGGTTGACGCCTACGAGGGTTGGACGACCCAAGGTCACGCATGGTGGGAGGTCGGCACGCCGCATGTGACCGAACATGCCAAGGTTGCCGAGAAGCACGCCGAGATTGAGGCGAGCCGGTCCAAGCAGCGGAAGGGCGTGTGATGGAAGGCATCAAGGCCAACAATTTTGTCGTCGTGGGCCGCGTTGGCATGGACCTGTTTCCTGCCAACGGCGTAGCCACCGAGGATGCGGATAACTTCACCGCCGATATGGGCGGATCATCGGCCAATATCGCAGCGGGGATTGTGAAGCTGGGCGGGAAAGCCGCCCTTGTGACCTGCGTTTCTGATGATGCCGTGGGGCGGTTTTGCCGCAATAAGCTCGCACATTATGGTGTCGATGCGACCTACGTGAAGTCGGTGGGCGGCGAGGCGCGCAATTCGCTCGCACTTTATGAAAGCCGCGTGCAGGGGCATCAGTCGGTGATCTATCGCAATGGGGCTGCTGACTTTGAGATGACCGTCGCGGATGTTGAGGCGGTGGATTATTCCCGCTTTGGTGCGCTGGTCACGGCTGGCACGGTGTTTGCAGCCGAGCCTTCGCGTACAGCCGCATTTCGGGCGTTTGAACTGGCCCGCGCGGCTGGCCTGCCGGTGATTTTCGACGTCGACTACCGCCCCTACTCATGGCCTTCCGCGGAAGTTGCCGAAGAAGTTTTGTCGCGCGCCGCTGCGATGTCTGACGTGATCGTCGGCAATGACGAAGAGTTCGGATTTATGGCGGGTGGCATTGAGAAGGGTCTAGATAAAGCCCGCGAACTTGCCGCCTCAACCGCCACGATTGTTGTTTACAAAATGGGTGCTGAGGGTGCGATAACGATAAGTGCCGAGGGTGAGATGCGCACAGGCATTTACACCGTTGAAGCGCTCAAACCCACAGGCGCTGGTGATAGTTTTATGGCGGGGATGTTGTCGTCTCTGGCGGCTGGCCTTGACCTGAAAACCGCCGTACTGCGCGGCTCTGCTTGTGCGGCGATAGTGGTGGCAAAACCGGGCTGTGCGCCTGCGATGCCCTACCCTGCCGATCTCGATAAATTCTTGGCCGCTCACGCTGGCCCCACAGACGTAACCTAAGGAAATCCCATGCATATTGCACCCCATGACAATCAGAACAAACCGATCGTCGACGCGGATGATCCGAATGTTCCGCTGAATTATTTCAACATCGTCAAGCTCAAGGCTGGCGAGGCGTTTGAATACCAAGTGCCGAACTACGAGACCTGCATTGTGCCTGCGACTGGCACGGTTGATGTCGAGATTGAGGGCGTGTCGTTTAAGGCCGTGGGCAGCCGCGGCGTGGACGTTTGGGACGGCGAACCTGAGGGTGTATATGTGCCTGTCGGCGCGAAGGTGACGATTGTTGCTGTACGTGACACCGAGACATTTATCGCGGGTGCGCGGTACGACAAAGTCCTTGATCCGTTTGACGTGCGTGTGGCCGAGATTGACAAGGTGCAATACGGCTCTGACGACACCAAAACCCACCGCAAGATTAAACATATTTTGGGCACGAAGTATCACGGTAAGGTTGGCCGTTTGCTGGTGTCGGAACTGTTCACAGTTGGTCAAGGCGGCTGGTCCGGGTTCCCTGCCCATAAGCATGACACGGACCGCAAAGACGCGGCTGGTAACATCATCGAGACCCGCCACGACGAGACCTATAACTTCCGGTTTCGCCCCAATCATGGCTCTGGCGTTCAGATCATCCAGCACGAAGAAGGCAAGCCCGGAGATGCGTATCAACTGATGGATCGCTCGACGATTTTGCTCCCCTCTGGCTATCATCCCTGTGCGGTGATGCCCGGTTACGAGATGTATTACTTCACTATTCTGGGCGGCTTAAGCCAACGTAGCTTGGTCCAATATTTTCAACCCACACATGCCGCGCAGATCGAAACGATCCCCGGCATCAAAGACATGATTGCGAAATTCAAATGAGCCTTGTGACATTGGCAGAGGTGCTACAGCCAGCGCTCAAGGGCAACTATGCGGTGGCGGGTTTGGTAACGCTGGGTTGGGAAGATATGCGCGCCTATGTAGCGGCGGCCGAGGCCGAAGGGTGCCCTGTGATTTTGCAGGCAGGACCAGGGTGTCGGGCGCATACGCCGCTGCCGATTTTGGGCAAGATGTTTAGATACTTAGCCGAAGGGGCAAGTGTTCCTGTCGTGGCCCATTTGGATCATGGTTATACAGTTGAGGAATGCCGCGAGGCGCTTGAGTCCGGGTTCACCTCGATTATGTTTGACGGGTCGCGCAAATCCCTGAACGAAAACATTGACGAGACAGCCGCGATTGCCGAGATAGCCCATAAGATGGGCGTGTCTTGCGAGGGCGAGATCGGTTTTGTCGGCTATTCTGGTGGTGAGAATTCGGCGGGTACGGACCCTGCGGAAGCTGCCAAGTTTGCAAAAGAAACTGGCGTTGACGCGATGGCGATTTCTGTGGGCAACGTGCATTTGCAGCAAGATAAAGAAGGCGGCCTCGACATCGAGCGCATCCGCGCGATTGAAGCTGTGACGACGGTGCCGCTGGTCATCCACGGCGGATCAGGTGTGCCCGTGGAGCAGCGCAAATTGCTCGCGACAACCTCATCTGTGTGCAAATTCAACATCGGAACCGAGTTGCGCATGGCGTTTGGTGCAGCCTTGCGCGAGGCTGTGAACGCAGACCCCGACCGCTTTGACCGCGTGACGATCCTCAAGGAAACCCACGATCCACTGGTTGCCACAACCCGCCAAGTCTTGCGTGCTTTTCAAGCGCAGCGATAAGCGCGGGTCGCCCCACGACATGAAAAACGACCCCCTGCTCGACCCGTTTCAGTTGCGCCACCTCACCCTGCGCAATCGTATTATGAGCACGGCCCATGCGCCGTCTTATGAGGAAGGCGGGCATCCGCGGGATCGGTATCGTCTGTATCATGAGGAAAAGGCGAAGGGCGGCATTGGCCTGACGATTATTGGCGGATCAACGAATATTGCCCCTGATAGCCCGTCGGTGTTCGGACAACTTTACGCAGGCGATGACAGCATCATTGCGTGGTTCAAAAAGCTGACGGATGGTGTGCGGTCCCATGGTGCGGCTGTGATGTGCCAGATCACCCATATGGGGCGCAGAACGGCGTGGGATGACGGGCATTGGTTGCCTGTCGCAGGACCGTCTGGCACGCGCGAACGGGCGCATCGGTCGTTTCCAAAGACCATGGAGGCCGAGGATATCAACCGCATTATTGCGCAGTTTGCTGATGCGGCGAAGCGTTGCCAGCAAGGCGGCTTTGACGGAATTGAATTGTTGTCGCATTCACATCTGCTGGGGCAGTTTCTGTCGCCGCTCGTCAACAGGCGTGAAGACGACTACGGCGGCTCGCTCGACAACCGCTTGCGCCTGACCATGCAGGTTTTGGAGGCCGTGCGCGAGGCCGTTGGGCCTGACCTGATTTTAGGAATGCGCGTTACGGGGGATGAGTTGACCAAGGGTGGGCTGGATGCAGATGACTGTGTCGAGATCGCCCGAAAGATTGCGGCAACGGGTGCCGTTGATTTCCTGAATGTCCTTGCGGGCGCGCCTTATGACGATTTGGGTTTGGCTGGCTGGGTGCCGCCGATGGGGATGCCCTCTGCGCCCCATTTGACGGTGGCAGGACGCATACGCAGGGCCGTTAATATACCGATTTTTCATGCGGGCGGCGTGGCTGATATCGCCACTGCGCGCCATGCAGTCGCCGAAGGGCACGTTGATCTGATCGGCATGACCCGCGCCCATATGGCCGATCCATATTTGGTCACAAAGCTTGCCCGTGGTGACGACGACCGCATTCGCCCCTGCGTCGGCCTTGGTTATTGCGTGGACCGCGTGAACCAAGGCAAGGCGGCGGTCTGTGGCCATAACGCGGCGACGGGTCGCGAGGCCAAGATGCCGCATCTGATCACGAAAGCAGAAACTGTCAAAAAAGTCGTGGTCGTCGGTGGCGGCCCTGCGGGATTAGAAGCGGCACGGATATCTGCGTTGCGGGGTCACGACGTCGTTTTGTTCGAAGCAAGCGACAGTTTGGGTGGGCAACTCAAACTGGCAAGCGCTGGCATGACCCGTCGCCAGATTTGGGGCGTTGCGGATTGGCTGATCTCGGAGGTCCCGCATCTTGGTGTGGATGTCCGTTTGAATACTTTCGCGGAGACGGATGAAATCACGGATCAGGCCCCTGACGTTGTGATTATCGCAACCGGCGGCTGGCCTGACGCGCCAGATTTTGAGGGCGCTGCTCTCACCACGTCGAGCTGGGACGTCTTGTCTGGCACGGCGCGATTGAGCGGCGAGGTGATGTTGTTTGACGAAACAGGCGACCACCCCGCGCTGGTCTGCGCGGATGTCTTGGCGCGACTGGGTTGCACGGTCCGCCATATCAGCCCTGATCGGGCGACGGCACATGACCTTGGCCCCACGAACTCTGCCGTTGTCCTGCGCGACCTTGCGAGCCAAGGGGTCACGTTCACCTGCTTTCAAGACATCGAAAAGGTGGCGCAATTGGGGAACCGAAAAGAGGTCACGTTGCGCCATGTATTGACGGGTGAAACATCGGTTCACGTGGTCGACCATGTTGTAATCGAGCATGGCATAACGCCAATGGATGCCCTGTATCACGACCTTAAGGCGCACTCGTGCAACCTTGGCCAGATTGATCAAGACGCGATGGTCGCGGGGCAAAACCCGCTTAAACCGACACAGGCGGAAGGTGGGTTTCTTCTGGCGCGGCTCGGTGATGCGATTTCGGGGCGCAATATTCACGCAGCACTTTATGACGCCTTGCGAATTTGCAAAGATATTTGAAAATCACGAGGCGGTGTAGCGCGCGGGCGCATAGGGCGACATATCGACGTTGGGGGTATTGCCGTCAATCATCTGGGCGATCAGGCGGCCTGTTTTGGGGCCAGCCGTAAGGCCAACATGTTGGTGGCCAAAGCCAGTGTAGATGCCTGTATTTCCGAGTTCTCCGATCAAGGGCAGGCTATCAGGCGTTGAAGGGCGGAACCCCATCCATTCTTGCGTGCCTGAATATATGAGGTCAGGAAACGTTTCTTTTACATGTCGCCTTAGCAATTTAATCGGGGCCTTGCTGGGACCTGCATGATGATCGCCAAGCTCAACAGTGCCCGCACAGCGCAGCCCCATCTCCATCGGGTTCACACCGAATTTTCCCGATACGACCAGCATCGGATTGCGCGGCACTTGTGACGGATTTTCAAAGATCACATGATACCCGCGTTCGGCCTCAAGCGGGACTTTGAGGCCCAGCTTTTTCATCAGGTCTTTTGACCAGATACCCGCCGTGATCACGGCGCGACTGCAATCAAACGTGCCCTGATCGGTTTCGATTTGCGATATACGCCCATTCGTTTTGATGAAATCACGCACCTGAGCCTGAACAAGGGTGCCGCCGTTTTTAACAAAGTGTTTCGCGAGCTCGGCGATGTATTGCCCCGGATTTGTGATGTGACCCTGTCCTTCTAGCACGGCCAAGCACTGAATGTCGGGGCCAAGGATCGGTTCGCAGTCTTGAACCGCGCGCCCTGTGACGATTTGCGGGCTAAGGCCTGCGAGTTTCTTCATGCTCCACGCATAAGAATCCGCCTCAAAATGCGCCTTGGATTTATAGACAAAACTGAATTTGCTGTCACAGACCCAGCGCTCCAAATCCGTGCCTCGGACCAGCGATTTATGCTGATCGACGGTGTCGCTTAAGAGGGGGATCAAATGTGACACGATGCGCCGTGTCGCGGCATCGTTGGCATGCGACACAAACTGCGCCAGCCAAGGCAGCATCTTTGGGACATGCGCCCACTTCATGAACAGCGGGCTATTGGGGTCGAGCAGAAGCCGCGGCGCGTCCCGCCAGAGCGTGGGCGATGTTACAGGTGCGACAGCCCACCCAGCCAAAAGCCCCGCATTGCCAAAAGACGCCCCCATGCCGGGAGCGCCCTTGTCCATCAGCGTGACCGCTTGCCCCGACCTTTGCAGCCAGATGGCGGTGGAGATTCCACACATCCCTGCGCCGATGACGATGATGGGTTTGTCCGTCATAAACCTGTCCTTAACACCGCATGTTGGCTCCGTTTGGATCATAGATTGGCCCGCCAAGCACTTTGGCGTCATAGAAATTGCCCAAGATTTCGACCTGCAACTTTGTGCCTGCCACCGCGCTCTCGGCCGAGACATAGCCCATCGCCATGGACATCGCCGACCTGTGACCAAACCCGCCAGAGGACACATAACCAACAGCCGCACCATCTTTCAGGATTGCCTCGTCATTACTGACGTCGATCCCGTCCACGTCAATGGTTATTGTGACCAGCTTTTGCGCAGGGCCTGCGTCGCGGATGGCTTGGGTCGCCTCTTTGCCGACGAAGTCTTTCTTCCAGTTGATAAAGACGTCCATCCCACTGGCGACAGCATCAAAATCGGGGCGGAATTCGAGGGTCCATACGCCCCAGCCTTTCTCCAGACGCATCGACATCAACGCCCGCGCGCCATACCAGCGATAGCCCAGATCGGCGCCCGCATCCTCAATCGCTGTGGCCAGACGCAACAGGTATTGCGGCTTGCAGTAGATTTCATAGCCAAGCTCGCCCGAGAAACTGATGCGGTTCAGAATGACAGGTACGTCGCCGACAAAGGTCTGGCGCAGATCGTGGAATTTGAACGCCTCGTTGGACACATCATCGCGGGTAATACGTGCCAGCAGCGCGCGAGATTTTGGGCCAGACAATGCGATACCGTGCCAGTCGCCGCTTGCATTTTTATAGGTCACATCAGCAGGCAAATCTTTTTCAAACCAGCGACGATGCGCCTCTTGCATCGCGCCCGATCCAAACAGCATGAAGTGGTCGTCATTCAGACAGGCGACGGTCAGATCGCCGTAAAGCTTGCCCTTTGGTGTCAACATGGGTGTCAGCGCCAGACGCCCCGCCTTTGGCACATAGCCCGCTAAGGTTTTGTCCAGATAAGCGCGTGCGCCTGCACCTTTGAATTCGTGCTTTGAGAAGTTCGCGATCTCGATCCCACCCACGGCCTCTTGCACCGCTTTGACCTCGCGCGCGACGTAATCATGGGAACGATTACGCTCGAAGGTGGGTGATTCATGCGCGTCGTCGGGACCGTCGGCAAACCAGAGCGCATTCTCAAGGCCAAACCCTTGGCCCATCCGCGCACCTTTCGCGACCAGTCGGTCATAAAGCGCCGTCGTTTTTTGCAACCGTCCCTTTGGCAGGGTCTCATTGGGGAAGGTCATCACAAAGCGCCGCTCGTAATTCTCGGTCGATTTGATCGTGCCCCAATCAGGCGTCGCAAATTCACCAAAGCGCGCCACATCCATCGCCCAAACGTCAATCGAAGGCTCTCCGTCAATCATCCATTCGGCCATCGTCAGCCCGACACCGCCGCCCTGACAAAAGCCCGCCATGACGCCCACGGCGACCCAGTAATTCTTCATGCCCGGAACAGGGCCAATCATCGGGTTGCCATCGGGGCCAAAGGTGAAGGGGCCGTTGATCATATCCTTGATGCCCGCCTCGCCAATGGCGGGGATACGCTCGAACGACATCTCCAGACGGTCGGCGATGCGGTCAAGATCAGGCTGCAACAACTCGTGCCCAAAGGACCAAGGCGTGCCGCCGATTTTCCAAGGTGTACCCTTCGGCTCGTAGGTGCCAAGCAACATGCCTTGGCGTTCTTGGCGGAAGTAGATATTCGCCTCGTAGTCGATGCCAGCGGGCAAACGCCCTGCCTCGCCCATGGTCTCCATCCGCTCTGCGATCAGGGGGATTTTGTCGGTGATCAGGTAGTGGTGCTCCATCGGTTGTACGGGCAAATGCACGCCCGCCATATGGCCGACCTCACGCGCCCAAAGACCACCGCAGTTGACGATCTGTTCGGCGTTGATCTGCCCCTTTGGCGTGGTCAAATCCCACGAGCCGTCAGGGCGCTGGGACATTGCTGTCACACCACAATGGGTGAAATATTGTGCGCCATAAACGCGGGCCGCCTTAGCAAATGCGTATGTGGCGCCTGACGGGTCAAGGTCGCCATCTTGGTCATCCCACAACGCCGCGTGATAGTGTTTGGGATCAATCAGCGGGTGCCGTTCGGCCAGTTCTTTGGGGCTGATAAACTCTTGGTTAAGCCCCATATAGCGCGCCTTGGACCTTTCGCGTTTCAGGTAGTCATACCATTCTTTTGTGGACGCCGCATAGAACCCACCTGTGATGTGCAGGCCCACAGAATGGCCTGACAATTCTTCAATCTCTTTATAAAGATCAATGGTGTAGCTTTGCAGGCGGCTGATGTTCGGATCGGATGAAATCGTATGGATTTGCCCTGCCGCGTGCCAGCTAGAGCCTGATGTCAACTCGTTGCGCTCCAGCAGCACCACATCCTTCCAGCCGAATTTCGCAAGGTGAAACAAGATCGAACAGCCGACCACACCGCCACCGATCACGGCCACCTTTGCATGCGACGGAAGCGGTTTGCCTGTGGCGGTCTCGTCGTTTTGAATCTCGGGCATATGAGCCTCCTCAGTTGAATGGCAAGCGACGGAAACGGTCGGGCGTTGCGAGATCATTCAAAGGGTGAAGCGGGCCGTTGTCCACAAAATTTTGGAGCCAATGGTTCAGCGCAGAGCGGTCTAGTTTGACGCAAAAGCGCAGCCTTCATCGCCTCGCACGCCCCGACAATGCGCAGGGCACGCTAAATGCCCCAAAGCACCGCGAAATTCGTCGCGATGTAATCGGGGCAGCAAAGCCAAGCCGCCAGAACAATTAGGACACCTGCGGGATGTCAAAACGGGCTTACCCCAGTTTTGACATCCTTGCTCAAATTTTCTAATCCAGTTCCTTCGTACGCTCACGCAGGACGAATTTCTGGATCTTGCCAGTTGAGGTTCTGGGAATGGTCGTGACCACAAACTTACCCGGAACCTTGTAGGCGGCGAGCCTTTCACGGCACCACACGCGCAGCGCGTCGGTGTCGATATCATGGCCTGCTGTTGCCTCGACAAAGGCGCAGGGCGTTTCGCCCCATTTGTCATGTGGCATGGCAACAACCGCCGCAATCTCAACACCCGGATAGCTGTAGAGCACCTCTTCCACTTCGATGGAGGAAATGTTCTCACCGCCTGAAATGATGATGTCCTTGGAGCGGTCTTTCAGCTGGATATAGCCGTCGGGGTGGATCACGCCCAGATCACCAGAATGGAACCAGCCGCCCTCAAACGCTTTTTGCGTGGCGGTGGGATTGCGGAAATAGCCCTTCATCACGACGTTGCCGCGGAACATGACCTCGCCCATTGTCGCACCGTCACGCGGGACGGGCTGCATCGTTTCGGGGTCAAGCACATCAAGACCTTCAAGCGGCAGATAACGCACACCTTGGCGTGATTTCAGGCGAGCTTGTTCGGGAAGCGGCAGGGACGACCAGTCTGCGTGCCAGTCGTTCACAACCGCAGGGCCGTACGTTTCGGTCAGCCCATAAAGATGGGTCACGTCAAAGCCAGCCGTCTTCATGTCCGCCAATAGCTTTTCTGGTGGCGGGGCGGCAGCGGTGAAGAATTGCACGGTATGATCAAGCGTGCGTTGCTGATCGGCGGGTGCAGAAATCATCAACGACATGACAATCGGTGCACCGCAAAGGTGTGTGACGTTCTCATCGGCCAAGGCGTTCCAGATTGGCGCGGCGCGGACTTGGCGCAGGCAAACATGGGTGCCGATGATCGCGGAAAGGGTCCAAGGAAAACACCAACCGTTGCAGTGAAACATCGGCAAGGTCCAGAGGTAGACCGCATGTTTGGACATTGAAGTGGTCAGCGCATTGCCCTGCGCCAAAAGATAGGCGCCACGGTGGTGCGAGACGACGCCCTTTGGATCACCCGTTGTGCCAGAGGTGTAGTTGATCGAGATCGCGTCCCATTCGTCTTCGGGCATTAGCCAAGCGTAGGCAGGATCGCCATCTGCAAGAAATGCCTCGTAATCGGTCCCATCAAAGACCGCCCTTGCGCCGTCATATTCGGGGTCGTCAACTTGGATCACCAACGGCTTGACCGTGGCCAAGGCCAAGGCCTCTTGCATCAGCGGCATGAACTCCGCATCGACGATCAGGATCTTGGACATCGCGTGATCAAGCTGGAACGCGATGATCGCCGCATCAAGCCGCGTGTTGATCGAATGCAAAACCCCGCCGCACATGGGCACGCCATAATGACATTCCAGCATGGCAGGCGTGTTGGGCAGCATCGCCGAGACGGTGTCGCCTCGTGTGATCCCGCGCTGTGTCAAAGCCGAGCCGAGCTGCCGCGAGCGAGCATAGAAGTCTGCATAATTGCGGCGCAATGCCCCATGAATAATCGCCGTATGGTCGGGGAAAACCGATGCTGCGCGTTCCAGAAACGTGAGCGGCGTCAGTGGCTGGTGGTTTGCTGGGTTGCGGTCTAGATCGGTGTTGTAAGGGTTCATGTTAGACGTCCTTCCACTTGGCTGCACGCTTTTCGATGAACGCCCCAATGCCCTCTTCGGCATCATGGGCCAGCATGTTGTCGACCATCACCCCAGAGGCATAGTCGTAAGCCTCGGTAAGGGTCATCTCGCGCTGCGCATAAAAAGCGCGTTTGCCAGTGGCGAGTGTCATGCTGGATTTGGACGCAATCTTGCGGGCCATTTCCGTGGTGGCGTCTTGCAGCGTGGCCTCGGATGCAACGCGGTTGACCAGCCCGATTTCGGCGGCGCGCGTGGCGGAGGTCATATCGCCCGTTAACAGCATTTCCATCGCGTGTTTGTTGGACACGTTGCGCGATAGGGCAACCATGGGTGTCGAACAGAAAAGCCCGATGTGAACCCCGGGCGTGCTGAACTGTGCGGTCTCGGCGGCGATGGCCAGATCACAGCTTGCGACCAATTGACAGCCTGCTGCTGTCGCGATGCCTGTGACTTCGGCGATCACTGGCTTGGGGCAATTGACGATACCCTGCATGACGCCAGAACACATGGACATCACGGAGGCAAAATACGCCTTACCGCCATCTGCATTGGCGCGACCTGCTGTCATCTCTTTCAGATCGTGGCCCGCGCAAAACGCAGGGCCATTCGCAGCCAAGACGATCACACGCACAGCAGGGTCCTTGCCCGCCGCGTCAAAGGCTGCACCAAGTGCGCCGAGCATCGCCTCGGACAGCGCATTGCGTCGCTTCACATCATTGAGCGTGAGGCGCAGAATTCCCTCTTCGCTCAGGTCACTTAAGAGAATATCACTCGACGTCATGGGGCTGCTCCTTTGGCGATACTTAGCGGATGTTGATTTCAACACTATCCGCAAGCGTGTTGGCAATAAAGCAATACCGATGTGCGCGATCCTGCATCTCGGCCATTTGCGCGTCAGTCACGGAAAACCCGGTGTCAAAGCGCACCACAGGATGCAGATCAATCTGCGTCACCGACATTTGCCCCTTAGGGTTCTTGCCTAGATGCGCTTCGGCGTAGTCGTGATAGCTTGCCACGGGCCAGCCTGCTTTTGCGGCCAAGGCAAGAAACGTCATCATGTGGCAGCTTGAAAGTGCAGAGGCCAGCGCCTGCTCGGGGTTTGTATTGGCAGGATCACCGCCCCAATCGGGGGCAGAGTCCACGGTAATGTCGTAGTTTTGGTTCATCTGCACCGTATGTGCGTTAGAATAGGTGCCCGTCGCAAACTCGGGCTCGGCGCGCTGCCAATGCAGCTCGATGGATAGATCGGACATATTAGGATCTCTTTTCAAATGAGCAGTGTTGCAGTGCGCATTTTCCTAAGACAATGCGCACTGCGTGAGGTGCAGGTACTTTACGCCGCTGCGATCTGCTTTTTCGGGTCATAGAACGGACGCTCGACGACAGTCGCTTTTAACACGCCCGCCTTTGTCACGACGTCCACTTCGGCACCGAGTACCGCCGCATCTGCCGCAACC
>Ga0102891_1000327_pt1 | contig 18215 bp, 15 predicted proteins | sample Colrivmet1552A02_FD_84503 | JGI IMG/M metagenome (GOLD analysis project Ga0102891, IMG submission 84503) | Estuarine microbial communities from the Columbia River estuary - metaG 1552A-02 | ecosystem: Environmental > Aquatic > Marine > Intertidal zone > Estuary | place: USA: Columbia River...
ACGCAAGTACATACAACAAATATATCATAATACTAAGAGCAATGCCCGCAGCACCGTTCCAGATAAACGCTTTGCGCCTACGCTCTTGCGCGTATAAAGTCTTTTCCCGCTGCTCGCGTATCTTCCTACGCATACCTAATAACTCTTTGTAAGCGTCAGGGCCGTAGGTGTACATAAGTAATTCACGCAACTCTGTTTCTTGTTGCTTTATTCGTTTATCGTGCGCGTACATTTCTAGTGCTTCTTGCTCGACTGACTTAGACGCTACCAGTCTTCGGAAGATAGGTGGATTCTCTGCTTGTCTCTTAGCTTCGTTGAAGTCACTAACAGCGCCATACCACTTACCAACTTGGCCAAGGGTATCTTCGATCTCTCTGCCCATTGACACCATCTTCTGTACAGTCTTAAAAGCACTTGTAGCCATTGCCACAGCGGTAATCGGGTCAATCATAAATAGTTACCTCCGCTGGGTTTACATACACTGGCTTGCAGTAAGCGTGTACAGGTGTGTCGTATCGTCTTATAGTTCCCTGTATTGTTAACTCTTCAGCGAACCATCTACATCTTGTTATGTCGTGCCAGTAGCTTGTGGCCTCTGCGTCAACAGTACCGTCGATCAGGACTATCAACGCAAAGACCAGCTTCATTACTCGGTTACTTCCTCAGCAGGCGCAGGTTCAGGTTCAGCTTCGACCACTGGAGCCCAAGGCATAGCCGATTCAACAATCGGAGTTACCTTTTCGTCAATCTGCTTCTGGATTTGGCCATTCACATGTTCTTCATAGCCGCCGACAACGATAGCCTGAATCCAGCCGAGTACGATTTCTTCAGTCAGCGTATCAAACTGCTTGAAGTTTTCTTCGGTCAAGTTGGCAGCAGAGAAAGGAGTAGCGCCAGAGAATGTTCCCTCGTTGCCGTTCTCGTCTGTGCCGATCTTTTTCCAGTAGGTCTGGCAGACTGCATTGGGTAATACAACGCCATCGCCAAGGGTTTCGTTTTTAGTTTTGAGGGAAGTGATTTCCCAAGTGTAAGTTATTGCCATTTCAATGCTCCTTCTGAGCGTTATGCGTTTTCCAACGCGGATATTCGAGCTTCAAGCTCTTGGATTGTTTTCACTAGCAGGGGTACTAGTTTAGCTTGGTCTAGCGCCTGCAAGCTACTAACAGTTTTGGTAATTCCTTCTTCGTCCGTGATTTCTTCCGTTGCATCTTTCTCTCCTACTACAGCGTCTGGAACAACCTCCTTAACTTCGTGCGCTAAGAATCCGTCTGTACGTTGCTCGCTACCAATCCACTTGAAATTAATTGGCTTGAGCTGGAGCAGTCTTGAGGTTGCGTTTTCCATCTCTTGCAAATCTTCTTTAACTCTATAATCCGAAGTAGTGGCATAGGTTGTTGAGAAGTTGTTTGAGGTGATTCTTCCGTGAACCGTGCCACTAGAGTTAGTAAAGTTAATGTGGTACTGCGTAACACCATTAGTGCTACTTTGCGCTTTCGACGTTATGTTAGGGTCTGTTCCGGTCTCAGTAGTTCCGCCAGCAATTATTAAACGTCTATTGAAAACCGCGTTCTGAGTCGAGAAAAACGCAAGCTGCGTCGCTCCAGCGTAGAAGAAAACCGAGCTTCCAAAGTTAATCCCCATATTTACATTACTGTATGGGCCGTCTCCGATGAAGTTAGTAGTAGTTCCGCCAGTGTATACGCGGCCCCCAGCGATTATGTCACCAGCAACATTAACACTTGTTCCTGTGGTGTTAGGGTCTACATAGTACGCAGTGTTATTGGAGTCGTAGAAGATTGGGGCGCGAGATGAACCTGAAGCGTAGGAATTGCCGCTGCCATCCCATTGATGTACTAACGCCCCAACATGGGTTGAGATGCCAAAGTTTGTATTACCTGCTGTTCCTACTGGGTTCTTTCCTACTCGCCAATCAACTCCAGAGGATGCACTAAAAGTCGCATAGCTTGAAGTTGCGCCAGTGCCAACATTTACAAATGAAGCCATTTGCTGTGGAGAACCATTGCCTGCGCCGCTTGTATTTACATTAAGTAAATTAAGCGATGAGGTACCATTAGGGTCTACATAATAATTAGTGTCGTTGGAGTCGTAGAATAAACTCCCATAAACAGTGCCGCCCCCTCCGTTGTTTCGGTTATATACCATTGGGTATAACCAACCGGTATAGTTGTCGTTATTCCATTGGGTTTTATAAGCAAGGTCGCCAGTATGAGCCGCATATAACTGGAATGAATGGTTCAGCGCTCGCCATGACAATATGCTACCGTATGTATATACATTTGGGGGCTGATTGCTATAAGCGCCGCCATTGATGTCATTAACTTGCACAACATTAAATTGGCCTATAGAGTTTGTTAAGGATTGCCAATCGCCAGTAAAAAACCCGCCGTACGTTGCTATGTTAGTAGCATCGTATCTTTCGTCTTGAACGATTCTAGCGAATCTGCTCGTACTATTAGGGTCTACATAGTATCCAGTGTTGTTGGAGTCGTAGAAGACTGGGGCGCGGAATGAGCCTGACGCAGTGACGTTACTAGATCTATCAATCAATAGAGCGGTTGTTCCCCAGCCACCGTTTCTATGTCCGTGATCCATGTTGATTCGGAAGTTATCATCGGAGTAACCGTATCCAACACTCCATGTATTAGTGTTATATGCAGAAGAAAACAGGATTGACGGACGGTCATACCCAGAAGCTGTACTAGCAACTCTAAACTCAGAAACAATGCCCCAAGAATTATCGCCGTTTTGGTTTTGGAACAGACTTCCAACCCCATTTGCGCCACTAGCCTTAGTTACAGTTAAAACAGTTCCACTAATACCGCCTAAGTTAGATGCTCCGTTAGGGTCTACATAGTATCCAGTGTTGTTGGAGTCGTAGAATATGGGGGCGCGAAAATCTGCCTTGGCGTATCCCGTACCATTTAAACCAAAGTAATGCGAAACATTGTTCCAGTCGCCAAACGTCACGCCATTATAAGCAGTAAGGTTTATCGCACCAGATGATGTACTGGTAAAGCTCCCGCCTTGCCATGCGTTAGAAAATGAATGGATTGTATTGTGATTTGAAGAATTTTCGTAGAAACGAACTCGACCATAGTCACCGCTACCTACCCCATAATTTATGTCAAGCCCTTTATTGTTACCACCTTCACCATTAACGCCAATGGTAGCATTTCCGTTAAACAACACTGACTTGTCGTACTTCAATGTCATAACACTAGTGCCGCCACGACTAGAGTATAAATTTAAATAGCTGTAGAACCTGAACTGCGTACCGTTAGTTTCACCAACGTGGGTTCCGCCGGGATAATTTATTGCGTGGTTGTTATCACCAGCTCCAGCGAAATAGAGCCTGCTGAAGTTTAAGGTCAGATTGCCTGACACAGATAGAGCATTAACATTACTGGTGCTTGCAGGGTCTACATAGTAACCAGTGTTATCGGAGTCGTAAATTCCCTGCGTATGTACAGACATGGAGGAAATTAACCCAGAAGACCCAAAATTAGGATTTGTAAGAGCTGGAGTTGGTGGGTTATCTATGTAGGTGGTGTTATTGTTATTAACAACAGTTGCTCCCCATACCCCAGCGCCCGGAGCTGATGTATAAAAGCCAGATGTAGCGGTTACTTCAGCCCACGCATTTCTGTACGTACTGCACCATATATAAAAATCAGTATAGTAGACTGGTTGCCCTGAATAGTTATAGCCGGCAGAAGTTGTAGCCCCTTGAACTAGGCGTATATTAGTATCGTTTGTGGCGCGGTGTTTTACATATACTTCTGGATCATTTTGATTATACCCCTGTTGAATGGTGTATGAAGATGAGTGATTTTCGTAGTACTTAGATCGTAACTCTACTTCAAGATTGATAGGGTCACCTGTCCAATGGTTGGGACAGTAGTAAATGCGTAAAAACTGAGTTTGCCGAGGATTAACATTATTAGATATTGTAACCGGCGAGTTCCAATGATACTTTTTGTCGTGTGATTTCGTAAGCCCCTCAACTGAGTTAAGAGACAATTGCCCTAGTATTGACGCACCAGCAGGGTCTACATAGTAACCAGTGTTATTGGAGTCGTAAAAGATTGGGGCGCGGACATCGACGCTGTTTGTTGCCGATGAGCCAATCGGCATCGCGAAATTCGTGTAATTGCCATCGTGAATAAATTCACGCCATGCTTGCCAAGTAGTAGCAAAGCTTCTGCGGAACCACATACGGTCATCGTAAAAATTTTGGACAATCTGACCACCCCAATTTCCTACCGAACCGCTGTCTACATCACCCCACTGAATAACCTTAAAATCACCCGAACTTGTTGGCTGATTGTATGCGCCACCTGAAGGAATGTAGTTTGTATATGCCCTAAATACTTGGGGTGAAGTGCCAAGCGTATTGAAGTCAGTGTTTACATACCTTGCTTGGTTAAGGTCAGTTGCTTTAGTTGCTGTAGCCGCGTTGCCAGTAATAGTATTGGCTACAGTTAGGTTGATGAGGTTCGATGTACCATTAGGGTCTACATAGTAGCCAGTATCATTGTAATCGTAGTATATCGGTGATCTAGTGCTTGTTTCTCCAAATAAAAGACCGGCCCTCCAATATCCGTTATCATCACACCAAGCGCCCCAGCTACCGGCCTGATTTAAAAAGCCAATTCGATCAGAGTTGCAATGTATAACTCTTGCGCCTTGGTCGCTATCACCCATCGTGATATAAGACGCAGTACTAGCGTTTCCTACTGTTATGTTTCCGTCAAACGTAGCTGATACTAAAATAGACGTTGAAGTGGGGTCTACATAGTAAGAAGTGTTAGCGGAGTCGTAATAAATAGGCGAACGCATAGAGACATCACCTAATATGTCTCGCGCAGCAAAATCTGCGTAGCCTGAACCGGGGTTATCTAAAACTGCTATTCTTCCAGACGACTGCAACCCAATCTGTGAAGCTACACGCCCGCTCCAATGGAATGCAAGTCTAGGGGCTTGGATGTAATTATCGGTTCCCGCGCCATTAAAAGCAGATTCTCTAACTTGAAAGGCTGCATTCCAATAAGCACTGCTAGATAAGTTTGGTGCAGCAGCTCCGCCCAACATAATATTAGAAAGGTTGCTAATGCCAGCAGGGTCTACATAGTAGCCAGTGTTATCGGAGTCATAGAAGACTGGGGCGCGGAAACTATAGTTAGTATTTACGTAAGACGCAGTTGAGGTAAGGCTAATTCCATAGCCTTCAATATTTAACTGCCCGTAAGCGCCGGTATCGCGGCTGTAAGAAATCAGATAAGCCGTAGTTCCAGAGGCCCCTATTTCGGCAGCGTGGCTAGTAAAACCACCAGTAGTTTGCCCCCACCAGCCAGTCGCCCTAACTTGCCCAGAGGTAAATAGTTCGTTTGCTTTGACTGTAGCTATACGACTTGTACTATTAGGGTCTAAATAAAAGCCAGTATTATCGGAGTCGTAGAATATTGAGGCGCGAGCAGAACCTGATAGGTAGAGGTCTTTGAAGCGAGCGTTTGAAAAGCCTAAATCAATGGCGTTATCTTTAAATGAGCCATCTCCATCAGAAGGTCGAATAGTGTTGTCACTAATGACTCTTATGCCTGTAGTCCCTGATGCAAGATGAATTGCGGCACCGTTGCAACCAATACTACCTACGGTTGTGCCGTTTTTGGCAAACTCAAGAATGTTTCCGTCACTAGTGTTTCTATTAAGGTGCATGACGTAATTGCTATTCACTGAGAAGAAAGACCTGTTGTCACTTCCGCCCCTAATACTTACCCCAGCATTGGTATTTCCCGCTCCTGCCGCATCGTCAGTAGTACCCACCAACAGGTTGCCTGAGTTATCAAATCTAGCTTTTTCATTTTCGTGTATTTCAAAAACAATTCCAGCATTACTATCATTAGTTTTAGTAGCTAATGTTAGTAATCTGTCGTCGCCTCTAATTTCTTGAACATAACTACCTAAATTGTTGTAATCGTGCTGAATCATTGTCCCTGCGCTAAGGACATTGACTTCACCATTTATATGCCCAACGCCTGATAGGTGGAGGTCTCTGAATCGGTTAGCACCAGCTAAACCTAAATCCAAAGCAGCGTCACTACCGCCACCAGTTCCTGCATTAATAGGATAAATAGAGTTAACAACAGGATTAAAATTAATGCCTGCGTCACCAGAACCTATGTAGAGGTTGCCGCCGTTGCCAGTACCAATACTACCTACGGTTGCGCCGTCTTTTTGGAAGCTAGTGATGGTTCCGTCATTACCTGTACGGTTTACATAATGGACAACATCCTGATAGACAGCCTGCTGAATTTGACCATTAGCTAAAACGCCAACGCCATCGTTTGTGCCGCTGTTGTTGTAAAGGCTATTGCCGTCAGTGCATCCGACATTTACGTTGCCTGATGAGTCTATGCGCATACGTTCTGCGGCGTTGACCTTGAACTGCATATTGTTATTAGTCTGGTCAATAATATATGCAGTACTTAAAGCAGGACTACCTGCCAAATAAACTGTGTTTGTATCAGCGTAGATGTTTAGATTTGTACCGCCAGTTTTTCCAATAGTCGCTTTTACGCCGTCACCAGCACCATCTACAACAAGCCCATCCATCGTGGCTGTGCCAGTAAAACTCGGACTAGCGAGCGGAGCTTTCAATGCAATGCTGTTTGTTACCGTAGTAGCAAAGTTAGGGTCATCGCCTAACGCAGCAGCAAGCTCGTTGAGCGTGTCTAACGTAGCAGGAGACGAATCGACGAGGTTGCTGATCGCTGTGCCAACGTAGGACTGGGTGGCGTAGCTCTGTGAAGCGTGATCACCCCAGCCGTAAGCAGTGTTCCAGTTGGCTGAGTTGTCTGCGAACGGAAGCGTGTACACAGTATCAGTGCTAGTGATTGTGAAGTTAGGGTAAGTGCCAGATACGCTGGTAGCACCGGCACCAGTCAAGGCAACAGTCTGGTCTGGGGCAGTGTTAGATATTACGCCGCCAGATAGCCCAATGCCAGTACCCGCGCTAATCTCGCCTCGAACGGCTGTAGTAAAGTCAGCAGATACTGCTTGGTTACTAGCGTTTCCTAGAAAGAAGTTACCATCGTTTAGGTTTGGGGTGGCGTTAGTACGCCCCGCGCCCATCACCTTTATAGAGCCTGTGGATGCGTGAGATCGCGTAACCTTACCAATCTTCTGAATCTGTGACGCTTCGCCCGTAGGAGCTGTCGCAGTTAGGGTGCCAGTGTCGCTAATGTAAAGCTCATCGCCTTCACTAAATGACGATGTGTCCATTCCCTGCAATGTTCCGAACGTAACTACTGAGCAGTCGGCATTTAGAGATACAGTATCATTGACGATACCAAAGCACGGCATCTTGTTAGCATCATTTGCATCAGCTTTGCTAACTACTGTTTTGTTACCGCTAATCCCAGATATGTAGACAGGATCACCTTTGGTCAACGCCTCGCCCGCGCTACCCTTAAATAAGATAGCACCAGTAAGATTACCCTCAAACAATGGCGCTTCTACGTTACCCGTAAATACCGCGCCAGCTAAAGGAGCGTATAAAGACAAATCTATAGCTGTAAGGTCTGGTGGAGTGTATGTGAACACGCCGGAGTTATAGGCTAAAGCAGCCGTTCCGACCGCCGTAGTAACAACACTTAAATCGCCTGACTCTAACTTATCGGTATTAAGATTAGTAAAGTTAGCATCAACTTCATTATTAGTTAGGGGCGAGCCTTTGCCCGACCTTGTAGTAATCGTAGACATCGGTTGCCCCTTCTAATTAAGCTGCGCTAAGTGTAATAGTCCAAGTGATCGCCATAGTATCGTTAGCGCCCTTGTTAACAACTGGGAACGTGGTGCGACACAGCATGGTTCCTGCGGTAGCAGCGTTAAAGATGCCAGCTTCAGTAACCGCGCCAGTACCTTCGCCAGCTTCAAAAGAAGACACGTAGGTGACTGTGTTAGCACTAGCTACAGTAGAGTCAAGTGGCTCACGAGCGCCAAGCACTGACTGCAAGTTAGTGTCTGCTGCCGCTGGAGTGGTAGTGCCAGACCCTACAGCCATGTGGCTCATAACGCCCGCTGTGGCGTTAGCCATGCGTGAGCATATAAAAGTTAAGCCCGCGGAAACGATAAGGTTCTTCTCTTCCCGCCGCTCTTTAACTTTTCCGTCTTTATCGGTAACAGTGATAACAAGGTCACCTTGTAGCTTAATTGTTTCGTTAATCATTACACACCTCAAAAAGTTCTGCTAAATCCGACGTAGTCTTCTGCGAAGTAGAAAAGATTATCTACGTAGTCTTGTCCATACAACGAACCAGAGTCGCCAAAAGAAGCTGATTCACTGAGAGTTACACCTGTTGATTTTACATTAGAATCTGTTGCATATCCATTGTCTGATACATTAGTAGCGAATAATACAGCAGCAGAGTCCGCTGAAAACACCGCGTCGCTTTTAGTTAGCCCTGTGCTGAAAGTGAGAATTTCCCCTTGCTGCACTGTGTCACTAAAGCTAACGCCAGAGAAAAACGTAAGCTGTTCACCGATTACACCCGCGTCTACAAACTCTCTTAAGAAGTTATTTTGTAGCGCAGCAACGTCTAAGACCGCGCCAAAATCAGACGTAGCCTTAACAAACGTCATTGTTTGATCGTCGTCTAAGACTGCTTCGCCGTCGAAATCGTCCGTAGCCGTAACAAAATCGTACAGGTTGGTAGATACGTCAAACGCTAGTGTTTCTGACTGGCCTACAAGCTCAGATAGAACCTTGGTTGGCGTTAGTAGAAACACCTCATTACTAGCGTTAAATACACCGAAGTCCGTGTAGTCTCGTCGATATGCAGTAGTGAAAGCTAAGGAATCGACCGTTGCTGCCGCGTCTACTTTGGTAGCTCCAAAACCACGTCGCGACAAATCACTAGTGCTACCAAAGTCAGCGTGGTCGCGTGTAAACGCCACTTGCCTGTTGAAAGTATCCGCAGTGCGAGCTACGTCTGCGGCCACTTTATTTGGGCGAATACTTACTAGCTGCGTAGCCAAGCCAACGTCTTGCAAAGACTTGTTGACTCCGCGTCTGACAAACTCACTAGTGGTAACAGTGTTGTAAAGCGCTTTGGTTGTAGCTACTCTGGTTACATCGCTTGTTCTAGCAGCGTTAGTAAGCGACTTGCTTAGGTTCACTGTCGCTATATCAGCGCTAAATATAGTGTCGAACGCGCTGTGGCGTAGTATAAATATACCTAGCTCTATAACTGTAGGAACTATGTCTGTGTACTGAACTAAAAACGTTGGAGCTACGGTGCTACTTACGAAGGTAAAATTAGTACTAGTAAGCTCATACGTAGCTGCTACGTAAGAAACATCGTATGTTGTGTCAGTTATGGAGACGTCGTAAGTCGCGTCAGAAGTCTCGACGGAGAACGAAGGCCGTACAATTTTTAACTCAGCGTCCACTAAGTGCCGCCGCCTTAATCGAAGTCGTTACGTACTTTGAACTTTACTAGATCGTATATGGTCTGAATCCCGCCAGTAGCGAAAGTAACCTCAAGTTCCCCTTCGTACAAACCGTCCGCTGTAAAAGAGTTCCCCGTAAAGGGAACTACTACGGCGCCATTATCTGGGTCAGAGACTATGCCAGCTAGCGTAGCAGTTACAGTTGTGCTACCTATAAGCCGGATTCTTAGCGCTACACTAGCGTCAGTCAGGTTTATCGGTGCCCAAGTACTAGAATCATTCGCGTCGTACGTGACGCCGTCGGGACTAGAACTGGCGTCCTTAAGCACGAAACGCAGGTCAGGTAACGTATCGCCAGTAACAAGTTTTAAAGTATCTAGATACGCCATTACTTACCCCTAAACAGTCGGACTAACGCCACTTAAGCCTTTTATCTCAATGCCTAGCGCGTTAGCGAAAGCGCCGTAGTGGGCCTGCGCTCGTTGCGCATTGCCCGCGTACTCACTGTCTTTTGTATACGCACGGTAGAGAACGTAGTCCATAACGATGTTACCGTAAATGTCCGGTAGATCGATGCTGCCTACTACGTCAGTGTAATCAGAGCCATCCGCAGGTTCTGCTACATCAGTAGGATACGCTGAATAGCTGATATCGATAACTGTAGTAGCCAAAGCAGGTGGGTAAACAAAGAAAACTTTGGGATCGCGTGGGTCGTATGTGTAGTGTACCGCGCTTATGTTACCACTTAGGTTATACCAATTTGGTATCTGCGAGTCTAGGACTACGCGGGGAACCATGCGGACAGACGAGTTGTTGCTGCCCACGGCGGAGTTTCTAATCACGTCGATTAGCTTCGCGCCGTCAACTGGAAGCGCCTGCTTAGGCCCGGCTACGCAAGTTTTAGATACGTTTTTAATAGACGCGTCTGGGCGATATAGGATAACTTCCCGCTGCCCGTCGTTAAGGTAACGAACTAGCTCAGGTATTGGCCATCTGACCGACGTAGTATCTTGCAAGGTATCTACTACACGGCGAATAATTGATTGTGCTGAAAGTGCCATAGTTTACCTCACTAATGGGCGGTTTTTAATTCTCGTGCCACCACGGATTCTTCCGTAATAGCTTTCTACTTTGGCTTGCGCGCTCTGTTTACTTGCTGTTACAGCCATATTGGCGGACAACAGTTCGTTTGTGAACGGCATGTTAGGCATACCCGCTAGCTTAGAAATAGCGCTCGACGTTATGGCGTCACTCCAGTAGTTAAACAAGTCGTTTTCTACTGTAGTAGCAGACCTAGTAGGTGCGTAAGAAGCAGTTACTACAACCTCGTACGCGGCGTCAGGTCTTGGGTAAAAATTTAGCACTAGCTCAGAGTCTGTCCTGCTCGTGTAAAACCCAGAAGGCTTGGCTGAAAGCTCACGATACGAAGGCACGTCTTCTTCAAAAATGCCTGCTATCTCTGCGCCGTCAACAGTTACGCTGAGGACTCTAGACACCCGCATTTGGTTGTTCGGAGTCTCTAGATCATAGCTTTCTAAGCCGCTTACGGTAGAAAACTTGTCTATCTTTTGGCGCAAGATCGAAGAGGAATCACAGAAACTAATGGCCGAGTCTAGAATAGCTTGACGCGCAAGAGGCTCAGAACACCCTATAACATAGGGCATCACGCGTGGAAGAAAGCTGTCTATGCTTATCATAGCTATACCTAGGTACTTAGAGGTAGTGCAATTCTACCAATTATGCTTTGCTTTTACGAGCACTTGTTACTGATTTGTTTTTCACAGGTGTCGCTTTCTGCGCTACTTCTTTTAGGTTAGCTTCACTAGCCGCCCAATTATCTTCCGCTTGCTTAGCTTCGGCTTCATTGGTCTTGTAAAATAGCGTCAAGCCTTCGTCAGTTGGCTCCCAAACATGCCCATTCATGCGGGCTATAATAATAATCTTGTTACCTACGGTAACACGCGCTTTATTAGCTAGAATCTCACCGCCTACTTGTGAGAGAAACTTTAAAACGTCCATAATATACTCCATAAATAAAAAAGGGGGCCATATGGCCCCCTTGATTGTAACACTAAGTTACTTACGCGCCAACTTGAGCAACTACGAGGGCTTCCGGCTTAACGACCTTACGACCGTAAACAGCAAGACCACGAACGATGTCGCCGAAGTCAGTTTGATTGCGCAATGGCTCAGTCTTATCAACAGTCATTGCAAACGATACAGCTTGCTTAGTACCAGCAATCATAGTGCGACGTGCCACAGCATCGGTCAAAGTAGCGCCAGAAGCAACGCCAGAAAGACCAGCTACCAGTGACTTACCAGCGCCGCCTTTTGGAAGCAGGTTAGAAACGTATACGTTGAAACGATCCAACATACCGATCTTACCAGTGCGGACAACGCTTGACTGATCGCCAGTGAAGTACGCCTGAGCAATGTTTGACTGCATCAACAGGTGACGGTCGTATGGAGAGATAACCAAGAAACGACCATCTTCTGGAACGTTCTGCTCGTCAAGAGCAGTAGACATACGCAGGATAGTGTTCAGGACATCTGAACCAGATACAGGAACTAAGTCTGTGCCTAGGTTGTAAGCAGCAGAGATAGCACCAGCAGTAGAGCCTTCGTTAGCAGCAGCAGGGCCTTCGGTTACGAAAGAGTTAAAAAACACTTCGTTCTCGATGGAGATTTTCAACTGCTTAGCAGCATCTTCTGTGAACATGTTCATCAAGTCCATGTCGGCTTGATAAGCAAGTACGTCATTCACTTGAACGCCGAAATACTTACCCTTGTTTACCTGCATATCTTGGTAAATAGGAGTAGGAACTTCGTAGCTCAGGTTCTGACCAACAGTGTAGTCTTGGATGCTGATTGAAGGAGCCAAACGAATACGTACGGTATCACCTTGGTTCTTCAGCTCGCCTTCATAGTCAGTGTTAGTGATTTCTGAAAGGATAGTGTTTTGGTAAAATTTAGCCAGCAGCTTGCCTGACCAAAGAGTTGGGATAAACGCACCGGAGTACGAGGGGGTAGTGTCGAATGCGCCACTACCAGTTACGGGATATACAGCAGCCATGATGGCCTCCTAAATTATGACAGAATGGTTAAGCCGTTACACGCCCTTGCATGTAAGCAGCATCTATTTCAGCTTCAAGTTTGTTAGCTTCGTCGAACCTGCCTGAGCTATTAAGCATCGCCGCCTTCTTAAACATTCCCTGAATATCAGAGTTTGTATATCGCTGGCTTTTCTGCGATGTCTTAGTAACACTAGACGCGGTACGAGTAGGCTGAATCTGACGCTCAAGCTCCTGCGATTGCTTAGGTTTCACAGTCTGTGCTTGCTCTACGGGGGCTAATGTACTTCTAAACATATCCACGTAGTGTGCTACACCTTCCGCATCACCCTCTGCAAACGCCTGTTGCGCTATTGAACGGCGGGGGCCTCTTAACACAGGGTCTACGCCATCTAGCCACTCGACCCAAGCCGGATCATTATTGATCTGGTCAAAGTCTGGTACTAGTCGGTGTAGACGACTCTGGAAAGAACTCTCCGCTACCTTGCTCTCAGTGCTTCCGAGCATCTTACGAAGCTCTTCATTCTCTGTGCGCATAGCATCCAGATCACTCTGGAATTCAGCAGCAACTTCTCGCGCGACCTTACGCTGAACTTCTATAAGGTCTTCGCCAAAGTTTTTGACGTCATCATCTGTTACCAGTTTCTCTACGCTCTTAGCAGCTTTTTCCTTAGTAGTGAGTTTAGCCTGTAGCTCTTCGAGCTGTTTAGACATATCCCTAACTTTAGAATGTAGCTGTGGAACCTCTTTATCGTACATACCCTGTAGAGTTTTGTACTTTTGCTTCCAAACAGTAGCGTCTTCATCTGGTTTTTTAAGCTCTTCTTTCGGCTCAGCAACTTCAAGTTCTGGAGTTTCTTCCAATACTGGCTGTGCTTTGGGTTCTTCAACTACTGTTTCTTCTACTGGTACATCCGGTACGCTTGATGTAGTTTCCACTTCCGCTGGTTCGCCCTTAAGCTGCTTTTCTATCGCTTCAATCTCATCAATCTTTCGTTGCACTTGCTTCGGTAAAGCCATAACAATCCCCTTTAAGCTCCAACTCTGCCTTAAGCTCCTATAACGGTGTGCCTATGACGTAATGGTTTGCTAGGATTAAAAATAGCGTCTTTATAGACGCCCCAACACCTCTTGCGATTTCTCAACCGCTTCGAGGAATTCTTTCAAGACACTCGCCTTGCCTTGCAGCCTATGTATAACTACTGGGTCTTCTGCGAGTATCAGAGAATTTTTTACTTCCTCTAACTTGGCCTCGAAGAGATCCAATAGTGGCGCGTTGCTTCCTGCTTTGCAGTTGAACATCGCCTGTACGTGCTGCTTGTTAGGCTTGTGCCCTATAAACATGCTCATTATATACTACTCCCTGACATATCCGTCAAGCACCGTTAGGCCTTGCAGATACCATATTGCTTTCTCTACCGCCAACTTGCGAACCGTCAGGCAGCATATTCTTAGGCTGCATAGGCTGCCCTTGCGGCTGCCCCTGTGCGTCGGCTTGCCCAGTAAGCATCGCCAGTTGCTGTTGTAGCTGTGCGATAACCTGTGCCTGCTGCTGCATGGTGCTTATCTTTTGGCGGTCAGGAACAATGCGGTCTGGGTTAGTGTTAAGGTTCATAGCAGCGTCACGGAGTAGTTCTGCCGCGCCGTCCATGCCCACAATCTGCTGAGCCATGGGGTTAGTCAGGACTAGCTGTAGGAACTCATTGCGACGAATAGCTTCAGCTTCTTTAACAACAAGGCTGCTGGCACCGCGTGCGCTAATGTTAACGTCACCAACCAAATCGGGGTCGTCCGCGTATCTAAGGTTGTCGTGATAAAGCCGCTCAATGGCCGGTACTATCACTTTCTTATCTATGTTGTTGATTACCTGCTTAATGCCTTTTCCGGCGTTAGAGATCAACATAGACAGCCCTGAGCTAGTTCTACCAGCCCCCGGCGTGTGTCCGCCCGTCATGTACTTCGGAATCATCGTATCTTCGTCAGCGCGCTCTGAGAACTTCTCAAAAACGGCCATAAGCTCTTGCGCGTTGCTGCTAGGCTGGAAGAAAGACAAGGGCGGCGTACCGTCGTTGTACTCCGAACTCTGGAACTGCCAAATCTTCCATGGGTGCATATCAGTTATGTCTTCGCCCGAAGGTAAGCGACTAATGTTAACACCGACTTGTGGGCCAGATGATATGCCCATGTTGTTAGCCATAGCTCTAGCGGTGGCGTTGACCATCGCCTGTGAGTCTCTGCACAGATCTGCTACGCCCTTGCCGTCTACCGAGCCGGGCTTCGCTTCATAAGAAGTTAAGTAGTAGGGCTTGCGAGCTAGCGGATCGTAGTTAAGAACAGCACGAATAACAGTGCCGCCGATCAACCAAACTTCGCAAGGATAGCTAAGTGCTTGATCTTCAATATCTTCTTCCGGCACGCCCCACTCTACGAGTAGCTTGCCAGAGATGCTGTCCCACAACTGAAGCGCGTCAATCAGGTCGTCAGTGTTAGTAGCCTCGGTGCTGTCCTTGCCTTCAGCGGTAGCACGGGCGGAGTCTACCCACAACCACTCTTTAAGGCCGCCACCAGTAAACTCGTCGAGCACGGTGCGGATAGCATCATCGTTATACCCCGGCACCCCTAGAAGACTTTGTAAGTCGTCGGAGGTCATGCGGTGGCGCTCAATAACATAGCCGTCATTGACGTTCCATGCCCATGGCGCCCAGTACAGGTTGAACGGGTCTACGCGCTCCCACTCATTACGGATTACTTCTGAAGGTACTAGTTTGCCCTCTTCCCACTTCATAACCTTGCGGCGTCGCTTGACTGGGCCTTTCATTACAGCGAATGGGAAAGTAACGATGTCTTCGATGAACTCATTAAACGCCTCGTACCAACCACCTTCTAGCAGCTGGTCTTCCATCTTGCGCTCCATGCGCTTAATCCGCTTGGCGGACTCTTCCCTGTTAAGCTCCATAGCCTCGTCTTTCATGTTAGCGGCTATATCAACTAGGTCTTCTTCTGTCGGCATAGCCCCTGTAGACTGCATAGCCTGCATGAGTTCTTGGCTTAGTTTGGCCTGTAGGCCTTGTGATATCTCGTCGGGTAATTCTGGCTCTGGTGAAGCGTCCATAGACCATGGCTTGTCGCTTCCGCTTCCCAGCAGAGTATCGCGCAGCCAACTGGTTGCAGCACGACACTTAACTGATGTAAGCTGTATGAATATGTCTGACCCGTTCTGGGCGTTAATCTCTGCCTCGATATCTGGGTCGTACTCGCCGTTGCGTTGTCTAACGCATTGCAGCATGCGCTCTTCCAAATCGCGCTTAGCAGATTTGGACACGTCCCAGCGCTTCTTAACATGGGCCGCCAAACCTTGAATGTAGGATTCCTGCTGCAACGCGGCACTACGCTTTTTAGATTGTCTTTCTAAATCCGCTGCGCTTGCTACGGGAATTAAGGCCATATTAGCCATACTGGTGACTCCGAAGGTCGAATAGTGTAGATTGTATCAGTAACACATTTTTTATCAAGTATACACGTACTTCACTTTCTTTACTTCCCTTCTTTGTACCGACGCAACCGAGCCTCGCACTTGGAGGTCTATTATGCTATCTGCGTACTGATTGGCGTCGTGTATGTGTGAGTACTCGTTCTTGTCCGGCTTATCTTCTAGCTCTCCGGTACGCTTCTTTTTGTAGCGATACCCGTGCCTAAAGCCCCGAAGCAGCATAGCGCAGCTCTGGTCGATCAAATACATCGCCTCGCCTTCCAAATGCTGCGATAAAAGGCGCTCTACAGCCTCAATTCTATACTCTGGCTTGTTTGACGGAGGTTTTACGCACTTATACCCCGCCTGACGCAGTGCGTCCACCAAGGTCATCTCATTTAGCTGCTGTTTCATAAATCCAGCAGGGTCAGGCGCACAAATTACTTCAAAACCGGGGTAAAACCTAGAAACATGGGGCGTAAGTTTCGTTCTGATGAACGTTTCGATGCCCATATTCTCAGAAGTCACCTCACTAAGCGTCAAAACGCGTCCACGCGGGTCACGTTGCTTAAAAATTGCGCAAGGTGTCCGCCCGAAGTCGATTCCGATGATAATTGGGTAGTCTGGAAGCGGAACTGGGAATAAATCCGCCTTCGCTATATGAAATTCGGGTACAAAGCTTCTATTATATACCGGAGTACCAGCAAGGGAACGGCCAAACTTATTGCGGATATAAACATCTGTCCAATCCTCAGTTTTGCCTTCTGCCAATTTTTCATAGTACCCCTCGATAAGGTTGGCAGTCCAATCTGCCTCCTCTGATAGGGCGTCTGGCTGCATGTAGATTTTAGCCGTTGTGGGCGGCTCAGTCATGTATTTTTCCCAAAACGTGTCCGTATCCGGCGCGTTCGTCGCACCCCAGATATGCGCGTTCGGTTCACCCTCATCGTTGACACAGCCACCCCTCGCTACTGACGGGTAGCGACCAACTCGGCCTTGAAGGGCGTTAAAGATGTCTGGGTGGATTTCTCGGTACTCATCTAGGATACCGAAGGAACATTCTAGCGATAAAAGGCGTCTAACGTCGTTTGCGTCGTCCAAACCACGAAAAAGTACCTCACATTCCACATCGTCGTACTTTAAGGTGAAATTTTTGGCTGTTCTCGCGTAAGAACCGGCTACACCCTCCGGAAACCACGTCATAAACGTTGGAATCGTCGCATCCGTCAACATTTGGTTGGTATTTCGTACAACAACGGCTCTAGAACGCCGAATTCCGTCTTTTCCGGGCCGCATTTTACTCGCATGATACGCAATTTTCATCATCGCAGCAGACGATTTTCCCGACCCAACAGGGCCTGAAATTAGCGAAATAAACGCCTCACAAGTCAAAAAAGGCACTAAAGTGGCCGATGGAGTGTAAACTACGTTGTTATCACTCATTGTATGAAGTCCTGCCCCGCATAAACGTAGTCATCTGACTCGTCGAACAGGCCTTCTAGCTTTTTTTGCAGCTCTTTCTCGTCTACTACGTCAACGGGCTTTAAAAAGATGGGTTCTTCAGGGCTATCGTCGCCAATTTGTTCCATTACCTGAACATCTTCATCAGAATGTACATCGTAATGTACATTTTCAGGCACTTCATCGACACATTCTGGCGTTATGTCTATAATTTTGGACTTTATAGCCACTGGCGGCGGGATATTTATCGTGATACTGAATCCACTGCCCGCAGCAAGCGGCGAAATGTCTTTCCGAGGCTTAAGATCACCCCACTCGACAAGGTTCTCGATCATTTTTGCCCGTACGGGTGCAGGTGTGTCTCGATCACGCGCCATTTGATAAGCCATAGGCAATAGATCCTCGGCTAAAAGGCGTGATTTTGCTGCAAAAGAGAAGCCGGACTCAGTAAGTTCCTTGGCGTAAGCGTCTATGTAACGCCTAAACTGGGGGTCTTTTCCTAAATCATCGTATTCTTGCTGTGTTATGCCTTCGCTTGCTAAGACTTCTGTGATTGGCCGATTAGCACCAACCTGATTTCTTGCAGTAGCTAGGGCTACAGAACGCATAAGTGCGTCCGCGTAAATGCCGCTGTGCATAGATATACCTTAAGTTGTCCGGCGAGTTTAAACCTGCTTATGTTTTCGCGCAAGTGGGCGCGTATTAAAATTATGTGGCTGATATGTCTAGGAGATATAGAACAT
>Ga0102891_1000353_pt1 | contig 17342 bp, 12 predicted proteins | sample Colrivmet1552A02_FD_84503 | JGI IMG/M metagenome (GOLD analysis project Ga0102891, IMG submission 84503) | Estuarine microbial communities from the Columbia River estuary - metaG 1552A-02 | ecosystem: Environmental > Aquatic > Marine > Intertidal zone > Estuary | place: USA: Columbia River...
ACTAGCGTAACAACAAACACAAACATTAAGATTATCAAAAATTAGATTAGTTAATAAAATACAAAAAAGGGTTGATGGTGTTACATCCATTGACCCTTTTTTTTAATAAAGATTAGTAAAGTGTGAAATAAATAGTGTTGTGTTTGAGGAGATCGTGACGATGATCTGATTAAAAGAAATTAATCAGATACTATACAGTTATTCACAAAAAAGTATTTTTTTTACGATAAAATTACTTTTTTACGATCAAGACGAATACTTTCGCAATAAATAATAATACTATTTTACCTTCATCTGAATAAACTAGTTAATAATGACACGAACATTAATTTTAATCATCGGTTTAATAATTGCATCGGTAAGTTTTTCTCAAACCGATAGAGCTGCAGAAAACAGCGATAAATTAATACAATTAAAACTCAAAAATGAGCAAGTAACTCGAAAAATTGTAGATTTAGAGGCATTAATTCTCGTTCTAAAAGGGGAACTTCAAAATACCAAGGAGGAGGTTAAATCTGAGTTAATCCGTGGCCAAGAATTACAGGCTCAAAATGAAAGTTCCTTAAATATTGCTTTAGATGAATTCTCAAAGAAATTTGAACAACAAAATGAAACGGTAAAGGGAGTACAAGATGAATTGAATCGCAAATTCGACAATCAGATGATCATGCTCGTAGTTGGCTTTATTGTATTGCTTTTCATTTTTATGATTCTTAGTAAAAGAGCCACACAAAAAGCATTAAAACAAAATGTTGCAAATTGGAATAATTTCAAAGAGCATTTATTAAAAAAATAATCCCATTTAAAAAAAAGTTAATAAACACGTTATGAGCAATAAACCCAAAGGCAAACTCGACGCTATCACCTTCATTTACGGATTCGGAGCTGCAGTAGTATTAGTAGGTGCAATGTTTAAATTTTTAGGATGGCAGTTCGCAAACGAATTGTTCGTCGTAGGTCTAAGTATCGAGGCTGTGGTTTTCTTGATTTCAGCTTTCGAGAGAAAAACAGATGACAAAGAGTATAACTGGGAAAATGTTTTTCCGCAGCTTAGCCAAGAAGGAAGTGAAAATCCAGATAAACAGAGCTATGGTGACGCATTAAGTCAATTTAGTCAAACATTAGGTACTATGACCAATGAATTAAAAGCAGTTTCTGACAGTTTAAATCAAATTAAAGTAGAATTACAAAGTTCAGCACAAAATGCTTCAGAAATGAAGGAAAAAATGTCTGATTTTAATTCGCTAATGGATAATTATAATTCAAACTTACGTACAGTCAACGATAAGTACAATCAAATGCTTAGCTCTAAGTAAGTTTTGGTGAAGACTATTGTATGGGGAGTACTATAAAAATAACGAAATCGAAGAATATGACGTTCAAGAAGCTTAGCTTCTTGTATCTCGTGTTTATTCTGTTTCTGTTCTTCTCAAGTCCTGGAAATTATGTTGTGCATTATGACCAAATGCAGGTAACTCAAGAGGAGTTAAACGGTCGATTGAATGCTAAGCTAATCTCGTTTGATGCTAAAAATGAAGATGATAAATTACTTAAAGAAACTACGTTACAATGTTTACAGGAGTTAGATGAGTTAAATTTAAAATACAAAAAGTACGCAAATGATTTTTCGATTTACGGAGATAAATTGAAAGAAAATCAATTTGCAGAAAAGCAAATTAGAAATGGGTCGCTAGCTGCTAGTTTTAACAGCACCAACGAAAAAATGGAAGCTGTTTATTCTAAAACCTCTGGAAAGTCGCTAAAAAGTCAAATCATTGAGATTCGTAGCTTTACCGGAGAGAGTTTTAAACCACTAGAGTTTTTCTTCAAAGAAACACCTAATGCGGTTGTAGGTTCTGTATTAGAACACCTGAAAACGGTTTACTTATATAATTCAATAACTCATTTATTTAAACAACAAATTATACTTCCTCAATACAAGCAAGTAATGCTCGAAGAGGCTAATTTTATTCAGCGGTTCAAGCGTTTGTTGGTTTTGGGTAATTCTTTTGATTTGTCGATAAAGCCAAGCAACAATGAAGAAATACCTCAGGTAAAAATAAACGGAAATCCTGCACTCGCGGTGGAGAGTAATTCGGGAACTTACGAGGTTAACTATATTCCTACTAAACCAGGTAAATATACGGTGGAAGTAAATGTGGGAGAACAGCGGTTATTTACGGGATTTGAAGTCTTGAAACCTGCTTTTCGTTTTGTGATGGAAAAGTCCAACTTCAATGCAATTGTAGGAGAGAAAATGTTAGTATCCTTAGATACCCAGTATCTACCAAGCCGAGGGATTGCCTTTATTTCGGATAAGGCTCAAATAGTGCGCGAAGGTGAGAGGTTAACCATTACTCCAAATGAAGCGGGTATGTTTCGTGTTAAGATGATGCATGGCAAAGAGCAAGTGGATGACTTTGTATTGTATGCCAAAGAATCAGAGGCGATTGAAGTAGGTCTTCTGGATATTGCAGGTGATCCATCATCGTTAAATAACGCAAGCCGTTTGGAATCTTTAAATACCTATTGGCAGGTAGTTAGTTTTCGGATGACCATAATTGATGCATCCGGTAACAAAAAAAGCCTAAGAAGTGCGACTCGTTATCTTAGAAATGATCTAAGAGAAGCGGAGCAGTTAGCAGAAACTGGTAGTGTTTTGGTATTTGACGATATTAAACTGATAAGTAAAAATAGAGGTATAACTAAAATCGGGCGTCCCATAATCTTGAAAAAATAATGGCTAAGTACGTCAAAATATCAAAAGCAAAAAATCTTAGATTTAGATTGATCAGCGTACTGTATTTGCTGTTCATTTCATTATCTATTATTCAAATTCCAATTGAGTGGCTGCGAATAAATCCATATTATGTTGGATATATGAAGGAAATAACGTCAAAAGACGCATTAGCTCCTGAATTACTCGAGGCAAGAATTGTCGTAACAAAAGTAGACTCATCATTTTTAGTTTTTTGTGGTTTTAACGAGGAAACACAATTCCTGATAGAACCTGCGGGATATGCTGCTACGGATCAATACTTCATAAGAAAAGAGAATGGACAAATAATTTTTAACGCATTAGTTAGTTTACGTGACTATTATTTTGCTAAGAATGTTTCAGATGTGAAACGAAAAGAGTTTGAACGCTTATTTAAATCAGACCTTGAAAATGGTCTGAAAGACGGCAAAGTAAATATCTGGAATGAATGGAAATTCAAACATGTACCAGCTACAGTAGTTAGAACTCTTTTAGCCGAAATTAAATTGCGTTTAAATTTATTGAACGGAGCCATAGAATTGGATGAAAAAGCAACTAAAGCCCAAAATGCTGTTAAGTTGGCTTTTAATGTTGAATCGCTTCAATTAGGTGATACAGCAAAGTTTATTGTTGCGGATAAAAACCAAACGGAAGTAATTATTACCAATGGGAAAAATATCTCAAATGAGTTTAGTTGGACTGGTAATGAATTAAATTTTGTACCTAAATCTGCGGGGACGTACTCTTTGGTTTTTAATACACAAGGTATAGAAGAGAAAATAGTCATCCAAATACAGCCGGCCACCTTTTTAACGGATAACAAAGAATCAGTACAGTTCGTCTATGAAGGTAAAGAAACTAAATTGAGATATCAGAATATCGAAAATATTGGTAAGTTAAGATGTAATTGCGCAGGGGATGATTTCATTTCATACAAAAGTGGTGAGGTGAGTATAACTCCTGAAAAATACGGTTGGTGTACTATTGAATTACTAAGTAAAAATGGAGGTAGCTTATTAGCAGATTCTATTTATGTGCAGAAATTGCCTTCTCCAGTCATTTTGGCTAAGAACGTTTCGGCTAATAAAATTTCTAAATCTAGGTTATTACAACAAAAGTCACTCAAGCTTACTGCGAACCATCACAATATGGGGAATGTTATTTACGACATATCCTCGATAAAAGCTACTTTTATCGGTATAGATGGTGATATGAGGACTTTTGAAGGAGCAAATATCTCATTAACTGCAGAGCAGCTTGAAAGGATTAAGTACATACAAATAAATGAGGTTACTGTCGAAACACGAGTGAGGAACTTCACTGTAACAGAGCCGTTAATCATAGAAATAATATAAACATGTTGTTCAAACACTACAAAAGACTTATCGTATTGCCAGTTTTGATGTGTATGTCTGTGCTTTATGCACAAGATATATTAGAGATCAAAGAGAAGCGCGTAATAGCCCCAGACGAAACTTTTACTGTAAATGAAGGAACCGTTGTGAAAATGGGACCTGGTGCTGTTTTAGATGTTCGTGGTAGCTTAGTTGTGAATGGAACCTCCGAAAATCCGGTACGTTTTCAAAATATGGATGATGCCAATCCAGGGTTAGGTATCCAGATTTCAGGAATAGAGCAAACTAGTGCCATTGAAATTAAAGGAGCTGTTTTTAACGGATTGATTCAGCCATTGCGTTTTGATCCATTTTGGTATCGTAAGTCAGTTAAGATTCAAGGCGTAAAAATTCAAAATGCACCGTCTTATGAGCCTGTAGTTTATTTGGCCACTCCTTTTATTGATTTAACAGAGGGGAGTAAAATTGCTGTTAACGTATCAGGAGTAGATTTTATAAATAATGCTTCGGGGATGTTGGTGGAGTCATACGGATCCAATGGTGTTACGTATTCATTCGATAAGTTGTACTTCGCAGATAATCATATTTCAGGAGGCGATGCAACCATAGGAATGTTGCATTTAGATTTTGCAGATGTTATGGATAAAAATTATCCAACATTGGGTAATTTAGCGTTTGAAAGAAATGATGCTAACGGTGTGCCTATAGGTTTATCCGTAAGTGGTTCATCAAGTCATGAGATGAATGTGACTGGTGTATATGGCGAGGATCCTCTTCAAGTGGTATTTGACCAAAAGAGAGATGTTCGTGTGCCTATGGTGCAAATAGCGCAAACAGGGAGCCTTGCCGACTTTGGATCTATAAGTTATGTCTCAAGTATAAATCATCAATATGGAGAGCTATCATTAGTATCCTCTGGAGGACTTAACGTAGTTGATCTGTTAGATGGGAATGGTGACAAAATAGATTTGACTCAGGTTGTTTTAGGAGATACGCAGCAATATTCTTATGTGCAAGGTTTACCAGTAATTGCAGTATTGACTGATGGTCGTAAGATTCAGCTACCATTAATCATGGATTCAGAACTGCCAAAGCTCGAATTAACTAAAATTGATACTGCAGATTATAATCAGTATCTGAATTCCCGCGATAAGGTAGGAGAAATAGCTCCTGCTTTATCGGATGAAATAGTAGTAGGTTTTGAGTTTAAAATACCTACGTTTAAGAAAAAAGGTGAGATTGTTCAAAAAATAAGTCAATGGGAAATAGGAACCTGGGAAGGAATGGCAATATACGGAGGTGGGGATATAAAACACAAACATTTTAAGGATTTTGCCACAGGCAGCTTCAAGGATGTACCATTGGTGAAACAGATACCAGTATTTTCTTCTATGGAGTGGAGTTATGGCTTATATGGCCAGTATAATGTAAATACCCGATTCTCTGCAAAGGCAAATTTCTATTATACGAGTATTTCTATGCATAATAAGTACTCTCCTGCTCATTTTGCTTCAGGAATAATGCCTAAAACGATAGATCAGGATTTTAAGAGCTATACGCCGAAGGGGAATACGTATGGGTTAAATTTTCTTACCCGAATGTTTATTTTGGAATCAGAAGGACAATGGCATTTGAGATCTTATGAAATAGAGGCAGGTCACAAATCAAAAGTGGTTCCATCGATAGGTCTTAGTGCTGGATTAATGCATTTCACTCCTTATCGCACTATTTGGAGGTCAGTAGATCCATCAGTATCTTTGCCATCAGAAAACAGAAGAAGTGCATTTAAAGACGGTTCTATCTATAATTTAAGAAAATTAGGGTCAGAAGGACAGAATTTTCTTCCAGGAGAATCGCCTTATTCGACTATAGCTGCGCTAGTTGGTACATCATTCTCATTGAGCTATTTGCGAGATAGATGGGCGTTTAAGGGTGAAATCAAATTTAATTATACCTCAACCGACTATCTGGATGATTTCGGGAAAGGGAATTGGTACGGCAGTAACATTGTTTTATTGCGAGAAAACCAAAAAATAGGAGATTTGTCTACTAATTACCCTAATTACAGTTCAAGTGATCAGAATCTGCAAACCATTACGCCATATGACGAGAATGTTGGTGCCATAGCGCCACGTTCTACGAATGGATTAAATGATTGGTACTATCAAGCTCATATTGGTATTAGTTATCTGTTATTTCAACAGACGAGAGCGGTTACTATTAAGGACACGACTAACTATTATGAGGGATTAATTGCTAGGACGTATGATGGGATAATTTTTGGAGATACGTTTACAATACCAACATTCAAGAAAAAAGGCGAAGTAATAGAAGCTATCGGTAGATGGGAAGTGGGTACTTGGGGGGGAGCTGCAATTTATGGCGGAGGAGATATAAGACATAAGCATTTTAAAGATTTTGCTACAGGCGGTTTAAAGGACGTACCTCTGGTGAATAGGATTCCTGTATTTTCTTCAATGGAATGGAGCTATGGACTTTATGGTCAGTATAATGTAAATACGCGATTCTCTGCGAAGGCAAATTTCTATTACACTAGTATTTCCATGCATAACAAGTATTCTCCAGCACATTTTGCAGCCGGATTAATGCCATTAACAGTCGTTGACTCCAAAGGCTACCAAGTTAAGGGAAGTACTTACGATATAAACTTCCTGACAAGAATGTACAGCATAGAAGGAGAAGGCCAATGGCATTTAAAATCATATAGGATTGATCCTGGGCACAAATCAAAATTAGTTCCGTCTTTAGGCCTAAGCCTTGGTTTAATGCACTTTACACCTTATCGAACAATTTGGAGAGTTAGGGATGCCTCAATGTATTCTGCAAGAGAGCATAGAAAGAATGCGTTTAAAGATGGCTCATTATATAATTTAAGAAAGCTAGGGTCTGAAGGACAGAATTTCCTGCAGGGAGAATCACCTTACTCATCAATAGCGGCGCAAGTGGGCACCTCTTTTTCACTAACGTATCTTCGTGAAAGATGGGCACTAAAAGGTGAAATACGCTTTAATTATACTTCGACCGATTATTTGGATGATTTTGGAAAAGGAAATTGGTATGGTGGTGACATTGATTTATTGCGGGAAAATCAAAAAATAGGTGATTTGTCGTCTAATTATCCTGAGGCTAATACTAGCGAGCAAAACTTAGCTGCAATTACTAGAACGGATTCGAATATTGGAACCAATGCGCCACGATCTACCAATGGTCTTAATGATTGGTACTTCCAAGGCCATTTCGGCCTAAGCTATAGATTATTTAAATAATCACAACGTGTAATAATACTTAAAGGCAGGGCAGCGATGTTCTGCCTTTTTTTGTCCTTATGTTTTCTGGATTAGGACAACTCATCCAACTTGTACTAAAGAGCAGGTAAATTGGAATTTGGTGCAGTGGTGTGTCGTCAGTAGGCTATTAATTGTACAGAATTAAATTAAGTTAGAAATTTAGTTAGTCAGTTTTCGGGCATAAATCTGCAACTTAAGTAAGAGTTTAAGTAAATAAAAATGCAAGAAGGTCAAAATAGTAAGCACAAAAAAGGGACTCCACATTCTGTGAAGTCCCTTTTGGTAGCCCGTAGGGGAATCGAACCCCTCTTGCCGAGATGAAAACCCGGTGTCCTAGCCGATAGACGAACGGGCCATTAATGCTCGTATCACATCTACTATTTCTAGCTTTTGTGCTGTCCGGCTCCGAATCCTTCGGATGACGTTAACTAAACGCTAGTGTAAGAACAATATCTTCTTTTGCGTTTGGCGAGTGCAAAGGAAATCTTATTTTTATTATTTGCAACAAAAAATTATAAATATTCTTTGAGAGAATTGACCCTCCATTTTACAACACTATAAATCCTCTTATTTTGATAAACTTCTCTTCTATCCCATTACTCAAAAAAACACTAAAGTAATCCCGATTCAATCGGCTATTTTCAAAAAATAGTTACGTTTGTAGTCCTTATTTAAAAAAATAAAAAATATTTACTAATCATGAAAGTAGCCATAAACGGTTTCGGAAGAATTGGAAGACTAGCCTTTAAGTGTCTTCTAGAAAAATCAAATGTAGAGGTTGTTGCTATCAACGATCTTACAGACAACAAAACACTTGCACACTTGCTTAAATACGATTCTGTACAAGGTAAGTTTAGCGGCACAGTGGATTATAACGAGGAATTCCTTATCGTGAATGGCATTAAAATACACGCAACTGCAGAACGTGATCCAGCTAACCTTCCTTGGGCAGCACTTGGCGTTGATGTGGTTCTTGAAAGCACAGGGTTTTTTACTTCTCCTGAGGGAGCAGGTAAACACTTAGAAGCAGGTGCTAAAAAAGTAGTAATCTCTGCTCCAGCAACCGGAGATATCAAAACAGTGGTTTTGGGCGTAAACGATGATACATTAATAGGTGACGAAACTATCCTTTCTAACGCTAGCTGCACGACTAATTGTCTTGCTCCTATGGTTAAAGTGCTAGATGATTTAATTGGTGTAGAAAGCGGCTTTATGACCACTATACACTCTTATACCAGTGACCAACGCTTATTAGATGCTCCGCACAGGGACTTAAGAAGAGCGCGTGCAGCAGCACTTAATATTATTCCTACTAGCACGGGTGCTGCTAAAGCTGTTGGGCTAGTATTGCCGCACTTAGCGGGCAAACTAAACGGTAATTCATTGCGTGTACCAACTCCTACAGGCAGTGCTACAGATTTTGTAGTAACCTTAAAAGGGAACACAACCGTAGCAGACGTAAATGCAGCATTCAAAAAAGCTTCTGAAACAAATCTTAAAGGCATTTTAGAGTACAGCGAAGATCCACTCGTTTCTTCTGATATTGTGGGAAATCCTCACTCGTGTATTTTTGATGCAGATACCACTATGGTTCAAGGTAATACAGTTAAAATAATGGGTTGGTATGACAATGAAGCTGGTTACAGCAACAGGGTAGCTGATCTTATTACCAGAATAGGGTAATTAGCAACATACACTATTATCTAAAAACGGCAGCACTGAAGTGCTGCCGTTTTTTTATGCTGTGTTGGGATATAATCAGTTAGGATTTGGGTATCCAATCAAATTGCTATTTTAGCTGCATGGTTTCTAAACTAAAATCGCTCGGACCTGGGTTACTCTATGCAGGTGCTGCTATTGGCGTTTCGCACTTGGTACAAAGCACAAAGGCTGGCGCTCAATATGGATATATTCTCATTATCGCAATAGTATTAGCACACCTCTTTAAATATCCGTTTTTTGTACTCGGACCGCGATATGCCGAACGAGCAGAAGAATCACTCGTGTCAGGATACGCCAAAATAGGTAAGTGGGCCGTAGTACTTTTACTCATCCTTTCTCTTAGCACTATGTTTACGGTGCAAGCGGCTGTGACATTGGTTACCTCCGGCCTTATTCAGAATATGGGGGCTCCATTACATCCAGCTTTATTATCATTTGGCTTATTGACGGTTTGTTTAGCAATCCTGAGAATTGGAAAGTTTAGTATCTTGGATAACCTCATGAAGGTTATTATGATCGTGCTCAGTATTTCTACACTTGCTGCTTTCCTGCTTTCATTTGGGATGGAGCGTGAGACAATACCTGCTGCAAAAACGGTATTTAAACTAACCAATAAAAATGATATTACTTTTTTGCTAGCTTTTGTCGGCTGGATGCCAGCGCCGTTAGACTTGGCCATATGGCATAGCATCTGGACCCTATCTAGTGGAATAAAAAAATCTAAAGGAGATTTCGATTTTAAGGTAGGATTTTATGGGACAGCCATTTTAGGCGTGTGTTTTTTAGTACTTGGCGCCAACACCATGTACGGTACAAGAACAGTTCTAGCGGCAAGCTCGAGTGGTTTTGCAGCTCAGTTAATAAATGCGTTTACCAGTTGCTTAGGTGGCTGGTCGTACGGCTTAATATCGATAGCTGCATTTACTACCATGTTTAGTACTACACTTACCTGTTTTGATGCTATGCCAAGAGTTATGCAGCATATAAGCCAAGAGTTGAATTTGGGTAACGTGCTAAAATCAAGTCTGCTTTGGCAAATCATACTCTATTTAGGCACCATGCTTATATTGACCTATGCGGTAAATAGTATGAGTCAGATGGTAAACTTTGCTACAATTATGTCGTTTATCACCGCGCCTGCATTAGCTTTGCTTAGTTATCAATTGGTAAAACAAAGTCCATATGAATTGTGGTCTAAGGGCGAAAAGAGGTTAGCCGTAGGAGGCATTGTTTTTTTAATTCTTTTCTCCATTATTTATTTGTTACACTTTTTATAAAACAACCTTAAAGTATTCCCCATTTATTTTTAAAATTTGCTACTGAAAATGAATAGGCTCAAACTAGATTTTAATCAATACCATATATGAAAGGCAAGGTACTTATTTCGGAACCATTTTTAGCAGACCCCAATTTCAGTAGATCTGTGATATTAATTACTGAACATAACGCTAAAGGCTCTTTTGGATTCGTGCTGAATCAAAAAACAGATTTAATGGCCAATGCAATTCTCGAGGAACTTCATCTCGTAAATCAAGCTGTATATAGCGGAGGTCCGGTGGACCCTCAAAGCTTTCATTGTCTCCATACGTACGGCCATATACAAGATGCTATTTACGTATGCGAAAATGTCTATTGGGGTGGAGACTTCAAGCAAATCTTTGAGCAAATAAAGCATGGATTGATAGATCCCATAAATGTTAAATTTTTTATTGGCTATAGTGGTTGGGGCCCGCAACAGCTGGATGACGAGTTAACAGAAAATGCCTGGCTTTTAGGTGACTTAAAGTCTCAAGATATTTTTGATTCCAGTATAAATGACCAAGATTTATGGAAACTAGCTATCCGAAATCTTGGGGGTCAAGTTTCTCTCTTGGCTAATTCCCCTTTAGACCCAAACTTGAATTAAAACCCTAACTTTGCAACTTTAAAACGATTAAAAATGGATAATACACTTTTACTTACTGTACATAGCGTACTAAGATGGGCTGTGTTGCTTTTTGGCCTCTATGCCATTACTAAATCAGCAAGAGGTTTGCTTCATAAGCAAGACTTTACACCTAATCACAATATGGCAGCTACACTGTTTATTGCGAGTGTGCATTTGCAAGTAGTTATTGGTTTATTGTTATATGTGGCAAGAGGTTGGGCATCTAGCTTTGCTAACATGGCTGAAACAATGGGCAATACAACGCTCAGATTTTGGAGTGTAGAGCATGTATTTGGGATGGTACTAGCAGCTGTTATTATACAAATAGGTCGTACAAAAAGCAAAAAAGCGGTTGAAACTACCCGAAAACACAAAATAGCACTGATCTATTTCACAATAGGTCTATTGCTCATATTGGCTATGATACCTTGGCCGTTTAGAGCAGACATAGGTAGAAGCTTATGGCCTTAAACATATTTAATATTTTAATTTGAAGATAGAAACACTAAACGCAGTAGCAGAAATTCTGGGAAATGGTTACAAATGCTATGTAAATGCAGTAACCGAAGAAGTTTTTTCTGCCGAAAACATTGACGTTGAAACCAGAAAAAATAATGATTACCAAGAGTTTGTGCCGCTAGAAGGTTCAGTAACCTTTGGTATCATGAAAGATTATGTAAGTTCGGTTGATAATTTTGAGCATCAAAGTGAGCTCATGGAAGCATTAAGCTATGAGCAACCTTTTCTTACTTTCAAAAGGAAAGTATACGCTTTGCACCTAGCAGATAGCTGGATTGCCTATCGCAATCAGCAGATCGTACACATGTTAGAAAATAAGACCAGTTGATAAGGAACCTGATCTTTTCCATTATAATTAATGCAAAACTTTTAAATCTCTAAACCTGCTGCTTATTTTTGCCATCGTAAAGTGCGTTTATCTAACCTCATATTTTTAGTCGTCTTATCCATAAGTTCATTTGGCCAACTCCTACCTAATTTTGGAGGTCAAAGAGCAGGACTCTCAGCACTTAGCTTCTTAAAGAATGATTTAAATCCCACTTCTTTTGGCATGGCTGGAGCAAGTGTCGCCAACAAGGGAAACTTGTATAGCGGTGAAAATAACCCTGCAGCATTGGTGCAAATACCGAATACAGGCATAGCGTTGAGTAATTATACCGTTGGGGCGGGTGTTCAACAAAGCTTTATGAGTTTTGGGATAAAACTAGCGTCGGAAGCGGTTTTAGCATTCTCGGTAAACTCACTAAATAGCGGAGCGATGGAAGTGCGCACAGAATTTGAACCTAATGGAACTGGACAGCAGTTTTATGTCAACAATACAGCGCTTGGGCTCAATTATTCGCAGAAATTATCAGAAAGATTCAGTATTGGAGTAGGTTTAAAGTACGTTTACGAAGGTATTTCGACGTATAAAAATCATACAGTATCCGGCGATATTGGTTTCTTGTATAATACAGATTACAAGGATTTAACATTTGCCGTTGTGGTAAAAAACTTTGGGGGAAACTCACAAATGAGTGGAAGTGACGTAGAAGCGGAGTATAACCGCACCTTTGTGTCACTGGATAAATATACCACGCCTACGATTTTTAAAATGGGTTTTTCGTTGGTGCCTTATCAAACGGAAACTAAAAAGTTGCTGGTCGCTGCGGAGTTAAATCACCCTAGCGATAATGCAGAAAATATTCGCTTTGGAACGGAATACGGTTTGCGCGATCTTCTATTTATTCGACTTGGATACAAGCTAAGTGTAAAAGGTCAAAATTATCCTACAGCAGGCCTTGGCGTTAAAACGAGAATTGGAGTGCACCCCATGTACATAGATTACGGTATTAATCCTACCAACAGTATGGGTGTCCAACATATTTTTGGAATTCACATGCCATTTAATAACGACAAACGCTGATGATAAAACTAACGACATATGCGGGTTTGCTGTGCAGTATCTTTTTACTAGTTGGCTGTGACGGATTTTTAGGAAAAAAAACGAACACAGATTTTATTGAAATACCAACATACAGCCCGAGAGAGGTTGCGTATGTTCCTGTGCAACCTGCTTTAACCGGCTTTGTGTCTCCTGTAGATATTATTGCTGGATTTGATGAGCTAATTTACGTGGTAGATGATGCTACAGAAGAAATTATATCCCTAGATGAAAGCGGAAAAATACTAGGCAGAATAGAGGTGCAAGGCGTAAAAGCAATAGCTCAAAACCGTCGCCTGGATCTGCTTGCTATTGGCAGCGTAGACATTTTAAAAGCAGGCGAAACACTTACTTTTACGTGTATTTATAAAATTGATATGCACGGACCGGGTAATGCCTTTGGTTTGCAATACGCACAAGTGGTTGATACTATAATTCATCCTTTTTATTTTAAAAGTACTTACTCGTCTTCAGACAGTAAGGTCGAGTTTAATAAAATAGCGATTCTCGAAGATAATCGATTTTATGTAACCCGCACGGGCACAGATAATAATGCTCAAAAATTTGGAGGACCTGATGATGCAGTTCTGCTTTTTGATGCAGATGGCACCTATCTAACTCCTGTTTCTGTAAACACCCCAAGTGGCTTATTTAGAGATTATTTTAAGAAACCTATGGGGATTTCTAGTTTTGTGCAACCTCCTCAAGTATCTGCAGGTGGTCCTGATCATTTTGTATTCACCTCAATAGCTGAAAACACTTCTATTAAAGTACAAATTATTGATTTCATAGAAACAGATTTTGGAGCTAACTACGAACCTAGAATTCTTGTAGAAACAGATACCACCGTGGCAGATGGTAACCTAACTACCCCTGAAAGATTTTCTCAGCCAGTATCTACGCTGGTTACAGGTGACGGTTCTAACTATATTTTTGTGGTGGATAAAAGTAAAGATTCACTTTATCAATTTACGGTAACTGGACTGGAAGGCGTAAAACCACCTACAGGTGCAGCAAGCACCAAATATCAATTATCTAGCTTTGGCGGCAGAGGTGAGGGACTTTCTCAATTCAATTCGCCAAGCGCAGTGGCGTATAAAAATAGAATTATTTGGATTTGCGATACCGGTAACGGGCGTATTCTTCGATTCAAATTGACTACAGATTTTCAATAGTCAGACACGCTAGTTCTTATTAGCAGGCGCATCTTTTTGTCTTCTTCTTAAGTGAAAATTGTCAAACTGGTATCGGTAGTACAAACCAACACCGGTGGTATTTACGTTGGTAATATTGCCAAGCGTTGGGTCGTTTGCCTGTTTCTGAAAGCCTCGAACCTTGAGTGATCCGTCTTCGTTTATGTCATATTTAACACTGATGTCATACGGTCTATTTTCTGCCGTAACTGCATCTACCGAAAAAGATACTTCTAATCGGTCATTCCAAATTTTACGACGGAGAGAGAGTATCAACTCTGCTTGGCTTTTATAAGTGCTTTGATAATCTACTCCAACCTGCCATCTGGTATCGAGTTTTCCTAGCCAATTATTTAACTGGCTGCTGGCAAAATCACTTAAACTATTGATCCCAGTATTGGCAGCGCCGGCTTCTACGAGAGCGCTATTGGAGCTTGCAGAACTAAAGCTTGGAGGGATAAAAGTGCCTAGTACCAGCAATGCAAAAACTTGCCTATCTAACTCTTCTTGATCTAATTTTATGCGATCTATTACAGTATTTAATGCGCTAGAAGCACTGCCACTTAAACTATTTTGAGTGGGAAAAGTAAGGTCAAAATCAACTATGGGGTTAAACAGAAGTCCAGTAAGTTTTAAGTTGCAATCTACAGGAATAGCTTGGTTATAGGCATCTAACTCGTCGGCGGAAACAGAGCCTGCCATGAGTGTGCTCGGTACAGGATATTCTCTTTTTATCGCATCTAAATTTATTTGGGCGTTATAAGGATTGCCGTCCCAGAGAAGGGTGCCGCCTTGCTTTACCGTAAAGTATTTATTGATTAGGTCCAGAGCTGTAAATAGGTAGCTCCCTCTGTCTATGGTTAAACCTCCATACATGTTAAAATCACCGTAGGTGTTAATTTCCATCCTTAGATTTCCATGACCAGCAGCCTCTATTTTATCGCCTAGTAATTCATCAAAAACCATTTTAATATTGGCGTCGTTGGTTATCTCAAAGTTAAAGTCCATCCGCACACCGGCTTGAGCTTTAATAGTGTTACTTACACCATTATTGTCTGTTTTTAAATTGACAAACTGCACATAGCTCAACTTTCCGCTAGATTCTGATGTTTCAAGGGGAATTACTATTTCAGTACCTTTTCTACTTTTGGCATTTATGGTAAGTAAGATGTCATCCAAAGGGCCTGTTATTTTCATGTTGCCGTCTACAAAAGCAGTACCGTAAAAGAGGTCGTTATCTTCTTTTCTGGTATTCATTATCTCAAAATCAAGTAGGTCTTTAAAGTTTAGATTAAAGATGAAATCTTGAAAACTGCTGTGTGTCACCTCCCCAACTACTTCAGCTTTTTTTCCAAACCTATCGGTTATTTCGGATTTAATTATGCTAAAAGAACTGTAATCAATGTCAATTATAGCATTCCCGGTATAGTGAGTTTGCATATAATCCACTACAAAATCAAGGCTGTCTAGCTCCATAGTGCCCCGTAATTGTGGACTTGTGAGCGCGCCAGTTATGCCTATTTTAGAAGTACTAAAGCCACTTATTTCAGAGGCTAGTCCTGTTAAGTATTTTTCAAATGGTTTTATACTACTGGTTTGAGTGGTTAGTTGTAGGTTCAGGGGAGATTTTTTGCTATCGAAATTGATATCTCCAGCAATTTCCATATCGTTAAGTAAACCACCTGTTATTTTTCCATCTATGGTTACGGCAAGTAAGTCGTCTTGGCTCGTACTTTTTAGATTTAAATTACCTAGTGTATCTTGGTCTAATTGCAAGTCTTTGACTATTAAATCAGCTTCAATAATAGGAAATCCATCTCTGTCAGAAATATCGATGTAGCCATTGGTTGTGCCTTCTATTTTAATATCGTAACCTGCCAAGAAAGGAGTAAGATTACTGAGTTTAAAATTGGATAAATTGGCATTGAGTTTATTCGCATTTAGACCTATTGATGCATCCAAAAAGAGAATTTCTGCACCATTTCTAAAATCGAAATACCTAAATTCTGTTATGTTGTTGCTGTGAATTAAATTTGGAAATACAGTGTTTTTAAGTTCCCAAGACTTATCATAAATATCTACCTTGGTGTTGTCCAGAAATACAATTGCACTATCATTTCTGTATAAGAAACGCCCAGCAAGCGCAATATCCAGGACATTGTCTTTTTTAGAAGTGGTTTCAAAAATAACTTCACCATCTTTTACAAATCCATGGGCATTTAATACATTAAAGATAGTACTATCATTTTGTATAAGTCCTCCAGTGTTTATGCCAAAGTTAATAGGAGAAAGCTCTCCTCCATTCTTGAGCGTAAGGCTGACAAATGGACTCGAAATGGCATCGTAACGAAGATTGGTAAACTTGTTTTCTCCGTTAATTTGACCAAGAATATGATTGTAAGTAACGTCCAAACTCGCGCGGTCAAAGCTCACAGAGCCTAAAAATTCTTTAAATACAGGCTGAAATTGATCAATCGAGACGGTAACTCTTACGTTTTTACTGCTAAGGATTTTGTCAGGTTTGGTAAATTGTGAAGGGTAGATAATATATTTCACAAAATCAATTAGAGCCTCAGATTCTGAAGGGTAAAAATCTCCTTCTATATTGATTTGGGCTAAGTCACTAACTAGCGTATAATTCCTTTTGTTCTCTGATAAATTAGCGGTGAGTAATATGTCTTTTAGCTTGTAATTTCTGCCCTCTTTTAAAAGATTAAAACTGTCAAGGGCCACAGTACCACTTAAGTTGTCTAGATTATTGCCTGCAAGGTTGACATCTCCCGTAAACTTCACAAAATTGTCTATGTTATCTAAACCTAACATTTTAAGATTAATCCCAAAAACATTCGCCTTAACGGCTATTTCGGGAATCTGCTTGCTGGCGTCTAACGTCCCATTAAAATTGAAGTTGAAATTAGGATCTTCAATATCAAATTTTCCATTGAAAAGTGAGTTAGAAACATCGCCATTCACCTGCATGTTTTGGTAAGAGTAGCCTCCAAACGTAAATTGCGATATAGTTCCTTCTACTTTGCTTTTGAGTGTTTCTAGTGTTAAACCACTGCCATTAAGGCTAAGATCAAAAATTGCAGGACCAAGATTAGGGAGTCCTAACAGCATATCTAAGTCAAGATTAG
>Ga0102891_1000389_pt1 | contig 16422 bp, 15 predicted proteins | sample Colrivmet1552A02_FD_84503 | JGI IMG/M metagenome (GOLD analysis project Ga0102891, IMG submission 84503) | Estuarine microbial communities from the Columbia River estuary - metaG 1552A-02 | ecosystem: Environmental > Aquatic > Marine > Intertidal zone > Estuary | place: USA: Columbia River...
ATTGGGTTTCCAAAAAAGCTTCAATAGATATTAAAGTAAATGAATACGATAGGCTTTTTGAACACCCAAGTCCAGCTAGTTCACAAAACGAAGAAGAGCTTTTAAAAATGATAAACCCCAACTCTTCAAAAACCAGTATTGCAAAAGCAGAACCAAGTTTGTTAAAAGCCATAAAAGGAGATTGTTTTCAGTTTCAAAGAAAAGGGTATTTCATTGTTGACAGCAACGAAACCCCTTTAATTGTTTTTAACAAAACAGTTGGTTTAAGAGACAACTGGAAGAAATAAATGTATTATTTATTTTTTTCTTGTTCTTTTTTAATCGCAGCCTTTTTCATTTCTTCTCCAATCTGATTGCTCGCCGTAAAAGACGCCACCATGTTGTTTAGCATTTCTGATCCAGCTTGAGGAGAATTAGGCATTAAAATTAAATTACTGTTCGTTGCCCCCCCAACCGATTGCAGTGTGTCATAGTGCTGGGTAACAACAATAAGCGCAGAAGCTTCTTGAGAATTAATATCCACTCCGTTTAATACTTTTACAGAATCTTCAAGCCCTCTAGCAATCTCTCTTCTTTGATCTGCGATACCTTGACCTTGTAGCCTTTTACTTTCAGCCTCAGCTTTAGCTCTTTCAACTATTAATATCCTTTGAGCGTCTCCTTCAAATTGAGCAGCTACTTTTTCTCTTTCAGAAGCGTTAATTCTGTTCATAGATTCTTTAACTTGACCGTCTGGATCGATATCTGTAACTAAAGTTTTAATAATGTCAAAACCGTAGTTTTTCATAGCTTCGTTTAGCTCGCCTTTTACAGCAATAGCAACATCGTCTTTTTTCTCAAAAACATCATCAAGAATCATTTTAGGAACCTCAGCCCTAACAACATCAAATACGTAGGAGGTGATTTGATCGTGGGGATAATCTAGTTTGTAGAAAGCATCATAAACCTTGTCTTTTATTACCATAAACTGTACAGAAACCTTGATTTTTACAAAAACATCATCTTTGGTCTTGGTTTCCACCACCACATCAAGCTGTTGAATTCTTAAACTAAGTCGACCAGCCACCCGGTCTATTATTGGAATTTTTAACTGAAGACCAGATTGGCGAATACTAGTAAATTTTCCGAATCTTTCTACAACAGCCGCAGACTGTTGTTTAACTACAAAAAAAGCTCCAAAAAGAATAACTAAAGACAAAATAACAATTAAGGGAATGTAAAAAATCATATATATATTAAATTTTAGGATTAGCCTATAAGGTAAGAAAAATTAGCATCAAAAGAAAGCTTCTTTAAAGAATGTTTTAAGCTTCTAAACCGTTTAAAGCGTCTTCTAACAGCGCTATTCTTTTAAGCGAAGTCTCTTTTCCTAAAAGAGAAATAAGCTGAAAAAGGTCAGGTCCAGTTAGCTCTCCAACTATTGAAAGCCTAAACAAACCCATTACTTTTCCAAAACTCCACTCTTTTTGGTTAACCAACAATTCTAAACGAGGTTTGAGTTCTAATAAATTTTCGGCTGAATCAATCAAGCCAGCAATTCCACGTAATATTTCGCTGTAATTAGCTTTTTTTAGTTTTTTAATATGTTTCTCTGTATAATTTTTAGGAGACCTAAAGAAAAAACCAGACACATCAGAGATGTCATTTAAACTGTTTAGTCTAGGCTTGATAAGCTCCGCTATCCTGTCAAGCATCTCATCAGTTTGATCACTTAAATCTTGAGAAAACTCTTTTTTAAGAAGATTTACAATTAAACTGTTTTCTGCTTTTTGAATATGCCCGTGGTTAAACCAGTTGTTTTTTTCTGGGTCGAATCTTGCGCCTGATTTGTTTAATCCTTCTAAGGAAAAAGACTCTATTAATTCATTCATATTGAACAATTCTTTTTCTGTTCCCGGATTCCAGCCTAGAAGACTAAGAAAGTTTACGACTGACTCAGGTAAAAAGCCGTGTTCCTTGTACCCTTTAATAGAGCCTTCACTACCCCAACGTATTGCAAACACCGGAAAACCAAACTTGTCTCCATCCCTTTTAGAAAGCTTCCCTTTGCCTTCGGGCTTAAGAATTAAAGGTAGGTGAACAAATTTAGGCCTGGCTTCCCATCCAAAAGCATCATACAAAAGCCAGTGCAGTGGCAAAGACGGAAGCCACTCCTCTCCTCTTATAACATGTGAAATTTCCATTTCATAATCGTCCACCACGTTAGCAAAATGATAAGTTGGCATCCCGTCACTTTTGAAAAGAATTTTATCGTCAATTGTTTTTGTCGACACACGAACAACTCCCCTTAGCTCATCCCTACAAACAACCTCTTGTTCAACAGGTGTTTTAAATCTAATTACATACTCCTCTCCGCTATTTAAAAGCTTATTAGTCTCTTCAACAGATAATGAAAGCGAGTTGTTAAGTTTTTTTCTATTATGGGCATTGTACATAAAAGTTTTACCCTTTTTTTCATGATCTTTTCTGTGAAAATCTAACTCTTCTTTTTTATCAAAAGCATAATATGCATGACCTTTTTTTAAAAGCTCTTGTATTTTCAAATTATAAAACTCTTTTCTTTCGCTTTGTCTGTATGGGCCGTAAGAGCCCTTGTTTTCCGGCCCCTCGTCAATATTTAGTCCACACCATTTTAATGAGTCCATAATGTGTTTCTCACTACCATCAACATATCTGTTTTGATCCGTGTCTTCAACTCTAACAATAAAGTCACCTCCGTTTTTTTTTGCAAACAAATAATTAAACAAAGCTGTTCTTAGCCCTCCAATATGAAGCGGGCCTGTTGGGCTTGGGGCAAAACGGACTCGAACTTTTTTAGTCATTTTTAATTTTTTCACAAAAGTACATTGTTGTTTAAACTTTTCATCCTTTTTCTAGGATCATTTCTTTAGGGATGCGATCATTCATTATTTTAAACCACAAAGGAGGTATAAAGCTAATTAATATTGAAGCAGGGTAGCCAAAAGGCAGCTGTGGGCTTTCTTTAAAACGATCTAAAATCTGATATTTTTTTCCAGATTTAAAATGATGGTCGCTGTGTCTAGTAAGCTCATAAAGAATTATTCTGCCAATATTGTGATCTGAATTCCAAGAATGTATTTCTTTTACTCTTTCGTACCTTCCAGATGAAAGTTTTTTTCTTCTTAACCCATAGTGTTCAATATAATTTATGGTTTCAAGAAATAAAAAAGATACTACTCCTATCGCTATGGCAAAAAGCATTGTTTTATAAGTAAAAGTGTAGTAAACCACTATTAAATAAAGCGGCTGAATTATCGTGTAGCACAACATGTCGTTTTTGAATGAAAAAAAAGAAGAGCTTGATTTTTTAAGTAATTCCCTTTGTTTTTTCCAAGCATCAATGTATTGTTTTGTTACTGATCTTATCCAAAAAAAATACAGGTTTTGATTGAGTTTGGCAGAAGCACCATCGTGTTTGGTCGCTACATTTAGGTGGTGACCAAAATTATGCTCTATGTAAAAATGCATATATAAACACGGCAGGTACAATAACTTACTAAGCGTTCTTTCAAACAACCCTTTTCTGTGTCCTAGTTCGTGAGCGACATTAATAGCGTTTGTTGCCAGCAATATACCCGTCGACAAAACAAGTCCTATTTGCTCATAAAGCTCATATTCTATAGTTGAAAAATTCCATAAAGACCATCCGAGGATAAAAAAAACCACAGGAACGTTCAAATAAAGCATATAATCAAAAACCCTCATAGGCTCTTTTTTTTGAACTTCTTTTGGGGCTAGGTTTTTCTCTCCTTTTCCAAACACCCAGTCAGCAAAAGGCACAATCACAAAAACGAAAACAGCGGTGCTATACATCCCCCAGCCATCTTGGCTCAACGATAAGACTGTTGCCAACGGAATACTGTAGGCCGCCAAATATTTAAAATCTTTCATTTTATTCAAAAATATGAATTTTATATTTTAATGCTAGGTCAATAACCGCCTATTGTCTTTTATAGTTTTTATATACGTCACAACAAGTTATATTTGCACAAATATGGAAACGAACATAGATTACGTTTATAACACAACGTTTGTTTTGCAAAACGAAATGAAAGTCACTAAATGGCTTAACCAAGCCGTAGAGAAAGAGGGTTTTAGCGTAGGAGAGGTTGTATATGCTTTTTTCAACGACAACGACCTTAAGTTATTGAATAACAAGCACTTAAATCAAGACTACTTCACGGATGTAATTTCTTTTAATGACTCCAAAGGCACTATTCTAAATGGAAATATTGCCATATCTATAGACCGCGTAAAAGAAAATGCAGAACGATATAAAGCTTCTTTTAACGATGAGCTTCTTCGGGTAATGGTTCACGGTCTTTTGCATTTTATGGGATACAACGACTCTTCAGAAAAAGAAACTCAGCAAATGAGAGACAAAGAAGATGATAATTTAAAAACGTTCCACGTGGAACAATAGTTATGTTTAAAGAAAAGTATGATGTTATAGTTGTTGGCGCAGGCCATGCGGGCTCAGAAGCTGCGGCCGCAGCCGCTAACATGGGCAGCAAAACACTGCTTATAACCATGAATCTTCAAAATATAGCTCAAATGTCTTGTAATCCTGCTATGGGCGGGATTGCTAAAGGTCAAATAGTTAGAGAAATAGACGCTTTGGGTGGCTATAGTGGAATTGTTACGGATAACTCTGCCGTACAGTATAAGATGCTTAACAAGTCAAAAGGCCCTGCTATGTGGAGTCCCAGAGCCCAGTCGGATAGAATGCGGTTTGCGGAATGTTGGAGAACAATGTTGGAACAAACGCCTAATCTTGATTTTTATCAAGACATGGTATCAGGACTGCTCTTGTCAGAAAACAAAATTGTTGGAGTTGCCACATCTTTAGGACTTCAAATAATGTCTAAAACAGTCATCTTGACGAATGGCACCTTTTTAAATGGTTTGATTCATATTGGTGAAAAGCAATTTGGTGGTGGACGTGCTGGCGAAAAAGCTTCGTTCGGAATTACTGAAGCTCTTACTGATTTTGGCTTCGATTCTGGAAGGATGAAAACAGGAACTCCGCCAAGAGTTGACGGGCGTTCGTTAGATTATAATGTTATGATCCCTCAGCCCGGAGACATTGACCCAGGGAAGTTTTCGTACTCTAGCATAACCAAACCTTTGATAAAACAACTAGACTGTCACATGACCTACACCAGTCCTTTAGTTCACGATTTGCTTAAAGAAGGTTTTGACAGATCACCAATGTTTAATGGTTCAATTAATAGTATAGGACCAAGATATTGTCCTTCAATCGAGGATAAGATTAATAGGTTTGCTGATAAAGACAGGCATCAAATTTTTGTTGAACCCGAAGGATGGAATACTGTAGAGGTATACGTCAATGGGTTTTCTACTTCTTTGCCAGAGGACGTTCAGTTTAATGCGCTGCGTTCAGTAAAAGGTTTTGAAAATGTTAAATTTTTTAGACCAGGATACGCAATTGAGTACGATTATTTCCCTCCTACTCAATTAAAAAACTCACTAGAAACAAAACCTGTTTCAGGTCTTTTTTTCGCTGGACAAATTAACGGCACAACCGGTTATGAGGAGGCGGCAGCCCAGGGTTTAATGGCGGGAATAAACGCACATCTTCTTATAAACGAAAAAGAGCCGTTTGTGTTAAAGAGAAATGAAGCATACATTGGAGTTCTTATAGATGATTTAATAACTAAAGGAACTGAAGAGCCGTACAGAATGTTTACATCAAGGGCGGAATACAGAACCCTTTTAAGACAAGACAACGCCGATCTTAGGCTTTCTGAAATTTCACACCAACTAGGATTAGCCTCTAAGCAAAGAGTTACTAACGTTGAAAATAAAAGAGCCCATACAGACGCCTTTGTTTCTTTTTTTAAGAAAACAAGCGTTAAGCCGGAGGTTATTAATCCGGTTTTATCTTTAAAAAAATCCTCAGAAATTTCACAGTCAATGAAGCTTTATAAATTGTTCTCTAGGCCTAACATTACTTTAAGCGACATGTTGTCTTTGGAAAGTGTTAAGTTGTTTTTAGACAAAAATAAGTTTAAGGACGATGTTCTTGAGCAAACAGAGGTTCAGGTTAAGTACTCTGGTTATATTGAAAAAGAAAAAGCAAATGCAGAAAAACTTAACAACCTTGAGAACATTAAAATACCAACTAAGTTTGATTATTCAAAAGTGCAGTCTCTTTCTAGCGAAGCAATTCAAAAGTTAAACAATATAAAACCCTCAACTCTTTCGCAGGCCTCTAGAATAAGCGGAGTGTCTCCAAACGACATTAGTGTGCTGATGGTCTATATGGGAAGGTAAGGGTTCCACGTGGAACAAAGTTGTTATGAAAATAAAAACACCTATTAAAACAAAAGACTATTTCTTAACAAAAGAACCGTTTACGCTAATCAAAATTAAAGAATTAGAGGTTTACAAAACCACCCCCAAAGTAAAGAAAGAGGCTATAGGCAAATACTATAAATCAATTAAGTATTTATCTCACAACAATAACAAAACTCCTTTTTCTTTATTGTACTTGTTTGTAAAAAAACTTAATTTTTATTTTAAATATAAGTTTTTAAAACCTGTTTTAGACAGCAACAAGAGTTTATTAGATTTTGGCTCAGGGAACGCGTATTTTGTTTCCAAATTAAAGAATAAAGGTTTACAAGCGGTTGCCTATGACCCTTTTTATAACGACATTTCTAATAAAACAATCAAGGACGAATCTGTTTTAAAAGACGAGAAAAGTTTAACTGGCTTTAGTTTTAAAACCGTAACAATGTGGCATTCTTTAGAACATGTTTTTTCTTATACAGAAACCCTTTCTTTGATTTCAAAAATTTTAATGTCACATGGCAATTTGATTGTCGCTTGCCCAAATTATGAGTCGTTTGATGCTAATTATTATAAAAAGTTTTGGGCAGGTTATGATGCTCCAAGACACTATTGGCATTTTTCACCAAAAGGCTTAAAAGACGTAATGTCTCAAAACGGATTTGAATTCATTAAAAAGAAGCCCATGTACTTTGACGCGATATACGTCTCTATGCTTTCTGAACAATATAAAAAGTCTAAGCTATGGTTCGTAAAAGGTTTGACTATTGGTCTTGTATCTAACTTAATTTCTGTTTTTAAGAACAACGCTTCTTCATACGTTTATTTATTTAAAAAGCGATTATAAACCGTTTTAAGAGACTATATGTTGATTCATATACAATCTAGAGCACAATTTTTTTAAAAACCTTCTCGATTAAAAAAACAACATCGTTTGACATAAGAAAAAACAATAACCAAAACAGGTGTATAGCTAAAAACTATAACGACTATTGTTTTTGTATTAGCCTTGTTAACTTAAGTGATAAATCCATGAAAATCATATTAGCATTTCCGTTTGATTGAATTCCTTTATGCGCGTTTTCAATTTCACTAAAAATATCTTCAATATTATTTCCGTTAACATATTCAGAAAAAGAAGCAAAATTCATGTCTGTTTTTGGATCGAAATTTACAAGAGAATTTATCTCATAATTTTTTAACAAAGCGCTTCTAAAAACATTTGAACTAAACGTTAAAAAGTTTTTTTGCACTTCTCTTCCGGTTTTAGAAATCATTTTACTCCAGTTAATAAGCTCTAGCACTTCTTCTTTATTTTTTCGAACTTTAAACGCAGTTCTAACCCATTTCAAAAACCACTCTTCAAATTCTTTGTTAGTTTCATTATTGTTTAACGACTTTAAAGCAAGCCTTAGATTCCCACCGCTGATTTTAGCGGCTTTAGTCGCGTTGCTTTTTTCTACACCCTTGTTTATTAAATAAGATTCAATATCACTTCTTGTTAAAAGACTAAGCTTAGAGGCTTGACAACGTGAAAGAAGAGTCTCCGCCATAAGAGCTGTTGTTTCACAGACAAAAATAAAAAGAGTTTTGTTGGGCGGTTCTTCTATAAGTTTTAGAAGTTTGTTTGTGGCCGTTAGGTTAAGTTTTTCAGCCATCCAAACTATAGCAACCTTCCACCCACCTTCGTAAGACTTAAGAGACATCTTTTTCACAAGATCTTCCACTTCGTCATTTCCGATTTTCCCCTGTTTGTTTTCAACACCGATTTTCAAATACCAGTCAAAAAGATTTCCGTAAGGATTTTTGTGAACAAACTCTCTCCAGTCTTCTAAGAACATTGATGAAATTGGCTTTGACTTTACATCTTTGTTAATAGCAACAGGATAAATGAAATGAAGATCGGGATGTTTAAGTTCGCTTAACTTAAGACTTGTTCCCGCAAGCACATTTTCATTTTCAATAATCATTCTAGCATAAGCTATCGCTAGAGACAGTCCTCCAGAGCCCTCAGGAGAAAGAAAAAGTTGAGAGTGAGCTATTCTTCCAGACGAAAGACCTTTAGCGAGCTCTTTTTTTAAGAACTCTTGTCCAATAACTTCCTCAAATAACATTTTTCAAAGATAAAAGATTAAACTTTAAATAAACTAGAAATACATATCTTTGAGTTCCAAAAATTTACAATGAAATCAATTTACCAGACAAACTTCAAAAATCAAAAGGTTTTAGTTCGAGTGGACTTTAATGTTCCTTTAAATTCAGAGAAGATTGTTACGGACAACTCCAGAATAATAGCAGCAAAAAAAACAATAGATAAAATAATAAACGACGGCGGAACTGCTATTTTGATGTCTCACCTTGGAAGACCAAAAGGAAAAGATCCGGAGCTTTCGCTTATTCACATTGTTAAAGCTGTTGAATCTGTTTTGGAAAAACCAGTTTTATTTACCAATCAAGTCATCGGAGAAAAAACCACAGAGATAGTTAAAAACAGCAAGCCAGGTCAAATTGTATTGATAGAAAACTTGAGATATTACCCACAAGAGGAAGAAGGCAATAATAGTTTTGCAAAAGAGCTTTCTAAACTAGCAGGGAGTTATGTAAACGACGCTTTTGGAACTGCTCACAGAGCTCACGCATCTACAAGTGTGGTTGCAGAGTTTTTCAAAGGAAATAAATTTGCAGGAGATTTGCTTTTACAAGAGGTTGGCTCTATAAAAAAAGTTATTGAGGACGGGAAAAAACCTGTTTTAGCTATTTTGGGAGGCGCAAAAGTTTCCTCAAAAATCACCATTATTAATAACATAATTGATAAAATTGATAAGCTTATTATTGGAGGAGGAATGGCTTTTACTTTTATAAAAGCTCAAGGAGGAAAAATAGGGGCGTCTATTTGTGAAAACGACAAAATAGATTTAGCCTTATCTATTTTAGAAAAAGCAAAAAACAATAATGTAGAGGTTTTTTTACCTACGGACGTTTTGTGCGCTAATGATTTTTCAAATGATGCTGACACGCAAGTATGTCTTATAAATAATATCCCTGACAACTGGCAAGGAATGGACGCTGGACCCATGTCGCTAAAGCATTTTAAAAAAGCAATTGAATCTAGCAAAACTATTTTATGGAATGGACCTGTTGGTGTTTTTGAAATGGAAACTTTTTCCAAAGGAACAATTGCTTTGGGCAATTACATTTCTGAAAGCACAGCATCTGGTTCGTTCTCACTAGTTGGGGGAGGAGATTCTGTCGCAGCAGTTAAACAGTTTAATTTTTCAAATAAAGTGAGCTATGTTTCAACTGGAGGGGGCGCCATGCTTGAAAGTCTTGAAGGAAAAACTCTTCCAGGAATTAAAGCTCTAGAAGAATAAAGGATGTACAAAAAACTTTTTTTAATAGCGTCTGTTTTTTTTGTTAGCTGCGATTCGAATACTACGGTATATAAACCAATTTCGAGCGGAAATATTCACACCATCTCTGTAGTTATTGATAATAAGTTATGGGAAGAATCTCCAGGCGAAGAATTGCAAAAAGTTTTTTCAACTGAATTTCTTGGGCTTCCACAGCAAGAGCCGTTATTTTCTTTAAATCAAATACCACCATCAATATTCACTGATTTTACAAGAGAAAGTAGAAATATTATTGTGGTTTCTAAATCATTAAAAGACACCGCTTTTATTCACTCTAATAAGTTTGCTTCACCACAAAAAATACTTTATGTACAAGCAAAATCAAACAAATCACTTATAAAACAAATTAATAAAGTTTCCAAAAAAGCTATTGCTGTTTTTAAGGCAAACGAGATAAAAGAGAAGCAAAAAAGAATAAAAAATTCAGTTTTAACCACAAAAGAACTTGATTCCATTGGTATTAACCTTACAATGTCATCTGGATACAAACTTTTTAGAAAGATTCAAAAGGCAAATTTTGGTTTCAGAGAGAAACTCAAAAAGGAAGTGTTAATGTGTTGGTTTATACCCTGCCCTTGTTTAAAGAAACTCTTGATTTAGACAAAGTAATATTCTTAAGAGATTCTATAGGAAAAGCTTTTGTTCCAGGGAGAAATAAAGAGTCGTATATAATTACAGAAGAAGCATACAGGCCTTATTTTTTTAAAACAAAAGTTAGTTCATTAAACGCGTTTGAAACAAGAGGAACATGGGAAGTGGTAAATGATTATATGGCCGGACCATTTCTAAATTATTTTATTGAAGACAAAAAAAACAACAGAACGCTCGTTGTAGAAGGGTTTGTTTTTTCCCCATCAGTAAGAAAAAGAGAATATCTAGTTGAACTAGAGGCTATTATTAGGTCTTTAAAAATTCTTTAATAAACAAAAAAATTAATCTTCTTTTTTTATTTCTTTAGACTCTTCTTCCTTGACACCTTTTTTAAACTCTTTTATTCCGGTTCCAAGCCCTTTCATAAGTTCAGGGATTTTTTTTCCTCCAACCATTATTAAAAGTACTACTGCAATAAGAGCAATTTGTCCTGGGCCAATCGCTAAAAATGTATTAGATAAAATCATTATTAATGTATTTATACAAAAGTATGAAGAAAATTAGAATAACCTCAAAGAATATATCTAAATAATATTGTTTGCTCTTCACTATATTTGTTTAGTGAAAGAAAAAGAAAAAAAACCATTTAAAGAAAGACTTCTAAATAAGTACAGGCTAGTGGTTTTAAACGAAGACACCTATGAAGAAAAATTTTCATATAAATTAAACAAATTAAACATCTTTCTTTTAATCGCCTTAACCGGAATAACTCTTGTAGTTACAACGATAGGGCTTATAGCTTTTACATCTGTAAAAGAGTATATTCCTGGATATGACTCCTCTGTTTTAAGGCAAAATGCCATTAAAAACATAGAGCTTTTAGACTCTTTAGAACAAGTTGTGAATAAAAATCAAAACTTTATTAACTCTGTAGGCGCTGTTATTTTGGGAGATATTTCAGAAGAGCAATTAACTAAAGAAACTGTTTTGGCAAGAGTAGATATTTCGGAGCTTGATTTTAAAACCAATAAAGAAGATTCTTTGCTTAGAAGTTTGGTTCAAAAAGAAGACAGATTTAACACAATAGAATCAGCTAGCCCAAAAGTAGAATATGTTTTATACAGTCCAATTTCAGGACAAATTTCATCAGGTTTTGATATAGGCGACAAGCATTACGGTGTTGATGTTCCTGCTGTAACAAACACTCCAGTTAAGGCGATTTCGGACGGAAGAGTTGTGTTTTCTGAATGGACAATTGACACAGGGTTTGTTATTATAATAGAGCATTCTTTCAACCTTATAAGTGTTTATAAACACAATTCATCAGGCCTAATCTCTCAGGGAGACTATGTGAAGTCTGGCCAAGCGATAGCACTTTCTGGAAACACAGGAGAATTAACCACCGGACCACATTTACATTTCGAACTTTGGAGCAACGGAAATCCAGTAGACCCTTTAGAATATATTAGTTTTGAGTAGTCTTAAAGAAATCATAGTTAAAGTTTACGCTAAATATGTTGTAAAAGAAACTTTAAAATGGTCAAACAACCCAATACAAACTCAAGAAAAAGTCATGAAAATGCTTGTTTCTAAAGCTAAAAACACAAAATTTGGAAAAGATCATAATTTTGAAAAGATTTTAAATTACAAGGATTTTTCTAAACAAATTCCCGTTAGAGACTACGAAGATATCAAGCCATATATTGAAAAAATAATTGAAGGAAACAAAAGTGTTTTATGGCCTGGAAAACCAATTTATTTCGCAAAAACATCTGGAACTACATCTGGAGAAAAATATATTCCGATCACTAAAGATTCTATGCCATTTCATGTTAAAGGATCCGTTGAGGCAACCATGCATTATATTGTTGAAACAAACAACACGGCTTTTTTAAATAAAAAAATCATTTTTCTACAAGGAAGCCCTGTTTTAGAGGATGTAAACGGAATAAAAACAGGAAGACTTTCAGGAATTGTTGCACACTATACACCTAGGTTTTTAAGAAAAAACACTTTACCTAGTTGGGAAACAAATTGCCTAGAAGATTGGGAAGAAAAAGTAGAAAAGGTTTCAAAAGAAACGCTAAAAGAAGATATGGCTGCTATTGGCGGAATTCCACCATGGGTTGTAATGTATTTTGAAAAACTACTGTATTTATCGGGTAAAAAAACAGTTAGCGATATATTTCCAAGTTTTAGTCTTTTTGTATATGGAGGGGTAAATTTCTCTCCTTATAAAAATGTTTTTAAAAAGCTAATTGGGAAAAAAATTGATAGCATTGAATATTACCCCGCTTCAGAGGGCTTTTTCGCTTATCAAGATTCTCAAAAAGAAGAAGGCCTTTTGATTCAGTTAAATTCAGGAATTTTTTATGAATTTATAGAGTTGTCAGAAATGTCTAAACAGGATCCTAAAAGAATATCTATAAAAAACGTTGAATTAAACAAAAACTATGTGCTTATTGTTTCAACAAACGCCGGTTTATGGGGATATAATACAGGAGATACTATTGCTTTTGTTTCATTAAACCCTTATAAAATAATAGTTACAGGGAGGTACAGGCATTTTATATCAGCATTTGGTGAGCACGTTATTGGTGGCGAGGTAGAAAAGGCTTTAAAAAAAGCATCAGACCAGACAGGAGTTTCTGTAAAAGAATTTACTGTTGCCCCAATGATTGAACCAGAGAAAGGACTTCCGTATCACGAATGGTGGGTTGAGTTTTATGAAACCCCGCCTAAAGAAAAAACAGAAGAATTATCTGCTAAAATAAACGAGAATTTAGAAGAGCTAAACTCTTATTACAGCGACTTAATAAAAGGTAGAGTATTAAAACCATTACAAATAGTGGCTGTTCAAAAAAATGGTTTTAAAAAGTATATGGAGAATGAAGGTAAGCTAGGAGGGCAAAACAAACTACCAAGGCTGTCAAATAACAGGGCGATTGTAGAGAAGATGCTTGTTTTTAAAAAGAAAAAATAATTATATATCTATTACAGGGTTCAAACTGTAAACAGCCTGTCTAGAGTCAGATTTTTTTACACTTTTTAAAACAAGAACAAGTTTAAAGCTGTCTAAAAATTTTCGATTTAACTCATCAACAACCTTATTCTTTCTTTTCACAGAAGCGTCTAGGCTAATATTGTTGTTTTTAAAGTAATTTAAAATAAGAGAATTATCAACTTTCTTGTTTTTAGACAAAGAAATTAATTGAATAATAAATTTTTCATCTTTACTAATTTGAATAGAATGGTTCATGCCTGAAAGATTATTTTCGCTGATAAAAAAAACAAATTTTTCTTTTTTAAATTTAATAAACGTTAAAAAAATTAATAATCCACAAAAAAGAGCTACGTATAAAAAATAATTTTTAAACAAATTAAAATCATTAGTAAAGTATTGCTCATCAATAAGCGTGAGATTTTCTAAATCTTTGACGGTAATGGTTTGGTATTTTCTGTCAGCAGAAAGTATTGGGTAAACAATATTTGAGCCAACGATTATAACCTTATCGTTTATATTAGGCAGGCTTTCGGCGTTATAAAAGTCTAATTTGTTCTCAGAGGGTGTTATGATCCTTATATTATTGCCGTTTAAGTTTTGTTGAAATAAAGAGTTTTTAAAGGGAGCTATAATTTCAAAGTTTTTAATTAAAATAGCATCATAAAAACCACTGTTAAGAGCGCCTTTTTTTTCCCATACAAAATCATCAAGATTAAGTTTAAAAAGATTATTGTTTTTGGTATCCTTATCGTCAATTCGGTGATAAAAATCAAATACGTATAAATTATTTTTGTCTAAAACATACGACCCCGCATTAACTCCTAGTGGTGGGGCCTGTCCATTTGTAGGAACAATTTCCCAGCTTTTTGATGAAAAACTATATTTTGTTAATAAACTGTTAGACCGCCAATAGCCATATCCCCCCAACAAATAAAGCTCCTTTTTATATTCAAAAAAATGTCCAGAAAACTGATTTCTATGCGCAAAACTTTCGTCAATTCTTTCAAAAACCCCATCACAATATTTAAATAAAATCCCCCCTCCTGGATATAAAAAATAAACTTCATTGGTTTCTGAAACCAATGCAGAAAGAGATATAAACTCAATATTTTTTAACTCTGTTGGCAACCCGGAAGAGTATTTGGTATAAGTTTTTTGAAGCTCTTTTGAAGAGCTAATCAGATATTCGAACACTCCCTCTTTTCCAAACGAATAAAACGAAACAGAGTCTTTTTTTACAAGAAACCCTAATTCATTTTGAGTGTTTTGACTTGACAGCCAAAAAGGCAAACATGCAAAAAAGAATATTAAAAAAGTTCTCATTTAAAAAATATATAATAAAACACAACAAGTAAAACAATAGTTAAAACTACGCACCATAAAAGTCCAATTGTTGAAAACAGCAAAAAATTAATAGCCGTAATTAAAGTAGAAAGACAAAAAGTTAACACAGAAGCCTGCCAGTGTTGATAGCCTTTGTCAGCAAGCCTGTGATGCAAATGAACCCTATCTGCAACAAAGGGAGATTTATTGTTATAGGATCTAATAGCAAAAGCTCTTAAAGTGTCAACTAGTGGATATAACAGCATTAAAACAGTCAAAAGTGGTCTAGAGATTAAAGGGTCTGTTACCAAACTACTTTCAGAGTCTAAAAAGTAAAAAACAAAAAAAGCCATTAACGAACCTAAAAACAATGAGCCAGTATCACCCAAAAAAACTTTTTTATTTCTATTAAAGTTAAACCATAAAAATCCAACTAAGGCACTAATAATAATTGGAAAAAACAAAAACCACTCAGTTTTAGAGACGAGTATTATACCGCCAGCAATTAAAAAAAACTTCATCGAAATAAATGAAGCCATTCCGTCTAGTCCATCAATAAGGTTTAATGCGTTAACAACAACAACAAAAACGAAAAGAGAAGAGGTTAGCTCTAGCCACCAAGGCACTTCGTAAATATTGAACACACCATGAAACGAATCAATACTGTATCCTGATTGAAACATCAAAACAGCTGCAAAAATTTGTAAAAAAAATTTTTCTCTATAACGAACATTGATTAAATCATCGGCAAAGCCTGTAAGTGTTAAAAAAAAGACACTTAATAAGGCGTACAATGGAATTACTAGTTTTCCAGTAGAAACTCCAAATGCGCAAGCAAGACATATTGTAAAAAAAACAGAAAGCCCACCAGATCTAGTAGCGGGATACTTGTGAGAAGATCTTTCGTTTACAGGGTCTGTAAGTTTGTTTCCAACAAAAATCTTATTAATATATCCGTTTAAATAAAACGAAACAATAAGGGTGAGGATAAAAAACGTTATATAATAAAAGGTTTCAGACATTTTATGTTTAAGTTTATATTTGAATTATGTATAGGTTTTTTTGTTTGTTTTTAATGTTAGGAGCACAAGTTGTTTTGCATGCCCAAGATTATAACTTGCCCAAAGAAATTGGAAAGGATTTTATTTTTTACAAATCAAGTGACAATAAAATTCACGTTTTAAAAAACAATAATGACTTTCTTTTCCATAATGGAGTCTGGAAAAAAACCAAGCTTCAAAATACTCTTTCAAAAAGAGATAGTATGATTCTTTATCACGAAAAAGGATTTAATAATATTAATTTTAAAATAATCACAGACAAAAACAAAACTTATTTTGTCTTGAATGGGGGAGGCCCTGTTCTTCAACTTGAAAAGGACAGTCTTTTTAGGATTGACAATTCTGTAGAACAAAGAAATCAATTTGGAGCGGCCACTTTTAAACACGATAACAAATTGTTTATGTATGGAGGCTATGGTTTTTGGTCATTTAAAAGTTACATGACATACTTTGATTTTTCCTCTAATCAATGGGAGCTTTTTAGAACTCAATCGCAAAATCAACCAAACCCAAGATGGAAGCCAATTTATCATTTAATCGAAAACAAACTTTATATCTTAGGAGGAAGGTCGCAACTGCCAGAAAGTTATATGACAGATGTTGTTTTAAAAGACCTTTTTGTTGTCGATATGGCCTCAAAAACAATAAAAACCCTAAGCTCAAAAGTAAATCTGGAAACGCCTTTAAACTTTCACTC
>Ga0102891_1000407_pt1 | contig 16092 bp, 13 predicted proteins | sample Colrivmet1552A02_FD_84503 | JGI IMG/M metagenome (GOLD analysis project Ga0102891, IMG submission 84503) | Estuarine microbial communities from the Columbia River estuary - metaG 1552A-02 | ecosystem: Environmental > Aquatic > Marine > Intertidal zone > Estuary | place: USA: Columbia River...
GTTGTCCATGTCACGGTCGGTCACTGACCATACCGTAGACTTGCGAGTACCGACCCAAACCGTCGCTTTGTTCCGGCTGACAGCCATCTGACGCGCGTCAGGAACGACCGCGAACAGCTCGATGCTGAAGCCATCTGGCAGCGTGATGTTCTTCAACATCTTCCGCAGGTTATCAGCGTACTTGGTGTTCTGATCGACCGTCTTCATATCCGGTGCACCCGTGGTTTTAAATGCACCAAGCTTTTGCAGATTTTCGTCATCCCCTTTTGCGAGCGCAGCGCCAGACGACATGGCCAGCCCCAGCAAGACGCCCGTCACAACGGGCGCGAATTTAAAAACACGTGACTTCATGATTTGTCCCTTTTGTTAAAAAAATACTCACGGATACCGAACTCCCCTAGCGCGTCTGCGCCTGGGCATTACTAATATGAGGTGTAGATGTTCATCTCGGTGCTAGGGATTACCCACATTTATGTCTCGAAAGTTCCATTAGCCAATTGGACAAGTTTGAAACGTTGATTGGACAAGTTTGAAATCGAGTTTCTTCGATAGCGCGATGTAGCTCTCTATTTTCCCTGGACAACAAAGAGAAATTTGCAGGTTATTAAATTACGATTTTCCGTTCATGTAGGCATAGAGCACCATCTTCCTTTTTTCGCGATTGAAAAAAATTTGATGGGATTTTGAAAAAATGCATCTTCCTTCCCAGCGCGTAAATCCCCTTGATGTCGGCTCGTGGTCACCACGAACTCGTCGCATCACAGGTAGGTGCAAGCATTGTGGGGCTGTATCCACCTACAAATTCCGATATCGAACGACAATGCCAAAAATGGCGGGTCGCTAATGGCCGCGGACGGAGTACACCATGCTTAATCACCACCAAAAGGCCTTCTACTGGGATAACGGTTATCTGTTAGTCGAAAACGTGGTGAGCACTGCAGAATTGGCACAACTCCAGGCGATCGCATACGACTTCATAGAGGCCTCCCGCGAGGTCACGGAAAGCAACGATATTTACGATCTGGATTCCGGTCACAGCGCACAAACGCCTCGTCTCAATCGCATCAAATTACCGCACAAGCATCACCCCTATTTCGACGATATCTTAAAAAAATCAGGGATAACCGAGGTGCTGAAAGACCTATTAGGCCCAAACGCTACCCTGCTCACCTCGAAGCTCAACACAAAGGCTCCTGGTGGTGGTGCGGCGGTCGAGTGGCATCAGGATTGGGCGTTTTACCCCCACACCAACGACGACATACTCGCATTTGGTCTCATGCTCGATGACGTAACACCAGAGAATGGCCCTCTCCAAGTGATACCCGGGTCGCACAAGGGCCCCATCTTGAGTCACCACATGGAAGGTGTCTTTTGTGGTGCTGTAGATCCAGATGACCCAATGTTTGAGGCCGATAAGATCGTGACGCTAACCGGACGCGCCGGTTGTATGACAGTGCATCATGCGCGCACACTGCATGGTTCTGCGCCTAACTACAGCGACCGACCACGGTTAATTTTGTTCTACGAAATAGCCAAAGCCGATGCTTGGCCGCTGTTAGGCTCGGGGTCCTATTTCCACACGCTGGGTCAACAACGCTTCTGGGAGGACTTGCAGGCGCGCACCATTATTGGGGAACCCTGCTTGACGCCGAGAGTCGAATTGGTTCCAGTCAGAATGCCGCTACCGCCCGCAGCAGACAGCAGCTCTATTTTTCGCACGCAGCGCTCTGGGGGCGCCAAAAGTGCCTTCGCCCCCAAACCAGAAAAGTGAATGAAGCCTAGCATGGCCTATTCGCCTTAATCCTACACCTCAAAACCGGGAGCGATTCACTTGTGCTTTTTCCGAGGTCGGTCTGGCAAGGCTTACTAGATTGTGAACTTGGCTACGAGCCAAGGCGCACGACCTTTTCACTGAGCGTTGCCGAATACCAGTCGGGCTCACTATCAAGCGACAGCGCCTGCTTGATAAAGCGCGTCTATATCAGTAGCGCTGTAACCGTAATTTTCAAGGATCTCGCGGGTATGCTGTCCCAGGTCGGGTGCGGCGCGATCGATTTGAGTTGGTGTATCAGAAAAATGAATGGGACACCCCACCGCTTGCATCTGACCCAGCGTCGGATGGTCTACCTCCACAACCATACCGCGTGCTAACGTTTGAGGGTGGCTCAATGCTTGGCCAATGGTATGCACAGGGCCAGCTGGAACGCCCGCGTTATCAAACAGTGCCAACCAATGTGCGCTGGTCTGAACGCGCAGCCTGGACTGAATTGCCTCGGTCAGCGCTTCAACGTTGGCCATCCGGTCGGTGTTGGTGGCAAAGCGGGTATCGGTCAACCAGTCGGGTTGCTCAAGCACAATGGCGATTCGCTCCCAATTTGATTGATTCGCACCGCCAATATTGATCCAACCATCGGCTGTTTCAAAGGCTTGATACGGTGCGCTTAAAAGATGCGCAGAGCCAGTCGGCCCAGGCGATTCTCCGGTCGCGAAGTAGCTCGCCGCTTGCCAATACGTTTGTTGCAAGGCTGCATCCATCAGCGAGGTCTCGACCAACTGGCCAAGCCCTGTCTTTTGCTTGTGCGCATAGGCCGCACAGACGCCGGTCGCGGCCAAGATGCCCGCACAAATATCGGCGACAGAATTTCCTGTCTTGACCGGTGGCCCCCCCGCCTCTCCCGTGATCGACATCAAACCGGCGAAGCCTTGTGCAATCAAATCAAAACCAGCTTTATCACGGTACGGGCCGGTTCTCCCGTACCCCGAAATTGCGGCATAGATGAGTCCCGGATTAATGGCTTTGAGTGCATCGTATCCAAGACCCATTTTTTCAAGGGTATCGTGACGGTAGTTTTCCAGCACAACATCGGCCGTTGCGACCATGTGCCTGAAGACGCCTCTGCCGGCGTCTGACTTCAAATTTAATGCGATTCCCCGCTTGTTACGATTCATGACCAGGTAAGGCGCAGAGACCCCGCGCAGGCGCGGCTCTCGATAACCGCGCGAGTCGTCACCACCCGGTATCTTCTCGATTTTTATGACATCGGCGCCCATGTCGGCAAGCAGCATGCCGCAAGTGGGTCCCGCCATAATCTGTGCCAGTTCTAGAACCCGCATACCAACCAGCGGCCCTGTTTTTGTTTGCGTATCAACTGACAACGATCGCTCCTAGACTCTTGGGGATCAACGCCCGCGCCATACAGGTGTGCGCTTCTCGACAAAGGCATTCACCCCCTCGTGGAAATCCTCGCTGGTGTAGCAAGCAACCACCAGATCATCCCCATTGGGAATTTGATGGTTGACTAACCGTTGCAGGCCGCGCTTCATTGACGTCTGGGTAATCGGAGCCAAGCTAGAAAGGCGCTCGCATAACTCCTCCACTGCTGGATCAAGCGATTCGGCGGGCAAAACAGACTCCAAATAACCACACGCTAAGCCTTCCTCTGCACCGATGAATTCTGCTTTTAAGAGCATGCGCTTCACGCGTTGATGACCGAATGCGCGCTCTAGCCGCGCGAGATTCTCCATCGCGAGACAGTTTCCAAGCGTCTTGGCTATCGGCACCCCAAATTTAGTCCCTGCTCGCGCCAATCGGAAGTCACAAGCCGTTGCAATCGCTAACCCACCGCCAACCGCCCATCCTTCAATGACGGCAACAGTTGGCATGGGCAAACCCTCAAGCAAGCCCATGACCGAATTGATACGCCCTTCATATTCAAGCGCGTCTTCTGCGGTTCGGAATGTCTTGAACTGCTCAATATCAGTGCCAGCGACGAACGCCTCCCCACCAGCCCCTCGGAAGATCACGACCTGTACGCCCTTGTTTACAGACAACTCAGTACAAATATCGGCGAGCACCTCATACATATGCCATGTCATCGCGTTGCGCGCATGGGGTCGATCGAAGGTGACAGTTGCGATTGACCCGGCAAGAGCCAATCGGACCGCCCCTTGGTCAGGGTTGTTCTCGGACATACTTTTTATCGGTAAAACAATTCAACCAGGCCCATGCCAACGACGGGCACATACGTGACAAGACCCAACACAACTAGCAACACCCCAATGAAACCGACGTTTGCACGCGTAACTTGCCACACGCTTGCCTTCGCGATCGACGAAGCGACCATCAGCACACTCGCTACTGGTGGCGTCTGTTGACCGATGGCCAAGTTCAAGGTCACGATGATCCCAAAGTGAACGGGGTCAATACCCATCTCACGAACCAAGGGCATCACAATGGGCACTACCAGAATGATCGCGGCTGCAGAGTGTAAGAACACACCGAGAAAGAGAAACACCAAATTCAACAAAAACAAGACCACCATCGGATCTTTGGTGAAGTCAGCAACGGTCGCAGCCATCTGCTGTGGCGCGCCAATCTCTGTCAAGTACGAGCCCAACAATGCACTGGTAGACACCATCAGCATAACGACGGCGGTTTGGACGCCACCTTCCATGATGGCGGCTTTGAGGTGCGTGAGGTTGAGCTCTCGGTAAATGACGATACCGATGAACAGCGCAGCCACGACAGCCAACGCCGCGCCTTCGGTCGCCGTGACTAAACCACCAAAAATACCGCCCAGAATAATCAACGGAAGGAACAAGGCCCATGCGGCCTCCTTGGTGGCCCTACCGACGTTCGCCCAAGAGAAACGCTCCTCACGTGGCAAGTTATAGCGAATGGCAAAGTAATGCGCCATAGCCATCAGACCAAGACCACCTAGCAACCCTGGCACAATACCGGCCACGAATAGTTGCGTGACTGAGGATTCAGCCATCACCGCATACAAAATCATCGGGATTGAGGGCGGGATAATGATGGCCAGTGAAGCAGCGGAAGAGCAGATAGCGGCTGCCAGCGGTGGGCTGTAGCCTTTGCGTTTCATCTCCGGTATCAAAACCGAACCCAGCGCTGCAACGTCTGCTACAGCTGAGCCAGAAATTTCGGCAAAAAATAGTGATACCCCTATGCTGACGTGCGCCAAGCCACCCCGAATCCAGCCAAACAGGGCGGATGCCAAGTTGATCAGTCGACGGGAAATGCCTGAAGAGTTCATGATGGCGCCAGCCAAAATAAACAGCGGAATCGCCAGCAAAGGAAATTTTGTAGCCCCGTTGAACATCACGATCGCCATGTTTGGCAGGCTACCAACACCCTGACTGATAACCATAGCGGCGGTGGCAACCAGTCCCAGTGAGACCGCGATTGGTACGTTGATTAAAACCATCGCCAAGACGAGGGCGAACAACACAAACATTGTTTCCATCTCAAGCCCCCGCCGCGAAAGCTGAATCCGTATCGGGAATCACGTAAAGAATCAGTTGGCGAATCTCGGTCGCCAAAATTAAAACTGAAGAGATTGGGATCACCGATTGAACCCAATTCATCGGCACGCTTGGCAGGCTTGTCATCGCGTCACCCGCTAGGATCGGCATGATGGTGAAGCCGATCCACGCGAGCAAGCCGAAGAAAACGATCACTAGGACCTGCGTCAAAATGCCAATTAAGCGGCGCAAGCCTGGTGACAGTTGATCAACGATCTCAGGACACCCAATATGCGCACGTTTGTATGAGGCCAACGCAGAGCCATAGAACGTCAACCAGGCCAGTAGGACTGATGCGACCTCGTCGTACCAACTGAGCGAGTGCCCCACCATACGAAAGATGACTCCAATCATGACCTCAAAAAACAGAACAACCATCAAGGTAATGACAAGGGCCTCAAGCGCCCGACCATACCAAGCGAACCACCCGGACGGTGGTGAATGAGCATCTGCAACAGACATTTTTTATCCTGGTGGTTCGGTGGTTGATTAGCGCAAAGACTGCGCTTTGCTGATGAGGTCACCAGATCCGGGAACCTCTTTTGAGAATTGCGAGTAAATGCCGGCGCTGGCTTTCACAAAAGCGGCACTGTCTGTCTGATTGACCGCAACGCCTGCTGCCTTGATTTTGTCAAGCAACGCGGTCTCGTCTGCGATAGCAGTTGCATAGACATATGTCTGAGCCTCTTTTGCTGCGTCTGTCAGCGCCTTTTGGACGTCTGCTGGATATGACTTCCACTTGGTCGCACCAGCAGTCAGGTAGGCAGGTGTATAGACATGCCCTGAAAGCGAGAGATACTTCTGAACTTCGTGGAGCTTGGCAGAGTAGATCTGAGTGAACGGGTTTTCTTGACCATCCATCACACCTGTCTGCAAGGCCGTAAACAACTCAGAGAACGCCATGGGCGAGGGATTGGCGCCATAACTCTTGAACATTTCTACACGCCACTTACTCTTAGGGGTGCGGAGTTTGATGCCCGATAGATCCGCGGGCGTTGTGATTGGCCGCTTGTTATTTGTGATGTGACGGTAGCCGTTCTCCCAAATACCAACGATCTTTAAGCCCTTCGCTTCTGCTGCAGGAACCAAAGTCGGCCAAACAATCGCTTGCTCGATCTTGCCCATGTGCTTGCGGTCTGCAACCAAATACGGCATCTCAAAAATACCGAAAAGATCAACCTCAGAACTCATCACCGATGAGGGCAAAGCCAGATCAACCGTGCCCAGCTTAAGCTTCTGGATCAGAGCCTTGTCGTTACCCAGTTGGCTGGATCCGAACACAACCACTTTCGCTTTTCCGGCCAGTTTTGCATTCGCGATCCTTGCAAACTCTTCGCTTGATTTAGCGAATAAGGATCCGGGCTCTCCAACGTGTCCTAACTTGATTTCCATTTGGGCATTCGCGGCACCAATCACAGCAACGCTAGCCAATATGGCCAAAATCGATTTAATTTTAAAAGTCATTTTTGTCTCCGTTTGAAATCAAAAAAAACATACAACCTCGGGGCTGCACGCGTTTACCGCTCTTTAGCTCGGCGGCTACTTAGATACTCAAAGCAGGAATGGGATTCTTTTGCATGAAATCCATTGCAGCTCCTACACCTGAACTCTGTAAGTTGACCCCGCTCACACGTAGACCCATCTCGCAACCGGCAATCGCTGCGATCAAGGTGAGGTCATTGCAGTCGCCCAGATGTCCAATTCGGAACATGCGACCCTTTATTTTTCCAAGGCCGGTTCCAAGCGAGCAGTTAAAACGCTCGTAAATCACGCGTCTGACCTGATCTGCGTCAATCTCATCAGGTACGACAACACCCGTCAAAATCGGGGAGAAAGCGTTCACGTCCGCACACTGAATGGGCAGGCCCCACGCATTAACTGCCGTCTTTGCCGCCTCTGACCAACGTTTGTGCCGCGCAAAAACTGCTGGCAAGCCCTCGCCCAACAACATGTCGCAGGCTTCTGAGAGGGCATACAGCAGATTGGTTGCGGGGGTTGTCGGCCAATACCCCCCTTTGTTCATTTCAATGATTTCCTGCCATCCCCAAAAAGCTTTTGGCAGCGTCGACTGTTTACTGGCCTCGATAGCTTTCGGTGAGAGTGCGTTAAAGCTCAACCCCGGGGGCAGCATCAAGCCTTTTTGAGAGCCACTAATGGATACGTCAACGCCCCAAGCATCATGCTGATAGTCCGCGCCGGCAAGGCCTGATATGGTGTCGACCAAAAGCAATGCGGGGTGCTTTGCTGCGTCAATCGCGCGCCGAACTGCAGCGATATCACTGGTGACTCCGGTCGATGTCTCGTTGTGGACCACGCAGACCGCTCGAATAATGTGTGCGGTATCTTCTCTCAATCTAGCCTCAATGAGGTCTGCCTGCACGCCATGCCGCCAGCTCGTTGGCGTTCCATTTGCCTCGGTACCTGGCATGGCGATGACTTCAGCATTCAAACCTAACGCTTTTGCCAACCGAGTCCAGAGAAAGGCAAAGTGACCTGTTTCGTACATCAACACGTGATCGCCCGGGCTCATGGTGTTCACCAAAGCGGCCTCCCAAGCCCCCGTACCCGATGCGGGATAAATCATGACCGGATGAACCGTTTGGAAGATCCGCCCCATGTCGGCGAGGACTTTTCGCCCAAGATACGCAAACTCGGGACCTCGATGGTCAATGGTGGGCAAACTCATGGTCCGCAAAATCCGATCCGGAACAGGTGAGGGACCGGGGATTTGCAAGAAGTGGCGTCCTGCGACGTGGAAGTCAAGTTTTGGCATGGGGTTTGTAGAGGCTTTTCCGGATTTATCCGTCTATTTTTTGCATACAAATTCAATTACTCAACAGGGTTATTCCTTATATTTTCAAAAAATTTTGCATACAAAATAAAATCTCACATAAAAATCTACTCACCTCCTATCTCCACGAGCCTACATGCCCAGTAACAAAATCCCCGTCGAATCACTCGTATTAAAGGTGGCACAGCAATTGAGAGACATGCTGGTGGAGGGTCTCATCGAGCCCGGTGCCAAGTTGAACGAGCGGGAGCTAGCCGAAGCGTGTGATGTGTCCCGAACCCCGCTCCGCGAGGCGATCCGGATGCTCGCGGCAGAGGGTCTAGTCGCCCTTTTGCCTAACCGAGGCGCGATCGCGGTACAACTCAGTGAGATCGATACCGCGCATACATTTGAGGTCATCGCTGGCTTAGAGGCCCTATCTGGCGAACTTGCTGCTCAACGAATTACCGATACGGAAATAACGGAAATTAAGGCGCTCAACCTCGAAATGCACGCCGCCTTTCTACGACAAGATCTGCCGGGTTATTACCGTTTGAACGCGCAAATACATGCCGCAATCAACCTAGCCGCGCGCAATCCCGTCCTGCGCCAAACCTATCAACAGGTCAACGCACGCCTTCAGGCACTTCGATTCCGCTCAAATCAGGATACAGAAAAATGGCGTGAGGCCTTGCTGGAGCACGATGCGATGGTTGGCGCACTGGAGAGGCGAGACGGCCCCGCACTGAGCCGTATTTTGACGACCCACCTGAATACAAAACGCGATGTTGTCCTGGGACAGATTCGCAGTACCCCCGTTAAAGCTTCGGATACATTGCAGGAACCAGAGTGCCATGAGTAATCGGATTTACGACCAAACGTCAAGCCATCACAATGAAGTCGCCGGTACCTTAGCGGCTCGGTTGAGCCGAGAGTCTCAGGGCGAGGTTCGCTTTACGGAAGCAGATCGTGCGCGTTACGCAACGGATGCCTCCATCTACCAAGTGACACCGATTGGGGTGTTTGTGCCTAAGAACGAGGAAGATGTCGACGTTGCACTAGCCGTCTGTCGTGATCTGAAAGTTCCCATAATCGGTCGTGGTGGCGGCACGAGCCAATGCGGACAAACCGTCGGCGCCGGATTGATCATTGATTTCTCCAAGCACCTTCGCCACCTAACGGATTTGGACCTAGAAAACGGTATCGCGACTGTTCAAAGCGGTATGGTGTTGGACCACCTGAACGCGCAGCTCAAGCAACACAAGCTCTGGTATCCAGTCGATGTTTCGACAAGCGCTCAAGCAACGCTTGGCGGCATGGCGGGCAATAACTCCTGCGGCAGTCGCTCAATTGCCTACGGCAACATGGTGCATAACGTCGTCGGCATTGACGCCTGGCTGGCAAACGGCGACTGCTTACACTGGGGGCAACTGGATGCGCCAAACACAAGCCCTAAAGCCCGTGAACTGGGTCTTTGGCTACGAGGTCTGGCCGAAGACCTCAGACCGGAGCTCGAGGCCAACTGGCCGAAAGTTCTGCGCCGTGTAGCAGGTTACAACCTTGACTTGTTCACGCCTCAAAGTGTGCGTCCTTATACCGCCGACGGCAGCGTCAATTTGGCACACCTTTTAGTGGGAAGCGAGGGAACGCTGTCACTCACCCGAAGCCTCAACCTGAAACTCAGCGGTCTACCAGCGCACAAGGTGCTGGGTATCGTCAACTTTCCGACGTTTTATCAAGCGATGGATGCTGCACAGCACATCGTCAAACTTGATCAAAACCGTGACCTCATGGCGGTGGAATTGGTGGATCGCACGATGATCGACCTCGCGCTGCAGAACCCAGCATTCGCGCCAACCATGCGCACTGCCCTATCTGGAGACCCTGCCGCCATTCTTTTGGTGGAATTTGCAGGTGCCGATTTGGGTTCGTTGAAAGCGCAACTCTCTCGCCTTGAGGCGCTCATGGGAGATCTTAAGCTACCAGGCAGTGTCGTCTGCATGACCGATCCCTCTGCGCAGCGCAACCTTTGGGAAGTGCGCAAAGCCGGTCTCAACATCATGATGAGCCTGCGCGGTGATGGCAAGCCCGTGAGCTTCATCGAAGACTGTGCGGTCCCACTCGAAAATCTCGCCGAGTACACCAGCGCGCTCACAGAGGTGTTCCAGCGACACGGAAGTCGTGGCACCTGGTACGCGCACGCATCGGTTGGCACTCTGCATGTGCGCCCTATTTTGGATATGCGCAAAGACGGGGCAAAGAAAATGCGCGAGATCGCCGAGGAAGCGAGTACCTTGGTTAAGCAATTCAAGGGGGCATACAGTGGTGAGCACGGGGATGGACTGTGTCGCGGAGAGTGGATCGAATGGCAATTTGGTCCACGCATCCAAGAGGCGCTGGTCGCAATCAAACAAAAGCTGGATCCTGAGGGACTTCTCTGCCCCCAACGTATTGTGAATCCACCAAAGATGGATGACCTATCCTTAATGCGGTACAGCCCGAGCTATCAGGTGATCCCCATCAAGCCGGCGCTCGACTGGTCGGCTTGGGACGTCCAAAATGAAGCCGCCATAGAGCAGATAACAGCACCCGGTACAGGAGGAGATCCAGCCAATGGGCTCGCAAAAGCCGTCGAAATGTGTAACAACAACGGCACCTGTCGGAAGTTCGATGCCGGAACGATGTGTCCCTCCTATCGGATCACACGGGATGAGCAGCATGTTACTCGTGGGCGCGCGAATATCCTGCGTATGGCCATGTCCAATCAATTACCAACCGAGAACGGCGAGATACAAGGCATTGGACATCCCGCCGTCAAAGCGGCAATGGACTTGTGCGTGAGCTGCAAAGGCTGCAAACGCGAGTGTCCAACCGGTGTGGACATGGCGCGGATGAAGTTAGAAGTGCTTAACCACCACCAAAAAATGCATGGTCTCACCCTGCGACAACGGCTGATAAGCTACCTGCCAAATTACGCGGCAACCGCCAGTCAATTCGCCCCTATTTTGAACCTCCGCGACAAAATACCTGGTTTAGCGAAACTCTCTGAGATGCTGCTTGACCTCTCGTCCGAGCGAAATCTACCCAAATGGCGTCGTAAACACTTTTTTAACCAGCCACAAGAAATCGTTAGCAAGGAGGCGGTGCTGGCTGCCGACAAGCCGGTGGTGTTGTTTGTCGATACATTCACGGGATACCTAGAGTCGGATATCGCGCAAGCGGCTGTTCGGGTTCTGAATCGGGCCGGCTACGCTGTCCACGTAGCGACTCGTGCACCCGGTGACAACGCTCCGCATCTGTGCTGCGGACGAACATTCCTCGCCAGTGGCCTACTGGAGTTGGCTCGAGAGAAGATGGCTGACTTGATTGTTCATTTAGCCCCCTTCGCTGAGGCGGGTATCCCGGTTGTCGGACTAGAACCATCCTGCCTTTTGACCTTGCGCGACGAGGCCCTCGCAATGAATCTAGGCGAGCAGGCAATCCGCGTTGCAGAAAACGCCGTGCTATTCGAGGAGTTTCTCGAACAGGCAATGGCCTCTGGCGATTTAGACCTACTCCGCGCGCAATTGACCGACGCCAGGCAGCCCTTTTTAGTGCATGCACACTGCCATCAAAAAGCGATGGGGGCGGACAAAAGTATCGCCAAAGTGCTCGGCATGATTCCGAATGCCGATGTTGAAATGATTGAGAGCAGTTGCTGTGGCATGGCGGGCGCTTTTGGCTACGAGGTGGAACACATAACAGCATCAAGACAAATGGCTGAGGCGTCCTTGCTACCAACTATTCGCAAACGCCCAGACTCATTGGTCATTGCGGACGGCACCAGTTGCCGGCATCAAATCCAGGACCACGATACAGCGCGCGCACACCACGTCGCAACCGTCATTGACCGGCATTTGAGTCACGCACCGTGAAATCCTTCCACAAGCTCGCCCAAGCGTCCACTCAGAGTTGATGGGACTGTTTCTACACGTATTAGCCATTTCTTTCGAGGGCGAGGAGGCGTCCCCAGCAACACCTTGTCGCCTGACGAAGTTACCGCAAGCGCGCTAAGGACTTGGCGCGAGAAAAGGCTTTTGTAACCACGCCAGCCAGGCACCCGCAAATAAGATCGCTGCAGAGACAATAAACCCGGTTGCGAGCCCCCCTGCATTGTCTGAAATCCACCCGGTCAGCGCAGGTCCCAATATTTGCCCCGTTGCAAAGATGCTGGTAAACACGGTGATGGCCGCCACCCATTGGGTTTGCGGTAGGTTGTGCTTAATGAATGCCGTCGTCGATGCAACGGCAGTCGCTAAACACGCACCAAAAATCGCAGCTGATACATACAGGCAAACCACCATCACCATGCCAGAGGCTTTGCTACCGGTGAGCGCAAAGTAGCCCGGTATCAGGCACGCGATTGCCAACAGGGCATTGATTATGGCGAGGCACTGACCGCCTTTGAAGGTGTCAAGTGCCTTGGCCCATATCTGGGCGCTGACCAAACCCAGCACGCCCATGGTGATGTAGAAGGCCGTCAAACTCGTGTCTTGCCAGCCAAGTTCGCGCAACATTGCCATGATGAATGTCATGTAGCCGATGTAGCCCATACCAAAGCAAAAATACCCGGCGGCAATCTTGGCGTAACGCGAGATGGCGGTGCTGTCACCCGTGGTTTTGCGCGGCGGTGAAACAGGCACCGACGCACTGGGTTTCCACATGAGAAAGGTCATCAGCAGGCCCGTTGCGCCCAGCACATACCAACCAAGTTGCCAAGGGTGCTTCATGCCCCACTCGGCACCCAGTGTCAGCGTGAGTGGCACCAACAGGGCGCAAATAATCATGCCAAAGCCACCGCCCGCATAGTAAATACCCAAGAGCAAGCCTGAGCGCTTGGGGTGGGCGCTCGCGAGTTGGGCGATTAAGACGGTGCCGCCCGCGAAGACAGATGCGCTGGTGAAACCAGATAAAAACCGCAACAACCCAATGGCAGTGGGCTGAATGAACAGTCCGCAAAGCCCTAAAAAAATGCTGGTTAAAACGCCGCCAATGACGAAAGACCGCGCAGACGAAAACCGGGTGATCACCCAAGAGAGCGTCAGGGCACCCAGCAAGTAGCCCATGGCGTGGGCCGTGTTCATGGCGCCCAGTGTGAAATAAAGCCAACCCAAGTCGTCGCGCATGGACGGCACGAACAGCGCGTAAGAGAAACGCGCCAAGCTCGCCCCCAAACTGGTACCCAGCGCCAAGCCGATAGCCGTTAGAACGGGCTGGCCGTGTAGCCATGCGAGTACCGATGATTGAGGAAGGGAGTCGCTTGTGTGGCTCATATAGATATAGTTGTCACGTACCCAACACGCCCGCAGAACATGTCCTATTTAGATGTCTTGCAGCCAGAGGGCGACCGCACGTCCGATGTCGGCGCCCGAGTCTTCCTGAACAAAGTGCAGCCCCTTTACCGTCACCTCCGTCTGGTTGGGCCAGGTACGGCAGAAGTCTCGTTGTCCGCCGACCAAAATAGACCCTGGATCAGCGTTGATGAACAACTTGGGTATGGTGCTTTGCGCCAGCCAGTCTGCATAAGACTGCACCAGTGCCACCATATGGGGCGGCTCACCTGCAATGGGGATCTCGCGCGGCCAGTTCAGCATGACTTGCCGGTCGGGTGCGTCCGCAAATGGTGCGCGATACGTAGCCATTTCTTCGTCAGTGAGCGGGCGCATGATGGAACTTGGCAACACCGCTTCAATAAAGAGGTTGCGATTCAAGATCAGATCTTCCCCTTTGGGTGATCGAAACCCTTGGAAAATACCGCGCGCCTTTTCTGGCCAGTTATCCCATGTGGGCAATGGCATGACCACGGCTTCCATGTAGGCGATGCCACGCACGGCGTCTGGGTGCTTTTGCGCCCAATGAAAGCCCAAGGCACTGCCCCAGTCATGGATCACTAAGGTGACCTTCTCGGTAATACCCAAGGCTTGTAACAACCCGTCGATGTAGCGGTAAGAGGTCGCGAAGCTATATCGATCATCACCGTCGCTTGCGGGCAGTTTGTCAGAGTCGCCGTGCCCGATGAGGTCTGGCGCGATCACGCGACCCAATGGTGCCAGCGCGGGCATCACGTCGCGCCATAAGTAGGAAGAGGTGGGGTTACCGTGCAGCAGCACGATGGGGTCGCCAGCACCCATTTCTCGATAGGCAATTGTTTTGCCCAGCACTTGGATCTTACTTACTTGCATGGGTATCTCCAGGTGTTCGTGTCACACGACCTCTCACCGTAGTTGAGTTGGGGGCGGATCGCTTTCTCACACGTGACACCTTACCCCGTAGCGCTAGGCAGGGCGCGGGCAGGATTGCGTATCACCACATTACCAGCAACAATATCCTGATCTCGGTTTTTATGGTCCAAGAAACACCAGAGCCTGCCATGCGTTTCAAATGGATACCAATCGCCTTGGGACTCATTTTCATGTTGTCCCCTACGATCGGCTGGTTAGTCGACACGCTATGGCTGACGCTATTTGCGGGTATTTTTTTGATTCCACTGCTCGAGTGGGCATGGCACGACCGTAGCAGATCACCAGGTCCGCCATGGCAATGGCCCCGCGGGTTTTTTCAGCTGACTGCACTGTCAGTGGTTGCGCAAACGATAGGGTTGTGCGTCATTGCAGGAGAGATGTCTGAAATTGATGCCATCACGATCGGTCTCTCGGCGGGATACGTTGCGGGTGGCACCGGCATCGTGTTAGCCCATGAGTTGGGGCACCGAAAACACTGGTTTGACCGAACAATCGCGAGATTGTGTTTGATCACGGTCGGGTACGGGCACTATCTCATCGAACACAACCACGGTCATCACCGGTATGCGGCTACTTGGCAAGATCCTGCAACGGCCAGAAAAAATGAAAGTCTCTGGAGATTTTTTCCGCGCTATTTTTCGGGCGTGTGGAAACAGGCTTGGCGCTTGAGTTCTCAACGAAACCATCAACCAAACGAGGCCCTGGTCATGTTGGCGTGCTGGTTGCTCATCCTGCTGTCTGTGACCCTGACGCTGGGTTCAGTCGCTTTCTTCTTTCTTATTACGCAAGCCATCGTGGCTCAATTGCTTGTGGGTTCTGTAGATTATTTTGAACACTGGGGGCTGCAGCGCCAGACTGTGAGCTCCAGACACGAACGTCTCAGTCATAAACATATCTGGGACTGCGCTAATCCCGTGTCAGAACTGCTGCTTTTTAATTTGCCCCGTCATTCAAGTCACCACTTGCAGCCATGGCTGACTGCCAACGAGCTGAAACGGGAATCCGAGTCACCGCAATTACCAACAGGCTATGCAGGAATGATTGTGATGGCATTCGTTAGCCCCTGGTTCATATCTGTCATGTCAAAAAGACTCTCTGAACTCCGAATTAAAGATGAAATCAACCCACCGATAAAAAGTCCGTTTAAATCAGACCTTCCGCAGTAAATTCAAGTCTGCCAGCAACCAAAAGTTAGCTCGGCCGTCGGTGCTTGATGGCTTGTTCAGTTTTACGATCCTGCGCAACCGACAGGGAGGCATAGCTGGCCAAAATGCGCGCGCCAACAATTATTTGAATTAGTTTCATGGATTGTGCGTTCATGCGATGAACCATCGTATGCCGACGCCTATCAGACCGCTGACAGCGATGACATGGATCACATTGCGTTTGTATTTAAAGAGCGCAACACAGGCGGTCACGGCAAGCACTACTGACGGCCAGTCAAAAACGCCACTAAAGCCTTGAGGCCAGAGCGCGTGGTAGCCAAAGAACAGCGCCAAGTTCAAGATCACACCCACCACGGCTGCCGTGATGGCAGTCAAGGGCGCTGTGAACTTGAGATCGTTGTGAGCGCTCTCGATCATGGGCCCACCAGCCAAGATGAATAAGAATGAGGGCAGGAAAGTAAACCACGTGACCACGGTTGCAGCCATGGCACCGGCAAGAAACAAATTCTCCGGTCCGAACACCTCTTTGACATAGCCACCAATGAACCCGACA
>Ga0102891_1000409_pt1 | contig 15984 bp, 7 predicted proteins | sample Colrivmet1552A02_FD_84503 | JGI IMG/M metagenome (GOLD analysis project Ga0102891, IMG submission 84503) | Estuarine microbial communities from the Columbia River estuary - metaG 1552A-02 | ecosystem: Environmental > Aquatic > Marine > Intertidal zone > Estuary | place: USA: Columbia River...
CAGCTATAACACATTATTTAGAAGCAAAAAAAATCAAAAATACATATCTATTGAATGATTTAGATAATAGTGAGGACGACGACGACGAGGAGGTAGATGATGATGACCACGATGACGAAGAACAAGATGACGATAATTATGATAATATTAAGCATAATAATCAGGACGAGGCCGATAGAATAAAAACGCAAATAAATAAAATGGTAGAAGAATTGAACTGACGAATTGGATTATTGGATCATTCAATTTAATTTAGTAGTTTCAACAGTAGTTTAGTAACTTTTAAAACTAAAACGATTTAAATTAATAAAATGTTTTTATTTACGAAAAAATATTTTATCCCTTATTTTATATAATGGACTTCATGAAGAACTTAAAAAAGCTTAGAGCAGAACACCACATTTTGTTTTTAATCGGTGTTGTATTTATAGGTTATCTAATCTATTCTTACAGTAGAAATAAGAGTATGAATTCTGAGCAAATGAGCTCTCGCAGAACACAAGAGATGTATAGCAACCAGATGCCTGCTTCTCAATCTGCCGGTGAAGTTCAACCATCTCAACCTTTAGGACAAAATGAAACCTACGCGTCTGCTACAGGTATGTCTACTTCTACACAAGGTCTTCCTCCTTCTTGCTCAAGATCTCCTATTGCTGATCCTTCCGAGCTTTTACCCAAGGACACCAATAGTCAATGGGCTCAATTAAATCCAAGTGGTTCAGGTGACCTAGCAAATGTAAACCTTCTTCGTTCTGGGTATCACATGGGTATTGACACGGTAGGCAACACCTTAAGAAACGCTAATTTACAGCTTCGTTCAGAGCCAGCCAATCCTCAATTAAATGTAGGACCATGGAACAATACCACCATCTCTCCCGATACAATGCGTGTTCCTTTAGAGATTGGACAAGGGTCTCAATAAATAGTGAATGAATAAAAGGGTAGGGTGTTCTAGGACGAACTTTGAAAATCAATAAATTATTGTAATTTATATTATACTAATTTATTATAGATGAAGATACGTATTAACATGTATGGGTTTATTGTAATATTATTTATCATTCTTGTTGCCCTTAAAATATATACAGACAGAGATGAATTTAATTTAACATGTATTGTTTCGACGGTAGATGGTAAGAAATATTGTGTGAGAGAAAGATCGCAAATACAAAACGCATCCAATTTATTGGCAAGAACCAGTGAAAAGTTAGCATATCTGGTTGAAAACGTAGGGCAACGATATCCAGACCGTGATAACGTGAAACAATTAGTAAAGAATTTCAACCCAACAACGATTAAAGAAACATTGCCTACAAGTGAATATACGGCATATAGCGAAAATAAGGGAGAGAAATTGGCATTCTGTTTAAATAAGAAAAAGAATAACAATGATAATTTAATTGATTCAAATACACTTATGTTTGTCGCAGTACATGAAATTGCGCATATTATGACGACGAGTATCGGGCATACAGAGGAATTTTGGAACAATTTTAAATTTCTTTTGGAAAACGCGGTGGAGTTGAAATTGTATACCCCGGTAGATTATAAAAAAGAACCAGAAGGATATTGCGGTATGAATATTACAGATAACCCATATTACGACTTATAGATTGTATTATCACTCATCGTGTAGATGATAATTAATAAATTAATAAATTAATAAATTAATAAATTGATAAATAAATGAATAAATAAATAAATTGATAATAGAATAGAATACGCTGTTTTATGGAAGTATAATAGTATATTGTCTATATAGTATACAAATATGGTTACGGTAGTAATGATTGCATGTTTCTCTATTCTAGTAATATTGTTTTTAGCCTATATATATGTATGTGTTGACTGTGGATACGAGCAAAATAATGAATCCAATCTAGAAAACCAAGTGGTTACAAATCATATTCATAACCGGCAATGTGTGGCTGAAATTTGAACGACTGGTAACTTAAGTAATTATAAAAATATGGTATAATTATCACAAGTGTATTTTGTATATAAAATAATATTTTGATTTTATATATAGATATAGATGAATGAAACAATTAAATTGATATATTTAGACCGAGATAATATTAAGAATGTGATTGTATTTTTTGGTGAGGATAACTATAATGATAATAATATAAATAACACTGGCGATAATGCAAATAATTCCTTGTTTAAAGAAGTATTTAGTAAACACCAAGTCGACATGATTATTTCACAAGAACTAAAGGTTCATTTTTCAAAACAAATGATTTATATAGACGATACCATAGAAACGATTAAAAAAAAAATAATAACTGTATTCGTCGACGAATTGTCTACGCCAATATCATTTGACGAAATATATTTATTTTCGAAACAAATTCAAACACTTAATAACGCGCAGATTTACGACGGTCTTACTCAAAATGGAAAGGTCTCTTTGACAAATGATATTATGGGTCATTTTCTCTCCAACGTAAATAATGTAAACTTAGACCAGTTTCAGAGTAAAAGTATATATACGTATAACGATATTATAGATTTAAATTTAGCAGATAAACCACAAATAGTGAACATTTCCGTCGGACAGCGATTTATCATCGGTGAGGATAAGTATAGTTTTACAATCAATCCATTTCAGGCGGGTACATTTGATAAAATATTAGAAAAAAACGTGGATAATATTATAACTACTACAAACAAAGAATTATTGTTGTCAAGTGGATTTTTATTTGAAAATACACTGTATTTGTGTCTTACAGAAGATGTATTAAAATATGCTATTTCTAAAAATCTATCCGAGACGACCATTACAAAGATATATTATCCATTTTTACGAGAAAAACAAATATTCGACTTGAAAGAGTTGAAGGAAAAAAAGTATGAGCTATTAGAAGAAAATAATACATTAATCAATACCAACTTTATAAAGTATGTTGAAAATATTGATATGTTTCATCAAGTATATAATACGAAAAAGACGCAGTTAAACTACATTGAAAATGGTATTCAAAAGATTGAATTTATATTGTCTCAAGATGTTGAGTTTAATATGCCACTTGAAACCATTTTTAAGCTCATACATAGTACGAAGACTGTTCCATTCATAAAACTGAATTCTTCCAAAAGACAAGAGAATATATATCGAATATATTGTGATAAGATAGCTAAGAATGGTAGAAAAATTCCATATCTGTCAAAAAATGTTATTTTTAAATTAGCGAAAACGATGGGTATGTCAAAACGCGTGTCATGTTATTTGGAAATAAATGAAAATAAACAAACAATACCAATAATAGTAGAATTTGATAGTGTGGCTAATATTTACGTTAAAGCCGAATTCCGAGAGACAAAATCAATAGCAGACATTGAATCTCTTATTAAAACAAATGTAAATCCTCTTATTGAAATTGTTCGTAACTATGTAATCACGAGTGGATATTCTATACAGTTATTCAATAACTTGTATGATAAACATACCGAGATAACAAATATAAAATATTCCGCCTACATATCAATCGATAAAAATATAAACTTGAACAATTTATTAGGGTGTGTTTCAAGTGTATTTAATGTTATTGTGGGTGAATTAAAAAATGGCATTGTAATGAGATATAAACGTGTTTCTAATTTTAATGAGATGGATAGTCAAGAGGCATTTATAGTGGAATTATTAAATCGTGCAAACGAAGACGAGGATATCGTGAAGTTATTAATGGACAATTTTCAATTAAAAGAATCAGACGCACAGATGAAAATTGCGGATATATTAAATAGTTTACAATTAGTTCAAACCTTGAATAAACGCCGTAAATTAAAAATAAAAAACAATCCAGGATTTTTAACTAAGATTACACAAGACCCCTTTAAACAAAATATAATGATTGAAATGGAAAATATCAATGATATTTTTTATATGAACGTTATTCCTATGTATATTGATTCTCTTATTCGTATTACACAAGCGCCAGAAACATCAAATATAGATGTGTCTACAATCGATGGACTGTGCAAAACAAAGGAGTTTGGTAACATGTACGAGTTAGACGAAATTATTGCTCCTGCTGAAAAGGGAATTGTTGATAATGTGCCAGTTGCGGTCGTTGCTGAGAATTTAGTGTTTGGAGAAATGGCTCTAAAATCAAAAGATAAATCTATCAACGTACTAGATTTTTTATATGACGATGATGATGAGGATGAGGATGATGACGATGACGATGATGAGGATGATGATGAAGGCATCGATGTCGAATTAGACGATGACGAATTAATAGGTGGTATAAATAATCCAAACCTTTCAGACAGTGATGAAGGCATTGATATAGATTTAGATGACGAAGGTGACGAAGAAGACGGTATTGATATAGACTTAGATGACGTAGACAACGACAACACAACCCAAAAGCAGACGACGGACAAGGAAGTTAGCCGTCAGCAGACAAAGCCGTCGGCAGACAAAGACAAAGACAAAGACAAAGACAAAGACAAACCGAAGTTAGGCCGTCAGCCGACGAAGAAGCCAATTAGATTAACGATACAGGATGGTGAAAAATTAGAAAAAGATATTACTGGTATGAGAATCGCAGACCCCAACCCATTTTTTAAAGCAATGCATGAAAAGGACCCAACCTTATTTTTAACAGTATCTGATGGAAAATATAATGCCTATTCGCGTGTATGTCCGTGGAATAAAAGAAAACAACCAGTGATACTAACCGATGAAGAAAAAGATAAAATAGATAAAGAACACCCTGGTTCATATGAACATGCTATCAAATATGGTTCTGACCCAAATAAGCAATTCTGGTATATTTGTCCTAGATTTTGGGATTTAAAAAATAATACCAGCCTTACGGAAGAAGAAGTAAAAAGTGGAAAGTATGGCGGTATTATTCCTCAAGATGCCAAAACTGTTCCACGTGGAAAAAATATTTGGGAATTCAGTGATGCCGAAGGCGCCGTTCCCCGAACACATGTCGGAAAAGATGGAAAATATGTTCAACATTATCCTGGATTTTTAAAGAAAGATGTTCATCCTGATGGGAAGTGTGTTCCATGCTGTTTTAGTTCATGGGATAAACCGGTTCAAAAAAAGCGTCGTGAGGAGTGTAGTCAATCAGTAATCGATGATACAAGTAAAGACACGTCTATTAAACCCACTATAAAACAAGATATGGACGACTATATTAAAGGACCTGAAAAATTCCCATTAGAGGAAGGTAGGTTTGGATATTTGCCATTTATAGTTCAAACATTTATAAATACAGATAATAAAGAATGCCAAGTTAGTGCTACAAATAAAAATTTGAAAAAACTACAATCATGTTATTTAAGAAAGGGGATGGAAAATAGTAAAAATAAATCGTTTTTGGCATGTATAGCAGATATTTATTCAGAAAAGAGTACTACAGTGTTTACAGTTGAAACCTTTATTCAGGATAAATTACTCAAGATGTTGACACCTGATATTTTTGTTATGCTTCAAAATGGTTCCTTAGTTGCCGAATTTCAAAGTTCGAATTTAGACAGTATTAACATAGAAGACATTAAAGACTCTGTTATTTATTCAAAGTTAAAAGCCTCTAATCCAATCCAACTAAAAAAAATAGCAAGTGCTCTATACAATTTTAGTGAATATCTAAAATCACCCTCTTCTAAAATAGACTACACGTACATGTGGGATTTAATATGTCAGCCGAATGAACTTTTATTTCCAAATGGTATAAACTTGGTGATTATGAACTTGCCACAAGACGACGTCACGTCGAATATAAATATAATCTGTCCTACTAATTATTATTCCACAACAAAATACAACCCCGATAGAGATACCGCACTTATTATTCAGAAATATGACTATTTTGAACCGATTTATATAGTAATGGATAAATCAACCAAAAATGTAACAAATATTGCCACTACAAAAACATATACGCCTGATATAATGAAAAGAGTTCCCGAATTAAAACGATTATCAACTACAATTCAAGAAATATATGCTTCAATGTGTAAACCTCTACTAAGTATGCCACAATCTTATAGATACAAAGAAATTAAATTCAAACGGAATATTACTCTTGACAAATCAATAGAAATATTAATGAAGTTTGAGTTTATGATCGATAGTTTAGTTGTCAATTACGATAATAAGGTAACTGGATTAAATATTAGGAAAAACGGCATGTCTGGATTTATTCCTTGTTTTCCATCTGGTATAATATCTTCTTATGATTTGGTAGATTTGGACGACGAAGAACAATACAAAAACATGGAAGAAACACTACAATTTTTAAGAATGGTTATTAATGAAACAAAGGGAGAAATTATGTGTAAACCAGTTGTAAAAATATTAGAAGATAAATTACTTGTTGGTTTATTAACTGAAACGAACCAATTTATTCCATTAATAGAACCAGAATTGGATACTGACCAAAGCATTAAACATACAGTAGATGATGAAAATTTTCTTCAAGTAAATAAAATAGTTCAAACAAGTAAGAAGACGGATAAAACAAGAGATGAATATGTAATAAAAATAAAATTAGAAACCGAATTATATAACGCGTTTAGAAACAAGCTGAGAATGTTATTAAATAATTTTAAAAATAAGAGTGCACGCGATGAAATTGAAAATGTATCCAATTCTGTTCAAATGGTGTATTTTTTACAATTGGAACGATTAATCCTACTATTGAAAAAACTTATGAAAACTCACGTCGAGTTTATTCCTGTTACAAATCAGTCCTTAAAACATATTGAAAAAAACATGAAAGAAGGTGATATCATGTTAGTTCCCCAAAATAATCTACTTAGTGGATTAGAAAATGAAGAAATCTACTATAGTAAGCTGGCAGACGAATTAATACGTTATAACCGCATAAAACAATTCATGTTCAAGCCAAATATGTTTTTGTCGTTTACGGATTTGAAATATAATTTAAATAGCGACGAAATAATTTTATTACATTCATTACTGACAAGCGATTATTTTGATGACTTGATTCCAGATATTACAAACAAATATATTTCGTTTAATTCGTACGATAATACTGAACCAAATATCTCTCAAAAATACGATAATACCTATACCGTTTCTACTGATTCCAATGTAAAAAATAAACAAGCGGTAGAAAGAATAGGAAGTATTGAAAAGCCTAATATATCAGTTCTTCCTGACAAACCAACCACTAAAAAACCCAAACTGGCTAGTAAAATTGGTAAATTTACACTGGTTGACAACGTATAATATAACCTTGTATTATAACAATGTATAATTTTCATTACAAAATATTCTCATTTGTAATGAACATTCATTATTCAACTGTGTGAAATATCTATACTATTCGTCATCTAATAAATCCAAAATGTGTTTTATTATGTGTTTACATTCCATATTTATGTTTTCATTGTCTACGCGAACATCACCATTATAATTAATATCGTCGGTTTCAATTGTATCATCTGTATCGTTTGTCACGGTTGTTTCAACTACGTTGGTTGTTTCAATTGTTTCATCAGTGTCGGTTGATTCATTTGTTTCACCGATTGACATATCATCATCACTTATATCAGTTACATCAGTTACATCAGTTACATCAGTTACATCAGTTACATCAGTTACAATATTTGTTGATATGCTATTCGTAGTATAAACTATACTATTTACAATTGGCAGATATTTAGTTGATATAATATCTGATTGTTCCTGTGTAAATAAATAGTTTGTTATAAACTGTTGTAATTTTACTGATTTTAAATAATGATCATCATTGTATTCTGTTGACCGTTTTTTTGTTTCATTGAATACCGGAAATATCGTGTAATTATTAATATCTTTAAAATCAATAAAATAACTTTTATGTTGTAAAGAAATGAAAGAAGGAGTCGGTAAATATATATCATCGGGTATTGTAATATTCGTAGTTTGTTTTTCATCATAATATAGCCGACTAATGTAGTATAGCTTTTTAATATGTAAACAATGTATTTTTCTTCCAAAAAAACTATTCTCCTTCTGAAACTGCCTCAACCGTTTTGTTAATAATAGTTTATATTTGAATCGCAAGTCTTCTTCATATGAATATATTGAGAGTAAATATGATTTTATGTATTTTCCCATAACTTCAATAAGCCGACGTTCTGGAAAATCATCATCTATATTGATACAAAAACGAGGATTTCTAACATTATATTGTTCAACCATACAATAAATATAATGAGCCTTTTTATTATCAGATAATAGCTGACAGTTCTCTATGACATAATTTTTTATAATAAATTGGTTGTAATATTCAAATGTTTGTAAGCAAAAGTTGCTCTGATAAAACCGATAAAATAGAATAGGAACACTTATCTTAGAAAAGTAAATAAAAAAATAAATATTGTACAACTGATCTATTGTAAATGGTTTGTTATTCCAAGGATTTTTGATAGCCTGAGGTTCGGGAAAAAAATTGTATTCATACGATAACGATGTATTGATAATTCGTATTAAATCAAATACAGAAAACTGGTATTTTGTATTGTGGTGAATGAGTTCAATTATATGTTTTGAAGGTAGTTCATTTAACGGGGTAAAATTCAAATCTACTTGGTCTGTTAAGCATTTCTTTGTTTTAAATAAACATATTGTTCTAAAACGATAGAGAGATAACATATGTCGTTGTGTAACTGAAAATAAATTTAATATGGTCTCCTTCGTATTTTCATCTACCAACGATGTGTTTAGAAAATTTAGCAATACAAAAAATTTGTATTGTATATATTCATCCCATACGTATTTAGGGTGTGATATATATTTAGAGTATGTAAAATTATGAGCAAATAAAAATAAATCGGATATACCACTATCTTCTATTTTATTATATTCATGTTTAAATATTGTTTCAAAAACGTTCATAACTTAATATACAGTTATCAAGTTATGTTTAAATCAAATTGGGTTTATTTATAGTGTATTATCTTTGTTCTCTTTGTTATGTTCTAGAATTCAATATCATAGTCATCGTCAGCCCCTCCTAAATCGAGTTCTTTAATATTCAATGTATTATTGTCAATTGTTAAATTATTAATACTACATTTATCGTCTTGACCAGATACTCCTTCAAACGCATTATCAATAATATTGTCACCTAATTCATCTTCCTCGTCCGCATCCTCAACTGGTTCTTGTTCCATAAGAGCATTAATATCAGCCAATACTTGGAAGGCAGATGTGCCAAAATATCCTTGTTGGCCACACATTACGTTGGCAGATACGCCACGCATAGGGTCTAACTCAGCATGTCTGGCCGCCTTTAAGAACATTTCGGGTGTCTCCTCAAACGAAGCCTTTGCGATAGGACCGATATCGTCGTTGTTAATACCATGTCTAAAGATGGAAATCATTTTGGACTTGTAACACATACGGTCGCATAACATACTTAGATGATGGTAATTAATATAGGTGCTATCAAACTCAATTACTTCAGTGAGTTCTTGGAAAATAGCATTTCTGGCGGCCTCAATACCAAATATGTGATAAATTTCTTGAATATCATTACTAACGGTTCGATTAACATCAATATAATCTAGCGCTAATATTTCCATTAAATTAGTGCCTACCGTATCTAGAACCCAGCTCTCCTGTTTATTATACTTACCGTCTTCCTTTACGAGATTATCTGTCACTTTACGTAAAACAACCTTTTTAATATGTTTAACACCGCTTAGAATAATGTTGTTCAGCAAATTATCTTGGAAATTTTTGAGCAGATAAATTTCATCCGACTGGTCGAGTGGATTTACTTTGCCAGCACTTTTTTTATTGGCAAGCATATTATTGAGGCGAAGACGGAATATTAACTTGTCCGAGTTATAATCTGAATATACGCAATGAACTTCTTCATTGAAACTATTACCGATTGCGAAATTGATATCGTCCATGGTGATATTCTTATCAAGCATTGCCTCTTTGTCCATCTCCATGCGAATAATCCATTTTGACTTTTTCTTGGAAGAGACAAGTTGCTGACCACCACACTGGTCTACTAAACGCTCAAACTCGTAATATTGAGTTAAAGCATCTACGTCTTCTTCAATAAGACTATTTAAATCGTCTGGATCAAAGCAGATATCTACAGAATTGACGATTTCGTTTAATTTTGTATGCTCGATCATTGGAATGAGCTTTTGCGCGTTTTCTCTGCTTCCTTCTTGGTCTGATGGCAAGCAAATAGTTACGGATGGATTTTTAGGATTTTCAGATAGAGACAGAATTTCTTCAATTCTTGGCACACCACGAGTTACATTTGACTTGGACGCTACACCAGCAAAATGGAAGGTATTTAAGGTCATCTGTGTGGTTGGTTCACCAATAGACTGTGCAGCAATCATTCCTACCATTTCACCCGGTGCGACAATCGCGTTTTTATATACAGATGTTATCATTTCCAACAAACTAATTAATGTCTTTCTATTAAAACGTTTTACAGTAAGCAATTCCTTTGGTGATAAGTGGAAGTAATACATTACCTTGAACAATTCAGTTGGTTTAGCATACACTATCTTCTCCAAATTTTTGAAATTATTTTCAATTAAGTCGAATGCCTCAGATGGTGTAATATCTACCATAGAATTCTTACTAATATGTTGAAGACCCTGAATATTATTAATAATATGTTGAAATGAAACCGGAATATGGACCATTTTACCATCTGTATTCTTGAAAATATTTTTAACAATATCTTCGCGTTTTTCAATCATATACTCAATATATGACTTGGTTTTGGCTAATAAATCGGCTTGTTGCTTTTTCATGCGTCCTGCTGCGCCCTTTGTATAGGGTGTCATAAATATACTCGTGCTATCGTTCTCTGTGGGGAAATGGAAGTGCGCATAGATTTCTTCTAACCCCATACTTACTAGTGGGAGTAGTTGATTTTCTACGCGAACCGTATCAATACCATCATCGCCATATTGGAACTGAACAATCTTTTGCTTATTATTTCTCACTGTCATATCATATTCAACTTTCAAATCTTCTAATCCCTTGATAAGTCTTCTTTGAATATATCCAGTTTGAGATGTCTTTACAGCTGTATCAATCAAACCAACACGACCACCCATTGCGTGGAAGAACAATTCTTCGGGTGTTAATCCTGAAATAAAGGAACTTTCTACGAACCCTCGCGCCGTAGGAGAATCATCAAACTTGGTGTAATGTGGCAATGTTCTGTTTTCAAATCCATATGGAATTCGTTTACCATCCACGGTTTGCTGACCCAGACAAGAAATCATCTGTGAAATATTGATATCACTACCCTTGGAACCGGCATTTACCATAATCACAAAACGATTTCCTTTCTCTAAACTCTTACGGCCAATTTTACCTGCCTCATTCGTCGCATTATTTAAAATATTTGTCACTTGAGTTTCAAACTCCTCTTCGTTTGATTTTCCAGTTTTATTTTCAAATATACCAAGGTGGGTTTGGTCAATTAAATTCTTGACGTCTTTCTTTTTATTTGTAATTGTCTGTGCGATTTTTTCGTTGGTTTCCTTATCGGCAATCAAATCACTAATACCAACACTAAACGCACTTGTTTTCATATATTCGGTCACTACATTTTGTAAGTTATCGACGAAATCGGCGGATGCCATATTTCCATAATAATTACAAACTCTCTGTAGTAGTCCCTTTCCTCCGCCTCCTAGAACACCCTTTTCAAGTTGTCCACGAACATATTTTCCTGCTACAATTTCCAATACATTATTGGACTTGCTGTATTCCTCTTCGTCACCAAATAATTTTGTCTTGTATTTCATTGTAATTGGAGGCATTATTTGTGATAAGATATCAAAAGAGGTGATTTCCTTGTTTTTCTTAAACACGGAAATGTCTACCTTGTTAAACGACATGAGTAAATTCATCGCCTCCAATTGGTTAAACTTTATATTTGGTCTTGTAAATCTATATGCTCCAAGCAACGAATCTTGGAACACGCCAACAATAGACGCATTGTTAGCTGGACTAATTATTTGATAAGGCACTGCTGCCAAATTTTTTAATTCTGCCTCGGACTCTTCATCCTGGGGCATGTGTAAATTCATTTCCATTGTTCTTCTATGTCTCCATAGAAGGCGGACTATACCTTGTGCCTTATCGGGTTGATTAAACCTTCATATAAGACCCGTAACCGTCTAGTCTCTGAACCTTCTCCATATCCTATCATAACGGACTTAGAAGCTTGGCTGCGGATTGTCTAATCCCAAAACGTTTTTACCATTGGGTTCGGCAGTTAACCGAGTTCCCCCATTATGTTTCCATTATGGGGTGGTAGTTTTGGGCTCTAAAGAGTTCCCCGACAATTTGATTACGTTGCCATTCTTTCAATTCTAATATGAATTTTTTTGCTTATGTTTTATTTTATATCAGTTTGAAAGAATGACTAGATGATTATATTAGTAAGATGTACCTTTACACCCAATACATTTACTAGTAGACTTTACACCGTTTTCCCCAATAAGTATATCTACAACTTATTGAGCGGTCACCTGCTGGGGACAAAATCTATCCCCGTCAAAATCGGCATTGTAAGGCTTTGTCAAAAACTTAAGAGCATATATGCTCTCATGCCGGTCCCAAAGGTTTCCCAATGGGGTGGACTGTATCTTAAGCAAACTCAGGATAGCTACTCCTTCATCGTTCACCAACACCCGTTCAGTCTCTGAATGCCTTCCATAGTCTGCTAAACGACGTTAGGAAGTAACACTGCGGATTACCCAATCCTCCACATTATTACCATACCCGAGTTCTAATCTCGGCCATCCATCGGTTTCCCAAAATGGACTTGGTAGTGGTTCTCTAGTTTATTAGACTAGATAGGCTCTAAGGGACTTCCCGCAACAAGGTATTTCACGAACCCACCTTTGGAAAGGTAGATTCATTAGGGGGTAACACGTTTTTAACGCCCCCTGTTGCCAACACAAAGTTTATCGGCTACATTCATGCGAAAGGTGTCACCCTTATACATGATAACTGCTATATGACACATCATACTCATTCTATGAAGAGTGGGTTGTCTGTTAAACAAAATACCATCTCCATCCATCATATGACGGTGAACAATGTCACCATACTCAAGTTGAATATTCTCTCTGTCCGCATAACGAAGAGTAATCTGTTCTCCATTCTTCTTTTCAAGAATTTTGGCACCCGGGTATTCATCAGGACCATTTCTTACTAATTTTATCAAGAAATTCTTATTCATCGCATTAACAGTGACAGGCTTGGTAATATTCTTGGCTACTTTGAGAGGAATACCAAGCTCCCTAATAGACAAATTTGGATCTGGAGTAATGACAGAACGAGCTGAGAAGTCAACACGTTTTCCCATCAGATTACCTCTTACACGTCCTCCCTTACCATTCAAGCGTTCCTTGATTGACTTTAGAGGACGTCCAGAACGCTGTGCGACAGATGCTACACCTGGAATTTTATTATCCACTTGTGTCGCAATATAATATTGAAGAACCGTATGCCAATCATCAATAATATTGGAGTTCGCGCTTTCTTGGATTTTCTCTTGGAGTGTCTTGTTTGCCTTGATAATATTTACTAAAATATGACTAATATCGTCCTCACTGCGTTGTTGTCCGTCCATCTTAATAGATGGGCGAACCGCAGGAGGTGGAACGGCTAATACTTGACACACCATCCAATCTGGTCTTGAAAAGACAGGACTAAACCCCATGAAGTTTACATCGTCGTCTGAAATGCGACGGAATATTTTTAATACAATTTCTGGAGTTAATTTCATGTTTAATTTATCTTTGTCATCTTCGTTTAATCCGTCTATATTGTCCCATTCCGCAAATAATGTAGCTAAACCTTCCTTTTTTATTCTTTTTGGTTGTAAACATCCACATCCGTCTTCACTGTCTTCTCCACATCGTGTTACGACACTTGCCAGCTTGAATACATAGTTCCATCTGTCATCACTATTTAATTTCAAAGCCTGTTTATATGTTTCCTTGCTAATCTTTAATTTGCTGCACTTAATACACACACATCTCAAAATCTTCATAACAGTGGTCAAATATTGAATATAAAACACCGGTCTTGCTAATTCAATGTGACCAAAATATCCAGGCGTCTCCATATAGTCGAGTCCATCGGTTGGGCAAATTAAACCAGGCTCCAAAACACCCATTCTTGGATCAAATAAACCACCAATTACAGGCTTATTATTAATATATGTATCTCTAGACGTGATTTCAGCAACCGACCCTTTGCGAATTTCATCTGGACTTAATATACTAAATTGAATACCTATAATTTTAGAGTTCATCTTTCTGGGAATAGTTTCGTTGAATTTATTCGCCATACTTCCTTATAATATAATATAATATTTAACTTGTTTTAAATCATCAATTTTTTATTTTTATCAAGTGAATAAATCGATAATTGTGTAAAAAAATTGAACTTAAATACTAAATATAAATATTAAACATATCTAATACAGCAATATGCCAGTTTCAAAAGACATTAAGCAAAATAAACCAACCAAGAAGGTCTACAATACTCGTTCGAGTAAACTAGACAAACAGTTGAAAAAAAATTCGGATAGTGATAGTAGTGATCGTGACGACGATGGTGACGACGATGGTGACGACGAGGTAAGTACATACAGTGATAGTGAAAATGAGGATGAGATGGATATTCACGAATATAGAAAATTTCTACACAAGATATTTCCGTCTAAGGACTTGAAAAATAAAATTATTAGTGGCGAGAAGGTCAAGAAGCTTGCTACAAAATCCAAGTCCAAAGCTGTAGAAGAAGAAGAAGAAGCACAAGATCACGGAACCGAAACTGAACCAACCGTCGCATTAAAAAATAATGTTGTTGCTAAATCAAGTAAGTTGACAAGTAAACAAAAGACAACAAAGCAAAATAAAAAGAATAAAGTCGTAAAACCAAAGGAAGTTGTTGTTGATGAATACGACAGTGAATATGAAACGTTAGATGAAGATGAAGATGAAGACGAGGATGAGGATGATGAAGAAGATGAAGATGAAGAAGACGAGAATGAAAAAGGTGTTCAGATTAGTCGTCGTGGCAAAAAAGGGTTTAATATTATATTTACAATAGGCGATCCTATGCGCAACGAAGATGATGATGAAGATGACTCAGAGTATGAAGATGAAGATGAAGACGAAGACGAAGATGAAGATGAAGACGAAGACGAAGACGAAGATGAAGATGAAGATGAAGACGAAGACGAAGACGATGATGACGATGACGATGCTGATGACAAGAACAATGATAATAAAGATAAAAATACTACTAATTTTGAGCAAAAGATTGCTAAGCAACAAGATACATTAAATGAAATAAGAAAAACATTTGAGGGTATTTTAGAGAAAGATAAAAATAATAAAATTGCGATTAACGGACTGAAGGAGTTGGATATAAAGACAGAAAAGCTAAAGAAGAGGTTGAATAAAAAATTAAAGACGCAAAAGACAAAAAATACAAAATCATTTAAAAATCTCATTAACAAAAAGAGCCTAATGAATGATTTCAAATTCTTTAAAAATGAATTAACGATTGAAGAACAACAAAAGGTGATTCGTGAAGTAGAAGAAATTAATAAAATTAATATTGTACAAAAACCATATCGCCTTACATTATTAGAATCGGATATTCCCGTTCATTTAAAGTCAATCGCTCTCAATAAGATCTCGTCTTTACGTAATATGGATCCGGGTAATGGTGAATACTATAAAATTAAAAATTGGGTCGATACCTTTATGCAGATTCCGTTTAATCGTTATAAGGGTCTGCCATTGACTATAGAAGCAGGTATTGATGCGTGTCACGAATACATGGCTCAGTCAAAGGACGTATTAGATAAGGCGGTCTATGGATTAAATGATGCCAAACTTCAAATCATGCAAATGGTCGGTCAATGGATCAGCAATCCTACTTCAGTCGGAACTGCCATTGCTATCAAAGGTCCTATGGGA
>Ga0102891_1000433_pt1 | contig 15535 bp, 3 predicted proteins | sample Colrivmet1552A02_FD_84503 | JGI IMG/M metagenome (GOLD analysis project Ga0102891, IMG submission 84503) | Estuarine microbial communities from the Columbia River estuary - metaG 1552A-02 | ecosystem: Environmental > Aquatic > Marine > Intertidal zone > Estuary | place: USA: Columbia River...
CGATATTACCGGCAAAGCTTTGAAACGAAATAGTTCTAGGGGATGGCCAAGGACTAGTATCTTGTAGATGTGGATCCTGAATGTCGTAAAAGAGGTCATTGTCATAACGGCCTACCGAAAAATCACCACCAGCTGAGCTAGCGGTTAGTACGCCAACAATTTCCCCTCGATGATTAATCAAAGGCCCGCCAGATGCACCACCGCCTGAGTGCCCCCAGAAACTGGCCCACCCCTTGTCTGAGGTAAAAGACTTTATAGTAGAAACGATCCAACCCCCAAATTCGTAATACTGGTCCTTAGGATGGCCCACCATTACGCCTATATCCCCCACCCGCATGGGCTCTGTGGCCATGCTGAGAGTGGGATATTGTGGCGGCGCTGACTCGGTCAATTCGAGTATTGCCACATCTCCAATATAAGATTTATCGAGCAGTCGAGCCTGACGTACTTCTCGCCCCGTAAATCCAACTGTAAATTTACCCTGTCCCTCAACACAATGTGCCGCTGTAAGGACTAAATTATTGCCCACTAAAGCGCCGGTACATGAAGGGTGACGTGTATCATTTCCAAGCTGATCAATCGTGCCAGGCCACAAGGCTACAGTGGCCTGGCGCGCTGTGCTTGCAATAGGCTCAAGCTCAGAGAATTCTTGGGTCGACATTAAGGGTCGTTTTTGTCGGTCGAGCTTGTTCTTGGGTAAGGTAGGGGCCTGAATTAACTCGGAAACAACATTGTGTGTGGTAAGGAAGGATTGAATGTAGTCTAAGGGCACAGCATAAGCATTCTCCAGACGATATTGGTCCCATGTGGTATTGTAGGGGGTCATAGTGGCGTCGTAAAATGGTGAAGACATACAACATCCCGCCATGCTCAGAATACCTAAAAGTTCCCCTTGGTTATTATAAATTCCGCTTCCGGAGTAACCACCAAATAAATGAAAGTCAGTGAATTTCTCGAACCCATCATCTTCAAGTATATTTGCTACCGTGCCAAAGGATACTGAGCGGGTTAACCCAGCTTCAACCGCATAACTTGGATTACCAACTATAAACGCTTCGCTACCGGTATTGGCCGGACCAGATGCCAATGGTACCGTGCCAAACTTTTCAAAGGGTGTCTCAAACTCAACGATCGCAAAATCTCTGGCGACGTCGTATAAAACATCAATGATTCGTCGCTTTTCGCCCCATGCGTTTTCTGCGATTAGGTTGGGTGTAATTTCGTTGTTACCATCCAGTGGTGAGTGGGCTGCAGTGATAGCGTATTTTGGTGAAATAATCACTCCAGTCGAAGAGGTTATACGAATTGTTGCCGCTTGAGCGCGCGTAATAAAGTCAGCCAGATAGTTTCTATCGGCCCATGCCAAATAATGATCAGAATTCAATGGATATGCATCGGCATTGTCGCCCACACCATCACTATCTGTATCAGCTGACTCCGCTGCATCTTCGGGATACTGATCGGAGTTATTCCCCACACCATCACCATCGGTGTCTACACTTTCTTCTGCGTTTCTTGGGAACGCATCCTCTGTATCCTGCACGCCATCGTTATCATCATCGGTGTCACTAAAATCACCGATCCCATCACCGTCAAAATCAAACTGATTGAATGGATCTAAAGGGAAAAGGTCAAAAAGATCTTCAATCCCATCATTGTCGCTGTCAGAGTCATTGCTGTCTGAAATTCCATCCGAATCGGTATCAATACTCTGAGTCGCATCTAATGGGAAAGCATCGTTAATGTCTAATACCAAATCTCCATCGTCATCGTCATCTGCATTGTTACCAATGCCATCACCATCGGTATCTATTGTCTCGTTAACATCATTTACAAATGTATCGCTATTGTCTCCGACACCATCACCGTCTGAGTCTAACCATTCTGAAGCGTCGGCGGGGAATGCGTCTTCTGAATTGGTGAACGAGTCACCATCTATATCTTCATCATCTCCATCGGGCACGCCATCGTTATCCATATCGCGATCGTAGAGCGAACAATCCAACGCATCTGCTTCTAAATACTTTGTCTCAGATCGACCGTCGGGATAATCTCGTCGCAGTTCGTAAGCACCATCATTTTGCCGGGAAATGACCACGTTAAAGTCATCAAATGGCAATGAACGTGATCTAGTTACGGAGGTGGCACCAGCATTTTCATTGGCACAGAAGTAGTAGGGGAGAGTAGAAACAAAACTCCCTAGCTCAACTGGCGACAAGGAATCACCTAACTCTATGAAATCGACCCAATGCGCAAGACCTGTATATCCATTGTTGGCAATGTCGAAAATAAACTGCGCCCCTGATTCTGTGCCGTCGCTGTTCCATATGCGGATAAATAGATATCTTGATTGAATACTTTCAGTGAACGAAGTAAACGAACAGTCATCGCTAGAGCTGACACCAGATTGACTTGCTAGATTGACTAATTCATATTCGGCGTTTGCATGCTTATAAGTAGCCTGTTCTTTATTGTTGCAGGTATAAGTAGTGTTATCGCCGTTTCTAGACTCATACTCTCGTTCACGCTGAAACTTAAGCTGACCTGTTTGGGAGTACTCTCGCTCGCTCTTCAAAATTAATCGGTCAATGGCCGTTAGGTCGCTTGTCATTTTTGAGAGCTCAAAGACGGCTAGTTGTCCATTCTTATAGTTCAATTCCCGGTACCAAGCATCTGGATAGGCATCATTATTATCAAGCGAGCTAAATTTGTAGTAAGACACCTCAGCCCAGACTGCTGAAGGCATTTGCAAGCGCAATTCAGCAGTTTCTTTAAAGCCAAGCTTAAGTCCCTTAACTATCTCGAGCGCATTCTGTTTCGCAGAGTCATTATTTAGCGCAATAAAGTCTTGATAAATCTGCTCTTCAGTTAGGTTGTAGTGCCTAACGACGCTCCGTATAGCGGTTTTTAGGGCGTCACTAATAACCTTTTGTTGACTTACTTCAGCTGCAAGAGCGCTGCATGTAAGGCTACTTCCAGCATCAAGACCTAATATCGATTTGATTTCAGTCCAGAGCGCTGATGTCAGAGGCGACAACATGAAATTGTCAGTTTGTATATATTCAGAAGTGAACGCTGGAGGGGAAACCATTTGGTAAGCCTCAGTTACCTCTCCTTGCTCGCTATCAAAGGCTCCCACGGGTACGTCGACGACAATTGGGGCTAATGATTCACACTGTAGTGCTGCTCCAGCAAGCCGAAGTTCAAATTTCCCAAACTCATCCGTTATGCCAGATGGCTCGCTCTGATCGTGCTTACCATCAAAGTCGAGGTCTAGAAACGCAAATGCTCCTGACACGTAGCCGTCTACAACAACACCTGATAGCGTTTTAATATCCCCTTCTTCGAGCTCGTCATTAGGGTCTGTCAAATCGTCGCTCTCGCCAAAATCTGGATCTAGAGGAAAATCATCTATGCCATCGGGTATAAAATCATTGTCATCATCCCTGTCAGCATTATTGCCAATTCCATCTAAGTCAGTGTCCACGGTCTCTGTGGCATCTTCAGGGAATGCATCCACATCGTCAGGTACTTCATCGCCATCATCATCGAGGTCAGCGTTATTGCCAATTCCATCTAAGTCAGTGTCCACGGTCTCTGTGGCATCTTCAGGGAATGCATCATTGATGTTGAGGATTCCATCGTTGTCGCGGTCAGTCATCGTGTCAAACAAATGCTTTTCGATATCATTAACTGATAATCTTGTTGCATTGGACGCAACAACCCCGCCAATAAGGACATCATCTCGAAGACCAAAGAGATACCGTAAAATCAATAGGCCATCGGTTAATGCATCAATTTGGCCATCTCCATCAATATCAGCACGCGCACCCAGAGATTCAATGCGTAACTTAATATCTGCCGAAGACGTGTAAGTTGCATCAGAAGCAATTACGCCTGCTATTAGCGTATCACCATCTAAACCAAACATACTCCGGAGTAAAACCAGACCATCCGTTAGAGCGTCATATTCTCCATTGCCGTCTATATCCATCGACGGCTGTTCGACGGTATTAGCTGCAAAACTCAAATGCGTGGCCGTCGATAGAATTACAATGAAAAATAGTTTAGAGAGACGACGAAAAAGCGGTGATAAGTACAACATTAAATTTGCCTCGAATGGCGGAGAGTCGTTCCACCTTACGGTAACTTGAACTATCGATCCATAATTGATTAGATAATAGAATTGCGCTCATGGCAAGCCCCTAGTTTCCTAGAGACTTGATAGCTTCTGATAGTACTGTTTTTCGAACTCTATCGGCGACACCCCATCATTATTACCGTGTCGGCGGCTTGGGTTGTAGAACAACCAGGTATCTACGATACTAGGGGCTTGCCACTGCGATGGTCCTGCTGACCTTTCCCCATCATTGCCATGGTCTAGTTTATGGGGGAAAGGTCACCTTCTAGAAAATTATCGGGAAGTTGCCTCGGAGCGAAGCTCGCTTAAAGTTAATTGAAAGCAGATGAGAAATAATGGTTTAACTATAACTGTGGTACCAGCTAACTTCCGATAGCCGGCACCACAGGACCAAATCAAGACACGGATACTATTGAACAAAGGTTACCTTTCTCCGACGCAGTTGCAGACACAACGCGATGAGTAGGAGGAGAATCAAGGAGGTATCTGGACTTGTATTAACGCCAACAGTACAGCCACCGCCTCCTGATTTCTTTAGGTCAACAGCCGCTGACGTCACAGTTACGCTATCAGAACCGTTGCTAATATCTACACTGACCGTCAACGTACCGCCGGTCTTACCAGTGGTTAGTGTTGCAACATATGTGCCATCTCCCTGATCAGAAAATGCGCCTATCACGACATCAGCAACTGACGCATTAGCGGTTACAGTCATTCCCTCGAGCGCTCGTCCGTCTGTATCAACCGCGTTGACAGTGATCGTTGCAGTATCTGATCCATTAGCCTTGAGTTCCGTGACGCCCAATGAAACTGAGCTATTGGAACTAGGCGGACCAAAATACAATATCGCCAAACCACTTGGATCAGTCACCGTCCCATCCGCTAGACCATCAGCATCGTTGGGACCACCATCTTCAATAAGCATCTCAAGACAACGGTCTCCAGCGTTTAACCCTTCAGTGTAAAGCGCACTGCCCGGCTCTGGACACGCTCCATAACTTGCAGCGGCCGAAGCTAAGGAATTTGTAGCGTCTAGCACAAACTCTTGCCATCCAATATTCTTATCTATGAACTTCCTGAATACTGCATTTTCAGGAACTGCAGTTTCAAGAGGTAGTACGAGACGATAAGAGGCTCCCGCCTGACCACCACTAACTTCAAAATCAAACAATCCATTAGGATATGAGAAGTCGTTGTCTTCACTTCCTGTGATATCCGCTAATTCATCTTCAGTAATACCGACAGAATTGTTACCTACAGCAAATGAGGAATTACCGAGCGTAATTTGAGTTCCAACGGGAGCTTGCATTACAAGAGTAGAATCTGAACTAACTGGAGCTAGGTAGGTTTCTTCAATATTATCTAGGTAATCGGGAATCCCATCACCATCACTATCGCCAAGGCCTTCGTCTGCGTCCGAAGTCCCATCACCATCGCTATCAACATTAGCATCAAGAACAGGAGCTGAGGCAGCGAGCTTTATCGAGATCGACTTAGTCGCCTGCAAAATAGGATTGCCATTATCTGCCACTGTCGCAGAAACCGACAACACACCTAATTCCGTGTTCGACGGATCAAATGTGGCAACATTACCATCTACAGTAAACTCTGTATCCCAAGCCAATTCGTGGCTATCTCCGGCATTAAAATCAGAGTAAACAGCTGTTACCGTAACCAGACCGCCATCCGCGAATACAGTTCGGCTGTCATTACCCGCCTGACTGACCACTAGCCTTAACTCTGGCGCAACATTTCCATCAATAATAGTTAGCACCTGAGTCAATACAGAACCGAGCGCCGCGTGAGTGGGCTCATCCAATACAACATCAATAGTCTCCTCGGACTCTAACTCCGAGTCTTCTAATATTGTTACTTTTAGTGAACCCATCAAACCTTCTTCAATTACGATCTGCTCTTCAGAAACAGTAAAATCAGCACCCTCTTCCGCCGTGCTCGAGATGGTGACAGGAATTATCACAGGATAAGCCGGCGCAGAGCCACTAAGGAACGCCTGAACATGGAACTCGCGGCCCTCTGTAACAATTGACGATGGCCCCAGGTTAACTAAAGGAAGAACAGTTAAAATCTGAGTATCCTGAGAAACATTACCTGCCGCATCAGTCGCAGTCCAAATGGCTTCGTATCTACCTGAAGCAAAAGGTCCCGAAATATTAACTGTCGGGGTAACATCACCATCTTTATTATCTTGAGCAGCAGCAACACCCAGATCAATCGACGTCAAACGACCGGTTGCAGACACAGAAATATCATCAGGGGCCGTCAGAACTGGTGGCAATTCATCTTTTTGCGGATCTGTTCCATTCTGATACTCATCTAAATTAGAAATACCATCACCATCAAGGTCACTTTCTGCATCAGAAGCATCATTTGGATTAAGACCATTAGCTGTTTCGTAAAAATCAGGCAGCCCATCAGAATCACTATCGAGAACAACGACTGTAACCGTTCCAACAGCTGTAGCTATATTGCCTGCCGAGTCCGAGACAGTAAATGTCACAGACGTTTGTCCAACTGAAAACTCGGAGGGGCGATCGTCCGTAACAGCACTTGTAACATCACCATCTTTATTATCAGCAGCGGTGACGGCAGAGAAGAAATTCACAAGCTGTTCATTATCCGAAGTGACGGTATCACCCGGCATGTCAACATTGATTGCGATTGGGTCAGGCACTGAGATTACTGGAAGCACAATATCGAGACTTACAGTAATAACTGTTTCTGCGGTGCCTACATTGCCCGCAGCATCAGCTGCTGTAAATGTCAAAATACTTGCACCAAATGGAAAAACGTCAGGTGCATCATTTGAAACTTCAACTATCACTCCGTCAACGTTATCAGTTGCAGTAACCGCGGCTATAAAGGCAACTATTGATGCCTCAGTAGCAGCGACGCCGTCAGCTTCACCCAAGACAGAAAACGTTTGCGCCACGCTAATAACCGGAGCAGTCTGATCTGTGACCGTTATGAGAGCAGTTTCGCTTCCAGTGTTACCTGCGGCATCTGTAGCAGTAAACACAACAGCAGTCTCTCCCAGCGGGAAAGTCGCCGGAGCATTGTTGGTCACAGAAACCATTCCATCAACATTGTCAGAAGCGGATGCTCCATCCAAGAAAGCAGCAATCAATTCGTTAGTCGCGGGAGTCCCATCCGCATTATCAGCAGCGACTGTTATGACATCTGGTAGAGTGACATCTGGCCCAGTTTGGTCTGTAACGGTAATTATGGCGGTTGCCGAACCTGAATTACCCGCTAAATCACTTGCGCTAAAAGTCACCACTGTAGAGCCTAGAGGAAAAGTCGCAGGGGCATCGGACGTTACTGCGACGACCGTATCGACATTATCTGAGGCACTAGCACTCTGTAAAAATGCAGCAATATTAGCATTTGATGCAGGTGTACCATCAGCATCAACAGCAGCAATGGTGACATTCAACGGAGCCGTCACTGAGGGTCCATTCAAATCAGAAACTGTAACACCAGTGTTACCTGTAACTGAGTTACCTGCCGCATCCACAGCTGTAAACGTCACGGTAGTAGTGCCCAGAGGAAACATATCTGGCGCATCATTAGTTATGGTAACGGTTTCATCGACGTTATCTGTCGCAGTCGCTGCGCCCAGCAATTCCTGAATCGACGTTACTGTTGCAGGTGTGCCAGCTGAATTAGCTGCGGGCACGATGATACCATCTGGGACAGAAAGGCTCGGGGGAGCCAAATCTGCAACCACAACCACTGCCGTTGCGGTACCCACATTACCCAAGGAATCCACCGCACTAAAGGTAACAGTTGTTGATCCAACGCCAAACTGATCCGGGGCATCATTCGTAATCTCTGAGATAACACCATCAACATTATCGACAGCAGACGCTCCAGCCAAAAAACTGCTTATCGCTTCATTAGAAGCCGCCACACCAGTGGCATCCACCGCAGACACGGAAATGTCTGCCGGAGTAGTTATAACGGGCCCTTCCTGTTTGTAAATCGTTATACTCTGGGATTCAAAGTCGTAGCCCACAGCGCCCGAGGATTTCGAAAAATTTAACTTGGTATCTGAAAACCCTGACGCCCCAGTGAACGTTAGTGAGTAGAGAGTAACTGGGAACTCTTTGCCTGTAGGCCATGATCCACTGAAGCTAGCCCAGTTCGAACTGTAAAATTTATCGGTTGATTCATCATTATCAAAATCAGACACGTCGTCAAGGAACTGTGCGCCAATCTTGTCAACCGTCAGCAGGTCGGCAACTGCGGCATCTGACAACTTAGAGCTATCAAAGTGCAACCGTAATCCAAGGCCCGTCGTCAAGCTATCATCCGTTGCCTGATAAGTCACTGAAATAGTGATTTGGTCACCATCGGCTATCTCCTGAAGACTAAGAGAACCTGTTACAGACTGACTCGCTGCAAACGCATTTACGTGCCCCAGCACGAAGGCCAATGCAATTATATTGCCGACTACTTTTTTAACTAGCATCATCTGATTTTCTCCACGACCCCAAGTCACAAGAATTATTATTCTAAAGTACATAGCAATCTATTGCTAAATGCAACACAATTCTATAGCATAAGCGACTCAAGATACGACTCAATATCTGAGGCTTCGATACGTGTCGCATCTGATGCAACAACCCCTTCAATCAAAACATCGCCCGTAAGCCCGAACAAATAGCGCAGCACGATCAGCCCGACCGTTATAGAAGGAAAAGCAGTGCTGCGCGTAATATTTTTTTTACCTTTAAAGTATGCATTTGCGAGTTTACTCCAAAATGAGTCCTCATTTCATTTTCTCTAAATAAGTCTCAATTTCAGCAGCAGTTCTTCTCTTCGCATCAGACTTAACCACATCGACTATTAAGGCTGATCCTCTCAGTCCAAAAAGATATCGCAGGATAAGCAAACCATCACTCAGCGCATCGTTATCGCCATTTCCATCTATGTCCAGCAACAAACCTAACTCATCAATTCTCGAGGCAATCTCTTCCGCGCTTTTGTACTTAGCTAACGGAGAGACCGCTTGTTGGATTAACGCCTCATCTGAAAGAAGGAACATTCGTCTTAAGATCAACAACCCATCAGTAAGCGCGTCATTTCCGCCATCTCCATCGACATCCAGAGAGTTCATATTAACTTTTGCTGCCAGCCCCGAACTACTGAATCCATAGCCAGGGTGGGTTGAAGTAGCAGAGAAGCGGATATTTACACTATCAGCCGGATTTAATTGCTCTGAAAAGCCTAATACCAAATCAAATAACTTAACAGAAGCAGATCCAGGCCAGGAGCTACCTGATCTGACTGCCCAAGCCACAGTTATAAAACTATCTGTTAAAGGATCGTCATCAAAATCTTCTAAGTCGGGCGTGCCCGTTGAATCAACGCCTATAAGATCTACAAGCAAAAGATTCTTCAAGATAAAAGAATCTATAACGCTGCTATTATAATGGATTCTAAGACCTAACCCGTTGAGACCCACTGAGCCATCGCTGGACCGATAAAAAACACTTACGACGTTATCCGCGCTGACACTAAAGGGGTCTGCTTCAAGGAACACAATCTGAGCATTTTGATCAGCTTCTGTCGGCGACGTATTTCCTGCAAACTCTTCTAGAGCTGTTAGGCCATCAAGATCAACATCGGACCGGCTATCGGAAGCATCATTTGGATTAAGTCCGTTGGCACTTTCCCATTCGTCTGGCAAGCCGTCACCATCAGAATCCGCAGAACCTCGATTGTCCTTCGGAAACATATCATTCCAATCTTGAACATCATCGTTGTCATCATCACTATCTGCGTTATCACCGATACCATCGCCATCGGTATCAATCCATTCACCTGCATCAGTCGAAAAAGCATCCTCTTCGTCAGCAACCCCATCTCCATCATCATCTGTATCTGCATTATCACCGATGCCATCGCCGTCTAAATCGGCATTCTCTTCTGGATCATAGGGGAAGGCATCCTCAGCATTATTAATGCCATCGCCATCAGTATCGATATCGCTTGGGAGTGCCACAAAAACCTTATAAGGAGAACCAGATGAACGAATAGATACGGTGTTCGCAGAGTCTTTAACTTCAATATAGTATTCCAAGTAACGCTCACCGATGGCAGATGGCTCTATGGTAATGCTGTACCGATCTGAATCAGTTTTTGCCATGCCCCGCATTGCCCAATCACTATTCGTAGCGTTGCGGATAAAGATATTCACGCTTTTCACTGCTATATTATCTGTAGCGGTCACGCGTAAGGTAACACTATCACCCAGCTGAACAACTGACGAAGGTCTATGAACAACCTCTGGTAAAATAGTATCTTCTGGGGTTGCCATCGCAATATTTGAGGCACTCGATTCACCACTGTCAGATACCACAGTAAAGTAATAGTAGTGGTCTATCCCAGGAGTTACATCATTGTCCACAAAGGATGTAACGGACTTATTAATGGTCGATGAATTAATACGTGTATACGTGCCCTCCTCTGTCATCGAACGATAGAGGTTGTAACCGTGCAATAGCTCAAAATCATCCTGAGTCCAACTCAGTGAGACACTACCCCTAGCACCAGACGCTTGAAGGCTCAGGGCCTCGGTACCACTCGTAATGAGTTCAAACCGGAAGCGCTCAGAATCGTCCCCCGTGACCAACCAAGGATTATCTGCCGCTACCGCGCCAGCCACACGAATGTTTTGCCAACCGTCGCCTGTAATGGCATTAAAGGTGAACGTCCCCTCCCAAGTTCTCGCATCAGTCCAGTCGCCGGGAATAGAATAGTCTGTGAACGGTTCCGCTGAGCCAAAAGTTACCAACGGCTGTTTAGTCATGTCCATATCACGATTAAACGTCACTCGCCACTTGGACGCCTGAGCGCCAAAACGATCTCCGCTCGGCCTTACGCCATCCGCATCTAGCACGTCTGCCTTAACGACAAATGGATAAGCGGTTTCTGCGCCAGTGGTCAAAGTTGGTTTGTACTTCACCCGTGCCTTATTAAAGTTATCGCTAAAATCTGTAATAGCGATATCCACCAAAGGATCACCAGCTCCACCCCAGAAATTTCCACTGATATCCATCGTATAATCCCAACGCCGGCTGGAATCTCCTGACGGCCCTTCAATCGTCGCCCAGTGCAGAGGATTCAGATCATGCCAGGTGTTAAGAATTGCGTTATTATAAAATGAAGTATTGGCTCTTGTGGCCTTAAATTCTGCTAGTGCTGTATCCAAATCATCTTGAACTAAACCTCCAGGAAGCTCTAAAATAAACCGTGTTGCACTACCCCAGTCGTAGCCATTTTCGTAACTCACGATATGGGAAAATGGCCAGTTCTGGATATCTATGTCAGTGTTCATTGCGCGATCCGCCCTCGCAACTACGACTTTGGCTTTTATTTTGTGATTAATGTCAGAGGAACTTGGAGACTGTCCCCGGTCAATCATCCACTGATCGGGATCCCACCAATATTGTGACTGTAGGAAGGTATCTCCATACCCAGCATCATCTCCATCCCATGCATATGTTCCATCGACCTGCTTTGTTAAACCTAGATAATAGTAATAAGACGCAAAATAATTCTTGCAGAATTCATCGTTCTCATAAGTTGGACTGCAAAGGCCATATTTCTCCTCCCAGTAGCTTGACGGTTTAGTTTGGAGATCAACAAGCCAGTTATTAATTGCAATAATTTCATCCTTGCTGGAGACTGTGATCAACGTCCCACCCAACTCACGCGCTAGCCTCTGAGCATCAAGCAAATCCACTTCCGAGGCGCCACCTCCTGCCTTGTTGTATATGGCATAAGTTTTTCCATCAAACTCGTATGGCTCTACTAAAGCGTAGTCGTTAGCTGGACTTAAATTACTGAACTTGGAGCCTAGATAAACCTTGCCATCATATGTTTCTTTAGTTTGGATGTTTTTCAAATAGACTGTGTTCTTAGCGACACTAGTGCCACCTCCATATAATCGGGTAGCGCCATCCACAAGCGCCATATCTTGTCCATGAGGTACCGAATAGCCATAGTTATTGTCATCATTCCACAGATGTCCTGTAAACCCGAGCTTGTAGAACCGGTTACCCTTGGCGCCTTGAACTGATGGAATAGACGGATGAGATTGGCAGCATAAATTATTCGCCGATGTTGTGCCTTGTGTCCCATACAAACTTTGGTCAGGGCCGTACCGATCGAATAGGTTATAGTCCATCTTGGTAAATCCAGTCCCATCGCCCATGGACATATTCTGTGAATACATATTGGTGACTTTGCTGTAGGTCATCTGAACTGACCCCTGGCCACTTGTATAAAATATTACTGTACGCGTTGGAAATAGTGCTGATGGGAACATGGTGACCGGGTTGATTGCCGTGCCCTCAATATCAAGTGACCCCTCTACCTGTATGTATGCGGTCCGCCAAACTGTATAGGCCTCATCCGGAAGTGATGACCAGAACTGTATCTGCGCGCCCTCCCTCACCTTGACGACAGTGCCCTTGCTGATAAGCACCGGCTTGTCCACAATCCAGAGCGCTGATGAGTCAAGCGTCACAACGCCGTCCTCAACGCCATCCGTGTCCACATTACCCCCGTCGGTGCCGATTGCATCCCCATTGATTATGCTAGGAAGTTCTCGGCCGCGCTGCACAACCAGCTCGAAGGTTGAGGTAAAGGAGTAATTAGTCGCATCGTCAGGATCTAAACCATTCTCGGCGGTCATTGTGATCGTGAATGGAATAATATGGTTATTGGGTGTGTTTGCATCGACAGAGAACACGAACGGGTTACGGACACCCGTTACCAGAAGCCCTTCGTCGTACTCAATGCCATTGTCATCCTTGTTAAAGGAGCCCACAGCACCGTAATTGACCGATGCTGTCTGAAAGGTTACATAAGGGTCAGCCGCAGAGGCCCCTGAAGGGGTTGAGAGTGTTGCCACAACGTTATCGGCCTTCCCCCAACGATTGCGAATAACTATCGCCAGCTCAACCGTCTCGCCAGCATCTAAGCGACCGTCGCCATCGTTGACATCTCCCTGAGCGACCTCATCAAACAGCCAGAGCTCTTCAAAACTTAACTCAGGCTCAGGGGTTGAGGTAAGCGCGTTATAGGCATCAGCTTGAGCATACGATACAGGGTCACCCTTCAGTGGCATAAACGCCTGAGTGCTGGGTCCTGTAGCGCCAACCTGTCCCATAATGAACCGAGAGCTATAAATCGTCTTATCTGGCCAGCGCGTTCGTGCAAGCGCAGCAATTCCTGCGACTACTGGTGCCGCCATGGATGTACCAGACCACGCCGAATAGCTACCATTCGGTAATGTGCTCCAAATTTCTGCCCCTGGCGCCATCAGTTCATACTCGATTCCATTACTAGCCGTGCAGTCCCAGTTCGAAAACTCGGACATGTAGTCACCTTTGTCATTTGGAAATTCTTTGCGCGCCATCACACCTACCACCCAAGCATAGGCCGCCGGATACATCGGCGCGCCTTTGCAGCGTGCATCATTTGGCCTGCTATCATTTCCCGCAGCTGCAACTAACACAGCCTGCGAGTATGCAATGGCCAATGCATCTTCCTCGACCTGAGATCGGCCATATCCTCCAAAAGACATATTAATTACATCAGCGCCATTATCGACTGCATAGTAAATACCCTCGGCAATATCTGCCGTGGTTAATACACCTGAATACTGAGCAGCCTTAATGGCCATAATCTTACTGTTATAGGCAACACCAACACCGCCTAATTCATTCGCACCTGTAGACGCTACAATTCCCGCAACGTGAGTACCGTGCCCGTGATCATCATCAGGATCGCCCGAATGACTGTAGCTCTCACTAACAACCGACACGCCGTGAATATCGTCCACAAAGCCGTTATTGTCATCGTCGACGCCATTACTGGGAATCTCTTGATTATTGACCCACATATTCGCCGAAAGATCGGGATGATTGTAATCAACGCCAGTATCTATGACTGCAACGACAATAGACTCGCTACCACCGGCGGGCAGGCCACTCTCCTCAAGATATGCCCAAGCTTCCTTAACCCTTGCAGCATCAAGATGCCATTGATCGCCAATCTTGGGGTCATTTAAGTCAGAGGCTAGAGGTCTCGTGATAGACAATTTTCTTTCAAAAACCGGCTCAGCTTCATCTATCTCATCAAAAGACTTAAGTGCTCTGACTATTGTTTTGATTCTCGAAGCCGGTGCCTCCAATTCTATTTTGTACCAACCTGAGGGATCTCTGACACCAGGAACGCTAGAGGGCTTCGCATTTTTAAATACAGGGACAACATTTTTTATCCCGGCAATAGTCTTTAGCTCGGAGGCCATAGTTGATTTTGAGGGGGAGACATAAACCATCACTGAATCAGGGACAATGACACCGGGTTGAGCAATATCTATGACTGTGCCATTTACATCAATTTTTGTATCATCTTTTCTATTGTGTTGATACCCAGGCTCAGCTTGACCAACCCTTTCCCATGACTGTTGAAGAGCTACCTCATCACTAATGGTGGTTTCATCTCCTGAAATCACTTTAGTTAACGCAATTTTGCGCTCTACCCGTTTCTCGACTTGATCAAGAGCCTCGAATCGCTCTAAAGATGATCTATAGGAATCTGCATAAGACGCAGGATTTGCGACCAACTCAACTTTATCGCTAGAACTAACAATTTCTTCAATACCCTTAGATTTTAAGACGCTTGAAGAAGAGTCGGATGCGTCAACCGAAGCGATCGACTTAACAGAATCTATAACAGTTGGATTAGACACAATTGGAGAAAGCGCTTCAGATTCTTTATAAAAAATATTGTAGCCCTGAAACACCAAAACTATTGCCAGAAAAAATGTCGCCCCACGAATAAGAAAATTCATAGCCATTCAACCAAGTTATGTGCTGCTAAATTAGTATTCATATAAGCATAGCGCTACTCGCGCATCGTACACAACTTTAATTTAATGGTGCTGAAGGTTATAACCCCCCCATTAATAAACGTCGATCGAACTCTCTCGACGTCCATAAAGTGATCGAAGTGTGCCTGCGAACAGATCTATAGAAAATTTCTATGTAATTGAAAATATCTTGCTTCGCTATTTCGCGTGTCGAGTAGTTCCGCTTCTCGAGGCGCTCTCGCTTCAGTAATACAAAACGCGACGAGTGTTTATTATGTCTAGAAGAACTCATCAACCTCAGATAACCAGGCATTAATATCCTTGTCTGATGTATTCCTTGCCGCTATAGGTACCCGTGTATCCGTTTTACCGTGTTTACTTATAACGTGGTTAATTTCACACGTAGTTAATATCTTCTCAAAGTCGCTCTCTGCCTGTATTTCATCACTTTTCTTATCGGGAGATAATATCGGGGCTTTATCGGA
>Ga0102891_1000441_pt1 | contig 15377 bp, 10 predicted proteins | sample Colrivmet1552A02_FD_84503 | JGI IMG/M metagenome (GOLD analysis project Ga0102891, IMG submission 84503) | Estuarine microbial communities from the Columbia River estuary - metaG 1552A-02 | ecosystem: Environmental > Aquatic > Marine > Intertidal zone > Estuary | place: USA: Columbia River...
AAGCACTTACAGTAATCGCTACCGTAAACATGATCGCTGGATACATTAAAGCTCCCTTAATTTTTTTCTTAATCTTTTCTTTTTTCTCTAAAGAATCTACTATTTTAAGTAAAAATACATCTAGCTTACCACTTGCTTCACCAGCCTTAATCAAGTTGACATAAATATTATCAAAGTATTGCGGATACTTTTCAAAACATTTTGATAAGTTCACACCCCCTTCTAAACTTTTTCTTATATCTTCTATAATGTCTTTAAGAGCAGGACTTTCTAATTGATCTCTTAACATTATTAAAACCTGTAAAATAGGTAAGCCCGCCTTAACCATGGTTGCAAATTGCTTTGAGAATATAAGAATTTCTTCTACTTTAACTTTTTTTTTACCAAAAAGAGATGAGCCACCTGATTTTTTTTTTGCTTCACCTTTTTTTTTCTTAGACTTAATTATGTTGGTGATTATTACTTTTTTTTCTTTTAATAAATGAGAAGCTTCATCAAGGTTGATTGCCTCAATATCTCCTTCTACATATTTACCTTCGGATATTCCTTTATAAGTAAAAGCTTCCATTTTTATTCGCTTGAAAGAATTCTCTCATACTCTCTAAAATTAAGCTCACCAGATGCAATCATTCTTCTACCCATATCTTGCATCGTTCTAAATCCTTCCTTAATAGCTATTTCTCTTAATTCAGGAGTGGTTGCTTGTTTTAAAATAGCTTCTTTAATTGGTTTTGAGACCACTAAGATTTCATAAATACCTTGTCGACCTTTGTATCCTGAGTCACTACATTTTGCACAACCTTTACCTTTGATGGCTTTTACTTTTGAAGCGTCTTCATCACTAAATCCCATATCTTTAAGAACCTTAGGATTAACATCATCATCAGGCACTCTACAATCTTTACAATTTTTTCTAGCTAGTCTTTGGGCTACAACAAGTTGGCAGGCAGCACTTATTAAATAATCTGGCGTTCCCATGTTTTGTAATCTAGTAATAGTACTTGGAGCGTCATTAGTGTGTAGAGTACTAAATACTAAGTGACCTGTAAGGGCAGCCTTTAATCCGATATCAACTGTTTCTTTATCCCTCATCTCACCAACTAGAATAATTTCAGGGTCTTGTCTTAAAAAAGATCTTAAAGCTTTAGCAAAGGTAAAACCGATATCATCTTTAATTTGTACTTGTCCTACACCATCTAATTCATATTCCACAGGATCTTCAGCTGTTAAAATATTTAAATGGGGCTTACTTACTTCTTTTAAAATACTATATAACGTTGTTGATTTCCCAGATCCTGTTGGTCCAGTTACCAAAATTAATCCCTGACTACCGTGAATTCCTTTTCTTAGACTTTCTAAATCTTGCTTTTCAAAATTTAATTGTTCAAGGGTAATATCTCCCGCGTCTTTGTTAAGAATACGCATAACAATTCTCTCATTATTTGCAGTAGGTAAAATTGATAAACGTAAGTCAACTACTTTATTACCAATTTTAAAATTAATAGCTCCATCTTGTGGTAATCTTCTTTCTGCAATATCTAATTTACCCATAATTTTAAATCGAGTAACTACTGCCCCGTAATTGTCATGCAGAAACTGTCTATAGGTTTCTTGTTCTTGAAGCATACCGTCTAATCGATATCTTACTCTTGAACTAAATCGGTAAGGCTCTATATGAATATCACTAACACCCATTTTAATTGCATCTGCTACCACCGCTGTACTAAATTTGATTACCTCTGACTCATTTTCAATTGCTTCAATATCTTCTTCTGGTTTATTGTCTAAAACTTCCCCTGCATCTCCTAAATCTGTTTCAAAAGTTTTTGTTTTTCTCCTATTCTCATTTCGAATTGACGCAATAGTTACTTCATCTGTTTCACTTGATAATCTTTCAATATATTCAGAAATATCACCTATTTTTGCAGCATGAAGTTCTATGTTTTTTTTTGTAATAGCTTTTAAATTTCGCATCAATCCCAATTTTGAACTATCTGGGATTGCCATGTGTAAAGTTTTTCCATCAATTTTAAATGGTGCTACAAAATTCATCTTAATATAGTTTGATGGTAAAACTGTTTTTACTTCTTCAGTAATTTCAACTGACTTTAGATCAATTATTTCTAGATTTTGTTCTTTAATTAATAAATCAATTATTTTTTTTTCATCAGTAAGCTTTAATTCAAATATTGCATCAATTTGAGATTTATTGTTTTCAGTGCTTACTTTTTTAATATCTATTAAATCTTTTCCAGAAATAATGTCATTATCAATTAAGACATTAACTAAATTAATTTCACTCTCTCTACTTATTTTAAACATTATAAAATTCTTGGAGCGATAAATACCAATAACTCGTTCATTGTATCAGAATTTGATTTTCCACTAAGTACTTTTCCTAGAATTGGTACTTTTGACGTTCCTGGAACACCTTGTCTATTATTCGCTACGTTATTTTTTTTAATACCACCAATTACAACTATATCCCCATCAGCTACTAATAATTTTGTATTTATCTCCATTTTATTTACACCTACTGATGCTGCATTTGCTCTATTTGGAGTATCATTGTTTACTTGAATTGAAAGCATAACGTTTCCATCACCTATGATATTAGGAGTAACTATCAGTTTTAATGATGCATCAACTGGTTTATCTTCCCCTTCTCCACCATCAATATAAATTGTTTCACCCTGATTAATACTTGCTTGTTGATTATCTAATGTAAATAATTTTGGATTAGATACTGTTTTTGATAAGCCTTGAGCTTCTAAAAAATCAAGTTCAAGTTTTAAAACAGCAGAACCTGTTTTTTTCAATATTCCAATTCCACTTGTTGCAGCAGCTGACCCAAAATTTACTAAATTATCTGTTCCAGCACCGCTTGTAAAAGCACCTGTTGAATCAGATAATGCAGCCCCTGTTCCTGATGCAGCTCCTACACTGCTACCTCCTTGTGTACCACCCATTCTTAAACTTTTTCTTGTGTAAGCAGCTCCAAGTCTTTTTCCTAAACTTTGCTCAAATGTTGAAGTAGCTTCAACTATAAAAGCTTCTATTAAAACTTGTTTTGTTCTTTTATCAATTTCTCGAATAACTTTATCAACGATATCTAAATCTTTCTCTTTACCTCTAACAATAATTGATCTTGTGGTTGCTTCTTCCGTTACTTGTATTGGTATAAAATTCCCATTCGTTCCAACAGATGTAAATAATTCTGTGATTGTGGCTTTAGCTTCTGATGGGGTTATATAATAAAGTCTAAAAATTTCTGAAATAATTGGTTCTACTGAATCTTCTAATTCAACTTTTTTCTTAACTGCTGAAGCTCTCGCTGATTTATAACCTTCTTGTGACGTTAGATTAGCAGGAGTTGAAACTCTAATAATATTACTTGCTACATCTATGTCTGCTGCATAATTTTTTAAATCTAATAATGCATTAAATGCTTTATCCCATGGAACATTATCTAACTCTGCACTTATTGATCCTGCCACATCGTCACCTACTAAAATATTAATTTGACCAACTTCAGACATTAATTTCATTGCTTCTTTAAAATCTAAAGCTTGAAATTTAAAAGAAACATTTTGTTTTAAAGATTTGAAATCTTCCGAAATTAATAAATAATTTCTCTCTTTAACAGATGATATTTGTTTTCTTTTTTTAAGCTTTATGACATCACCTTCAGCAGGAGTTGGTCCCATTTCTACACTTTTTTCAACCTCTAGTTTTCCAGTTTTCTTGATATCAGTTTTTATTAGTGGGGTGTCGTGTTTAAAAGAACCAGTGTTTTTAGCAAATTTTTCAGCACAACCTGTTAAAAAAATAAATAAAAAAGGTAAAATTAAAAATAATATTTTGTTTTTAAATTTCATAATTATTTTGTTCTTTCTGTAATTTTATTATTAAAATTTATCACTAAGAGAGAGTTTTCATTTTTTTCAAAAACTGCTTCTCTATTATTTAATCCAACTAATTTTACTCCAGGGCTTAATTCTTCAAACCTAGCTAAAGTAATTATATTTCCACTTGAATTAATTAAAGATACGAACCCATCATCATTTGCAGAGGTCATTATCCCAACTAATTTAAACTTATATAAGCTCATTTCATTTTGTGCCTCTTCTGGATTACTTGATAAAATTGTATTACCACCAGTTAATGAACTATCTCCAGCAAAAGGATCGTTTAATGGAAGAGGCTCTTCATCTTTAATTTCTGATGAAATATTCGATTGTGAATTTGCCTGTTTTTCTTTGATCTTTTTATTTATCTCTTTAGCTTTATCAATAATGTTTTGCTCTTTATCATGACTATCAGCCATGGAAACTTTTGATAGCAACATAAAAAACACTGAAATAATGATTATTTTAAAAAAATTCATTTGGTAACCCCACTATTGTTAACGTACCTTTTACTTTTATCGCTCCAGTTGTATTCCCTTTTACCACCTGAATAGACTCTTTGTCAAAGTTTAACATTTTGTTAGAAAGCGATAGAGCTCTTTTAAATTTTATGTAACCAATAAAATTACCATCAATTTCAAAATCAACAGGGATCAAATAATAGGCAATATTTGCAACATTTTTAACTTGGTTGTTTTTCTTTTTTTTCGTTTTTTTACCGTCTGCTTGGGCTAAGGCTTGTGCTTTTAATACTTCTTGAATTACCTTTTTTTCAATTCTAGTGATTACTAGATCATTTTGTCCGGCGTATTCACTTAATGTTTGATAAAGACCCTCTACTTCAGCTTTAGAATGAAACAAGCTAGAGTATTTTTCATAATCAGGCTTAAGTTTTTTAATTCTTGCTCTCATTGAATAAATTTCAGAAGTAAATTTTGCAGTTTCTTGTATTTTCAAATTCATGTCGTCCAATTTAGCTTTTCTAGACTCAACCATTGGATTTAAAATTGCGTAATAAATTATTAAGAAAAAAACAATTGCACCAAAGATTATTCCTATTTTTATAAGAGTTTTTTTATCAGCTAATTTTGTAATCTGATCCTTGATATCAGACATGTTAATATTTTTTAAATCTATATCCATTGCTATATTTTACCTGTTTTAATTTTTACAAACACTCTAAAACCTTTCATTGTAGCACCACCTGCTGTAGATTTTGGTAATCGCATTGATGATAATGATGCTTGCTCAACCAATTTTTGATTTCCTAAATTTTCTATAAATTTCAAAATATCTTGATCACTTGCAGCTATTCCTTGAATAGTTAATCTTCTAGATCCATTAAATTCAACTTGATCAAATTTTACACGGTTTGGAACACTTGAGGCTACTTGAGCTAAAATTCTATAAGTTAATTCTTTATTTGATTTAAGTGTTCTACTTAATTTTAAAGACGTATTAATTACACTAAGTTCTTTTGAAACTATTTTTTTCTGTTTAATAATTTTAGCATGATCTATTTTTACAGTTTCATATTGTTTTAATTTATTATTATAGGAAACAATATTCCAAAAAGATAAACCAAATAATACCACATAAATTGCAACTACAGCAGCAGTAATACCCTTGAATGCAAAACCTGAAATTGCTTTCATCTTCTTTTGCTTCATTACATTTGATCTATCTGGAAGAAGATTTATATTTTTAACTGCAGTAACAAATTTATAATAACCAAAGACATCAAGTTTTCTAAAGGCTAAGCCAACAGAAGTAGATAGATAAGATCTATTTAACTTATTATCTAAAATTTGTTGATACTGACTTGGAATTTTTAATCCTTCTGTGGGATCAAAAGTGTTAAATCCAACATTCATTAAAATTTTTCTAAAACTTCCTAAATATTCATCGACATTTTTAATATCTGAAACAACTTTTATGTTTCGAATTCTCTTTTCATATTTAGTCTCAAAATCTTGAATTGCTTGCTTAACTTGAGTAACATATCTTCTAACTAATCCTTCTTTTTCTTCAGTATCTTGGGAATCTTGTAAAATTTTTCTATCTTGCCCTCTAATAAAAATATCAGTTATTATTGGGTTATTATTATAGAGGATCATTAAATAATTTTCATCTAATCCAAATTCTAAAACAGCAGTTAAATTGGCATCCTCAGTTTTATTTGTTATTTGATTAACTTGATCAACTGATGACTTTAAAGCAAAACATTTAACATCTATGATTACAGGATTTAAACCTGCATTTTTAATTATTGAAGTATAACTATTTATATCAGTTAATTTTGATGCAACGAATAAAATATCCATTGTATTTTCTTTTTCATTTCTATTTATGACTTGATGAAAAATAGAATAATCTTCCAAACTATCTGTTAGTTGAACTAGGTTTTCCCACAATGAATTAGTTTCGATTGCTTTATTTAATTCATCTTCTTTCATTAAAGGTGCGGTGACTACTCTTATGATTGCACTAGTTACCGGAATAGCAATTGCTGCATTTGGTGAAGTTATTTTGTATTTTTGAATTGCTAATACTAATTCTTCTGAAAATTTATCCGCATTATCAATTGGAGTACTATCATCTGTAATGTCGACGGGGTGAATATGTAATTTTTCTAACACCCATTGATTAGCTTTGTTACTAGAAACTTGGACTATTCTTATTTCTTTATTTGCTAACTCAATACCAATTATTTCTTCGCCTTGAACACTAGATTTACCTAATTTGGATTTGAAAAAATTTTGTATTTTTGATTTATAATTTCCAACTTTAGAATTATTAAAAGATGATTTTTTTATATTTTTAGCAAAATCTGGTTTTTTAATTTTAATTTCTTTAATTTTTCCAAAAATATTTGATAATTTACTTTTTACCTGATCTTGGGTAGATATTTCTGAGTTTTCATTTAATGGAACACTTGAAGTTTGTGGTTGTGCTTCATTATTACTTTGATTGGTTGTTGAAATATCAATTTGTGAAGATTCACCCTCTTCTGGCTTAATATTTTCTTCAATTTTTAATTTTTTACTTTCTTCATGAACATCATCAAACCATTTTTCCAAAATTGGTATTGCATCATCTAAATTTGTTGTTCCAGAAGATGAAATTTTTTGTTTACCATCAATATAAAGTCTACCTACCCAGTTTCTTGATTTAAGTTCACCTTTATATTTATCTTGCCTTACATATATATGTAGTCTTCCATCTTTTTTATGAATTACCTCATGCTCTTTTTTTTGTTCCTCATTATTAGTATTTGATGCACTTACATTTTGCTCAACAGATTCATCTTGAGATTGTAAAGTTTCTGAATTTTCAGTTAAATTATCATTTTCATTGGATTTTTCTGATTCATTATTATCAGTTTCTTGAGGATTTAAAGTATCAGTTGAATCGTTTTCAGATTGGTTTTCCTGATCACTCTTTAAAGTGTCTTCATCATTATTAGTATTTGATGCACTTACATTTTGATCAATCGATTCATCTTGAGATTGTATAGTTTCTGAATTTTCAGATAAATTATCATTTTCATTGGATTTTTCTGATTCATTATTATCAGTTTCTTGAGGATTTAAAGTATCAGTTGAATCGTTTTCAGATTGGTTTTCCTGATCACTCTTGAGAGTATCTTCCTCTTTATAATCAAATTTATCTTTATTATCTTCGTCCATAAAACTTATAAATAAAAATTAATATTTAAATTGTTAATTGATTCTCTAACACAAAATTAATAAAATTCTAACACAAGATTATAATCATTATGTTCAAAATGGGTTGAATTTAATAATGAAATACAAAATATTCAATTAAATCAACAGTTTATTAAAATCATTGAAAAAAATTAAATTTAAGATATTTTTTTCTAAATAATATTTTCTCTAACACATTTATCATAATTTTATCTTTTTATATTGTGTTAGAAATTTAATATTTTTTTCTATTTTTAAAAAATAAGTAAAATAGCTATTTTTTATTAAAACAACTTTTAATTGTTTTTTGTGTGAGAGAAAATTTTTTTTGTGTGAGAGAAAAATTTATTTGTGTTATAATTTTTTTAATTTTTTTTGTTTAGAATTATTCTAATATATTTTTTTTTCCTACATTAGAAATATTCCAAACTATTTTTTTTCTCTTTAGAAAGATTCTAATATATTTTTATTTTACTTTAGAAAGATTCTAATATATTTTTTACAAATTTTAGAATTATTCTAATTTATAAAAAAAAAAAATTATTTTTTTTTCTCTAACACAAAAATTTTATTCTAACACATTTAAAAAAAAAAAATTTATTTCATTTTTTGTTAGAAAATTAACATAATATTCTTTTTTAAAAAAGTAAGCAAAATCAACGTTTTTAATATTATGAATATAAAACATAAAATGTGTTAGAGCTATATTTATTTTGTGTTATAATTATTAATATTATCATATTTTTAAAAAAGTCAATAAAATCAACATTTTTTATATTTTCAATAAATTTATTGATTTGTGTTAGAGATAATTTTAATTTTTATCCTATGTGTTAGAGATAATTTATATTTTTTATGCTGTGTGTTAGAGATAAATATGAATATTAACAAAAGCTCAAACAGCCTTACATCACTCATCCCTTTGGGATAATATGTATAAATTTTAACATTGATCCATCAATTGTCGATTATTGCGGATGACAATATTAGATTTTGATACAATTTATATTATGGTTAAAGCCTAAATCTGGGGACTAAACTCAAATTAACTAATTAAATCTGATTTGTGGCAAATTATGAGAGATTTCACTCTAAATTAGAGATTTGACTACCAGTATAGGATTTATAGCAAATTATGAGAGATTTCACTCTAAATTAGAGATTTGACTAGGATTGCAGGATTTATTTCTAATTATCAGATATTTGACCCAAAATTAGAATTATTACATGAAACTGGGGGTAATTACTCTTATTAACTGGAAACTATCCCATAAACATTTTTACTCTATCTTAAAGAGTGTAAATAAAAACATCTATCCATAATTATTAACCATCAACCGTTACAATTGTTAAATCATCCTTTTGTATTCGACCAGATTTAATTATATCCTCGATAATCTTGTTTAATCTTTCATGGTTTGGAATTTGTTGATACTTTTTTATATAATCTTTAAATCCTTCTGCCTCTAACATACTTCCTTTAGCATCTCTTATTTCCGTAATACCATCAGTAAAAATATACATTGAGCTGTTTGAAAAATTAATTTTGGTTTCTTTAAATTTAAACTTAGGAGCAATGCCTAAAGGAGGTCCTGCTTCTTCAAAATTAGAAAAGTTTCCATCTTTAGAATAAATTAACGGAGGTTCATGACCAGCGTTTGATAAAGTTAATTCTTTTTTGTTACTATCGTAAATTCCAACCAGCATTGTTACAAACATTCCTCTTGAAGTAGTTTCACAAATTTCTGTATTTAAAATATCTAAAAGACCTGCTGCAGAAAAATTTGTTTTACTTAAACATCTATAAAGACTAGATGCTTTAGACATTAGTAATGAAGATTTAATTCCTTTACCTGAAACATCTGCAACTCCAAATCCGTAAACTCCATTAGATAATTCTGAAAAATTATAAAAGTCTCCAGAAACAACTTTGGCAGGAATATTTATTCCAGCAATAGGAAAATTTTCTTTAATGTTTTGAGATAGTAATGTTTTTTGAATCTCTCCAACAATTTCTATTTCTTTTTCTATTCTATTTTTAACAATCAAATCTTTTGCCATCTTAGCATTTCTAATTGCTAATGCAGCAGGACCAGATAAAGTTTCTAAAAGTTTTCTATCGCTTTCTTCAAAAAGTTTGTTGTCTGTTTTTTTATTTAAACAATGAATAACACCAATACATTCATCTGAAACAATTAATGGTGAACATAAAACAGAATAAGTTGTAAAATTTGTTTTATTATCTAAATCAAAATAAAATTCTGCAATTTCTCTTACATCCTTTCTAACATCTCCAACTCTTATACATTGTTTCATGAGTGCTGCTTTTCCCATGACACCTTGAGTAATTGGAATTTCAAAATCTTCTAGATATGCTTGGTGTTTTGATGCAATACATTGAAAGTTTTGCTTATCATTATCTATTAAAAAAATGTTAGCAGCTTGAGCATTAATTCTTTTAATAATTAGCTCTAATGAAGTTTGTAGTGTTTCTTTTAAATCAAGAGTTTTAGCAAACTCCTGGCCCATTTTTGTAACCAATTCTAAGTCTTTAACGCTTGTATTGTCGACTTTTATTGTTTCTGTTTTTTTAGCACCAAAGAACATGTTATTTATAAATTGATATTCATTAAATTTTTGATAGTTTTGAGACTGATGGAACTCATTATTCATAGTCCTAACTTCTACTTACACCTTACAGACGCAATGATGCTTGTACAATATTGCATTGATGGTTTCATAGAACTGTCCTCCAAAATTAAATTATAAGTTGTGTTATATCTTATAGCATTTATCTTTGGAAGTATATGGGGCAGCTTTAGTAACGTTTGTATCCATAGAATTCCTGACGATATAAGCGTTGTAACAGGAAGATCCCACTGTCCATCCTGTAAAACCCTAATTAAATGGCACGATAACATTCCATTATTTTCATATTTGTTTTTAAAAGCAAAATGCAGAGGTTGTTCGGCTAAAATTAATATTAAATATTTTTTAGTAGAATTAATATCAGCAATAAATTTTGTAGTAATTTTTCATTTCTTTGGAGTTTCATTAACTACTCTTCTTTTTTTTATTTTAAGCATCTGTTTTGTGATTATTTTTTTTATTGATTTAAAACATTTCATAATTCCAAATGAGTTAACATACCCTCTTATGATAATTGGTTTATTAAAATCATTTGATCCAAATTTAAATACCACTCTGTTTCCAAATTTAGTTAACTCTTTAATAGGTGGTTTGTTTGGTTACATAATCATTTGGTTAATAATTTTTACTTATAAAAAATTAAGAAACAAAGAAGGAATGGGTTTGGGTGATGCTAAATTACTTTCTGTAATTGGTTTTTGGTTTGGATGGGCTTCAATTCCTTTTGTAATATTTTTTTCATCTGTCATTGCACTTTTAAGTGTTGTCCCAGATATAATTAAAAATAAAAAAGATCTTTCGTCTCAAATTCCTTTTGGTCCTTATTTAATTATAGGAAACTTAGTTTTTCTTATTTTTAATGAACAGATAAGATTATTTTTGAATTAAGAATATAACCCAGAGTGGTCGATTAACCATTAGAATTATTTTTTAAATTAATATAGATCAGTGTGTATGAAAAAATTTCTTTCCATAATAACCATATTCACTTTATCTTTTTATATATTGGTTGAATTTATAGGAGACAGATTAATTAAAAATATATTAGAAGATAATATTTCAAGTTCATTAAATAGAGAAGTATCAATTAAAAAATTAAGTATTGATTATTTAAGTGGTGAAGCTCGTGCAAATAACATTAAGATACTTAACAAAAAGTTTGATGGTAATTTAGCAGAAGTAGATTTTGTTAAAGTAAATTTAGATACATTCTCAATTTTTTCTAATGATATATTGATTAACGATGTTCAATTAAACAATATAAATTTAAATTATTATTTTAAATTTTCTGACAGAATTACTTCAGACAATCTAAGAAATCTTCAACAAGATCTTGAATTTAAAAATACCGACTCTCAATCAAGCAAATACTTTAATATTAAAAACCTAGATGCTAAAAATATTAATTTAGCCGTATTATCTTCTGATTTTGATTTTGAAAAAACCTTTACAATTAATGATATGAATTTTAAAGATATTGGTAATACTAAGGATAGTAAAAACTACAAAGATATTTTAAAAAAAGTATTTAAAGACATGGTGGTTGATGTACGAGAAAAAATAATGAGTAATAATTTATTAGATGCTGTTAAAAATTTGGATATCAAGCAAATAGAGGATACAGTAAAAGACAAATTAAAGAACAAGCTGAAAGGTTTGATTAACTAAATGAATACTTTTTTATTTATCAACATTATTATTGCATCATTAAATATATTCATTTTAGTTTATGCATATTCTTTAAATTTTTTTCCAATCAAATGGAGAAAAAAAATAAAACAAGATTCAATTGTTGGTTTGGCAATTATATTTATAACTATGCTTGATATGTTTGTGTGGGTTATATATTCCTATTTTAGGTTGTTTTCAGCTTCTTAGATCCACTTGTGAGAGTGTTATAACTTGAATTAATATCCTGTATCTCTCCAACCACCTGTATTTGACAAGATCTCACCAGGAACAGCTATAACAGAATATAAAGTATCACTGTCTTCACTAGGCCCTGCAACGTTTGCGTAAAGTTTGTCACCAAATATTACTAATTCAGATAAAACCCCTTCTCTAATGAATGTACAGTTGCTTCCGTTAGCTTCTGCGCCTTTAACAAGTTTATGTGAATTATTAGTTCCACATTCATCATCTGCTACACAAATATATGCATTTCCAATATTACATCGATTTGATCCTGGAGGCGGTTCATAAACTGGAAAATATACTTGTCCTTTAAATAAAGTTGGTGGGGCAGATGCTTTTCTGTGTGAATTATTATCACCTTGTGTATCTAAATGGATTACCCAGGCACTTTCTGCAGAATCTGGGCAAAGACTAGCATCAGTATCTCCTGTAACATCTGAGCAAACAGTTGCATCATCAATCGATTTAGCATTATCAGCTCCTTGATGAGCTGTGGATGTAAAAGCTTGATCATCAAATGAAGGAATAGTCACTCCATTTAAATGTTTAAAATAAGGATAATCAAAATCTCTAATCCCATATAAAATATTATCCATATTTCTATCTATATCTCCAAGTTTATTAAAGTCTCCAGTACCACCAAACAACCAAAAATCTTTTGTGGTAACTCCTACACCTGCATCCATTGAGAAAAAAGTATATCTTTTATTGGTAGTACTTGCGTTTAATCTAAATAAGGTTGTTTGATCAAATAATTTAGCATCATTTTTTGTAGAGTCTGTTAAATTTATTTTAGTAATTTTTCCTTCTCTATCATTAATATAAACCATTGCCCCACGCCAAGGAATTCCAAATCCAGTATCAGGAGTGATCACAAGTGGGGACGTTGGAACCGCATTATTAATATTGCTACCGTTAGGTGTTTCAATTATATCATTTCCAAGAGCCACGCCTGATGGCGATGTATCAACAATTGTAATTGGTCCACCGTTTTGATCTCCACCGTAAAGTTTTCCTGGCTCATCCATATTGTCTAATTCAACCATAAACAAAGCAGAGCCCGCACATAAATTATTATTAGCCATTCCTGCACCCATAATTGCAACATATTTATCATTTGCTGGGTCTTCTCTCTCTGCTTCAATGTCTGATGGTAATCTTACAATCCTTGGTGTTGACCAAGTTTCACCTAATTTACTATAGTCAAAGAATGGATCAATTCCAGAAGATGATGTGCATGAGGTTTGAACAAATATATTTGTTGTTTCTCTTGTTTCATTTACACTTCCACCTGGATTATAAATTTTATCTTCATCAAAAGTAATTACAAATTGGCCATCGATCATTCTTGCATCTGAAAATTCTACTGGCAAAAATTCACCATCAACCATTTCTGAAACATTTATCATGTTTTCAGGTATGGATTGATTATTTGGGGTATTAAAAGATATATCACTAAAAGTGAAAGTTCTTCCTATGTAACAAGAAGCAGTTCCAGCAGTTTTAAATTCTCCAGTCACATCTGCATCAGACTGACATACAGCAATTGCATCTTGATTAGTAGTCGTCTCCGAGTCGATGGCTTCATCAGCAGTAACAGCTTCATTAAAATTTGATTGCGCTTTTAGGGCTTCATCTGAAGCAGATATTTCTGCAGAGCTTGAAAAATACTCTAATTCTCTAACTTCTCCTTCGTTGTCCATGATATATACAACATTATTAATATAATCATTATATACACTGAACATATGCATTGGTCCTAAACCATCTCTTACTAGTGGAGTGGTTACATCTAATACTGAAAAACCAGATCCACCTCTTCCAAACGGTTGGAATAATATGGTATGCCAACTAGCGGAACCTTCGACATCACCCTCTGGAGTTAAGCCTTTCATAAACACATCATGGACAACTGGAGAGCCGTCTACTCCAAACACTGCATTACTACCTCCCTTAAATCCATCAATTGCTCCATCAAGTCTGGAGTTAATTAATGTAGGTAATTTTCCAATTAAAAAGGGTGGTAAGAATGCCCATTCTTCATTTCCTGTTTCAGCAGAAAAAGCATGGAGTAATCCACTGTTAGAACCTGCATATAAAATATTTCTTCTACTTTGTTGTGAAGCTTTAAAGGCTTGATAATTATTTATAGTTCTAAAGTAAGCTTCTTGGTTATTATCAGTAAATTGGGTATTTCCATCTGGTGCGCCAATTTCAATTAATTGAGAATGATATATATCTCCAAGAACATGGCTTCTTAATTCTGTAGTGTCACAATCTCCATCATAATCAAAAAAATCTTGACCAGCTAAAAAACGTAGAATTCCATCTCGCTCATCATCTGTGGTATCATCTCCACCACATTTTGATGTTGAGGAATGATAATTTCTAAGAACATATCCTAGTCTTTCCATCTCAGGTTCTAAAGTTGGTGCAGTAGCCTCATTAACGTTATCCCAATTTCCTAAATAATCTAAACTTTGATCTGCAATGGGTGTCCATATATTTCTGCTATCAGCTGTACCAGGATCTGTAGGCCCGCCAGCTGCTTGCGTTCTTACTCGAGCTGCTGCATCCCAGTTTCCTGGTGCGTTAGGATCATGTTCAACTGTTCCATCTGCATTTAAAGTTTTCCTCAATATGGTTCCTTTCCACTCTCCAAATTGTTCATAAGCAAATTGCGCTTGGTATAATGAACCCCCTTGTTGAATGGTTGCTGTAATGGATGGTGCGGTAAATGCTAATCGCTCAGCTAAAATTTGTCTAATTTTCTGCTGAAGCTCAGTCTGAAGTTCCAGAGGTGTAGTGGCTACAATAGTTTGTTCACAATCTTCACCACCTGCTGCATCACATGAACCAACTAAAGCTAATTCATTAAATCTATTCATACCACTAGCTTTTATTCCATCTCCATAAGCAACCATCAAAGTTTTAATTCCTAATTCCTCTCTCATTCTCGTAAGTCTGCCTGCCGTACGCCCTTGAAAACTAGTTGAAGCAGTTCCTGTACCAGACATCTCACCATCACCAATAACAATTACATAATTTAACTGACAGTCAGAGTTTGGGTCATGAGGAGAAACTGGACCAAAAAAATAATCATGAGCAATCTGAGAAAATGCTTCAGAGTCTGTGCCCCACTCCACTCCTAATCTCTCAACAACAGGAATAGCGTTACCAGCACCCTCTGGACCAATTC
>Ga0102891_1000463_pt1 | contig 15004 bp, 14 predicted proteins | sample Colrivmet1552A02_FD_84503 | JGI IMG/M metagenome (GOLD analysis project Ga0102891, IMG submission 84503) | Estuarine microbial communities from the Columbia River estuary - metaG 1552A-02 | ecosystem: Environmental > Aquatic > Marine > Intertidal zone > Estuary | place: USA: Columbia River...
ATAATGTCAGGTGTGCTGTATCAACTAACAACACTTATTTTAGGGAAGATGTAATATGGCCATAGAATCAGGTAAAGAAGTAGTAGACATTGCAGCAGCGTCTACAGCCGTTATGACCTTAGCTGCTTGGTTACCGCCAATAGCTTCCTTGTTTACTATTGTATGGCTAGGAATAAGGATATATGAATCAGACACCATTCAACAACTTGTACACAAGGGCAAAGAATGAACTTAAAGTTTTATGTTCTTACGTCTGAAAACTTAGAAGCTTTAAAGCGTCACACTTCTTTAGAATATAGCAACATACCTAAAGAACAGGTGGTGGTTGTAATTAATAGTTTAAACCCCATATACGTACAAGAAGCTGTTTCACATTGTAAACATGAAAGAATAGAATATCATATTTCGGAGAGTAATGGAACCCCATCCAAAGGAAAAAACTCAGTATTTGATATATTTTTAAAGTCTGATGTTGAGTATTGTGTTCTAATAGACGGAGATGATTTCTTAACAAAGCATGGTGTGTGGATGTACCAGCACTTAGCAAGCTTAGAAACTCCGCCAGACGCAGTGTGCTTAACGCAACAAGCGTCTTTTAGAAACTTAACAGATGGTGCATTTATTTTAAATCCTTTTACTGTAGACTACGAAGAGTTGTTTAACGTAGATTACTATAAAGTCTTTAGAGAAACTGCAAAGCTTAGCCACGAGAAAGCTACTTACTTTGAAAGCTTGCACACTAAGTATTATAAAGAACAACAGAAATACAGCGAAGGTACTGAGGTACATTGTCGCGTTACTTGGTTTAGTCGCAAAGCAGCTGAGTTTAAATTTGACGAAGAGATTGTAATTGGCGAAGATACTTTGCAGATGTTGCGTTTAAAACACGAAGCTATCGAAGGACGTTTAAACTTTTATTCTACAGACGAAAGACCAGCAACCTACATCTATGATGAACGTACTTATGGGATTGTAATGCGCAAGTCTAAACTAGGTAATGACTTTAACTGGATGGATGATTACTTACAAGCTTTAGAAAAAATGAAAGACTTGGGACAGCTACATGAAAATATGCTTTTGCCTGAGCTAGAAGTGGAGTATCCCCAAGATTATCCATATGATGAAATTTCTTTAGAGACTTCGTATGTGCACACACTTGAAAATGAAGAAGTGTTGTTTCCTAAAAATGCTTCAGCGCAATCTTTAAAAAATGCTTACAAGTTTTTAAAAGACTTGTCAATACAGCAAGCTGCATAAGGTCAGTATAAATGAAAAATAAAAAAGTTAAAGCTAGTGAGGTGTTGAAAAAGCTAAAAACAAAACGCCTTGAGTTTGCTTATGGTGGTTTGTTAGAAGAGATTATTACTGTCGGGTCAAATGCTGGTGGCGGGGGCAGTGTCAATCCTGCGTATTTGAATCCTCCTAGTGGCGCTTATGTTCCTCGTTCAGTTGTGGGCGGCTCAGGAACTAAAGGAGGCTCAGGTTATGGTGGAACAGTAAATGAAGTTGTAGTTACAGGGCAACCTATACCCCCTAAAAAAGCTGTTGTTCCTCCTCAAGATGTTTCTGTTAGTGCGCCTGTTAAAGACCTAAGTTTTCCAACAGGCTCTCCTGAATCGGTTGCGGAAGCTGCAAGACTTAAAAAACTACAAGAAGACGCAGCTTTAGAAAAAGCATTAGCAGATGAATTTAAACGTTTAAACGATGAAAAAAATAAAACACTAGAGGGAAAAAACATGGCAACAGTTATTGACTCAAGCGGCTATGGCGCAATACCAAGTGGAAGCGCAGCGGCTAATAGTACTGCTCTTGTTCCTGCTACTACTGCCGCTACTGCTGGTGCTGCCGGAGCAGGCAATGTAGTAAAACCTAGCACTACAAAGCTTGTAGGCGGTGTTGCTACTGATGCGCCCACTTCTATTGCTCGTTATGCTCCACCCAAAGTAAATTTAAAACAAATGGAAGCTACAAAAGTAAGTGGCTATGGTGCAACTACAGCAGCTAAAGACATTCAAAAAATGCAAGATCAAGCAAACTTGACTGCTGCTACGATCACTGCTGCGCCTCTTGATGCTGCTGCCGGAGAAGCTATCCAAGCACAGGCTGATCTAGGAACCGGCAAAGCGGCTGGTTTTGAAGCAACAACTATTGCAGGACAAATGGATGCTACAAAAGCTGCACAACTTGAAAAACCTACTGCTGCAGCAACTGCGGGTCAAGCTGTCGCAACACAAGTAGAAACAGCACAACGAGATGCTGCTGCTGAAAAAGCTGCAATGGGAGTGGCTGCCACGCGACCAACAGCAAAAGACTATGCAGCAGGTGCCGCAACAACAGCACGTTTTACAGTAGACCAGCCCGAAGACATAGACGTAGCTACACGCGAAGCTCAAGTAATTCCGCCTGAAGAAGTGGCACGTTTAAGCGCCCTAGCTCAAGAGCGCGGTGTAAATGTTGAAGATCTTGAAGACTACAAACTAGCTCAAACACGCCAAGTACAAATAGGCCAAGCAGCTGAGATGGGCTACACCCCAAGACTAGGCGAAGCGCCCGAAGCAACAGTCGCTCGTGCTCAAATCTATGGCGCTGACTTTACTCCCCAAGGTGGCAACACTGAGATTGACGCTATTCCTGCGTATTTAAAAGCTTCTGAGCGCGTAGCTCAAGTAGGCGAAGCAGCCCAACGGATTGCAACTACACTTGGTACTGCGCCTTCAGTAGACTTAGAAGGCCGCCAAGCTATTACAGGTCAAGCAGCTAAAGGAGACGCTGCACAGATCGGTGGTATTCCTACAATGGCTGCTGCACAAATGCAAGCTGTTACAGGCCAAGAGCGCACAGTAGCTGCCGCAGATATGATGGAAGTTGTTGCTGACATTCCGCCCGAAGTTACAGCAGCTGTATCTCAAGACCCAGCAAGTGTAGAAGCTCAAATAGATTCTGGAGAAGATCCCAAAACTACAGCAGCAGTAGCGGCCCTCCCAGTGGAAGCATTAGTTTCTACTCAGATGGAAGGCTTGTTAGCAGGGATGGAAGAAGGCGTGACACCTGCGTGGGCACGACCAGCTGTTGCAGCTATTGAAGCTCAGATGGCTCAGAGAGGGCTGTCAGCTTCTTCTGTAGGCCGTGATGCGTTATTCAATGCTATCATTCAGAGTGCGCTTCCAATTGCTCAGAGCAACGCACAAGCTCTTCAAGCACGAGCACAACAGAACCTAAGCAACGAACAACAAGCTAATTTATCTTCTGCTCAGAATACTATGCAAGTGCGTATGCAAAACCTTGCTAATCGTCAAACTGCTGCATCTCAAACAGCAGACATGGCACAGCAAATTAAAGTACAGCAAGGGACTTTTGAACAACAAGCAGTAATGACTACAGCACAGCAAGCTCAAGAAACAAATCTTGCTAATGCTCAAATAGCTCAGCAACGTGCGCAACAAGTTTCTTCTCAGCAGCAGCAAGCAGCTATTGCGCAGCTTAGTACAAACGCACAACTAGACTTAGCAAACTTACAAGCTTTAAACGCAGCAGGTTCACAAAACTTGAGCGCTGAACAGCAGTCTAAGTTGCAAAGCTATAATGCGCAAGTAGCTAAAATTATGCGTCAAGCTGATTTAAAACAAGACATGGAAAAAGCTAATCTTTCTTCTTCTCTTCAAGTTGAAATGCAAAGAGTTTCGGAACTAAACGCAGCTGCTAAAGACACAATGACAGCAGAGCAAACAGAGCGCCTATCAAATATCCAAGCTCTTATTGACTTCCGCAAAACTGATGCTTCTTTTGCACAGCAGATGGACATGGCTAACATGTCTAATGAACAACAAATGGAATTAGCTGTACTACAAGAAAAGGCTGCTACAGATACTGCAAACTTTACAGTTGACAATCAATTCAGATTACAAGAATTAAATAATGTTGTTACACGCGCCTCGCGCCAAGCAGAATTAAATCAAAGAATGGAAGAAGTAAATTTAGATTCTAAGTTAAAAATAGAACTATCTGAACTTTCTGAAAAGAATGCTACTGCACGGGCAAACATGACCGTAGAACAACAAACAAGACTTGCAAATCTTAATGTTCTTGTAGATTTCCGTAAAACAAATGCAGCAATGGCGCAACAAATGGATGTTGCTAACCTAGCTAATGAACAACAGATGGAGCTTGCAAATCTTCAAGAGCGTTCAGCTACTGATTCTGCTAACTTTACTGAAGCTAATCGTTTCAGGTTGCAAGAATTAAATACCCATGTACAAGTCATGTCGCAGAACGAACAGCTCAATCAAAATGCCGATCTAGCTAGGTTGTCTATGCAAGAGAAAATTAGTCTAGCTAATTTGACTCAAAAGAATCAAGCTGCTTCAGAAAGCATGAGCGCACAGAATGTTGCTGAACTTCAAATGTACGAAAAGAAAATGCAAGCCGGTCAAGTTAATGCACAGCTTGCGCAACAAATGGGACTTGCAAATCTTTCAAACAAGCAAGAAGCAGCAATGTTTAATGCGCAGATCAATGCTAATTTAGACATGAAGCAAATGGATGCTAATCAACAGATGGCGCTTGCAAACAGCCAGTTCATGCAGACTATGACAGCTACGCAGTTTAGCGCAGAACAACAGTCCGCAATTCAAAATGCTACGCTGCTGTCACAAACAGATCTTGCAAATGCTGATGCGCGTACTAGAGTATCTGTAGAGAATGCTAAAAACTTCTTAGCAGTAGACATGACTAATTTAAATAATCGCCAACAAGCTATTGTTATGGATCAACAGATTGAACAACAAGCTCTGCTTTCTGATCAAGCTGCAAAGAACGCAGCTAAGCAGTTTGGCGCTACTTCGCAGAATCAACTGGATCAATTTTTAATTAGCCAGTCTAATAACATGAAACAGTTTAATGCAAGCGCTCGAAATGCTATGGAGTCCTTTAACGTTACTGAAGCAAACCGCATGGCAGCTATTGAAGCTGGCAACATGCTACAAGCTGATACGTTTACTGCGCAACTTGAAGCGGATATTAATAAGTTCAATACAACTATTGATCAACAACGAGACCAGTGGAACGCAGCCAATGCACAAGCAGTTGAGCAATCTAATGTTCAGTGGAGACGACAGGCAAACGCAGCAGATACTGCCGCTATTAATGCTTCGAATCAACAGAATGTTCAAAACGCTTATAACATGTCAGCTTTAGATCAAACACAGTACTGGCAACAACTTCGAGACGAAGCAGATTATATTCGCACTTCTTATGAAAACGAAGAAAATCGCAAAACACAGCTATACGCAACAGCCCTAGGAAACGAAGCAGGCTCTGGTGGTGCAAAAGGATCTACATCTTCATCTACGCTTGTTAGTCTTGTTAAAGGTTTAATATAAAAAGAGGGAAAGTAAATGGGATTTTTTAGTAAAGTATTTAAAAGCGTTAAAAACACGTTTAAAAAAATCGGCAAGTCAATTAAAAGCGCAGTAGCAAGTGTCGGCAAGTTTATGAACAAGCTAGGCATTGTAGGGCAGATCGGTCTTGGCTTGTTGCTTCCGGGAATTGGAAACTTTTTAGGAACATGGGCTGGAACAGCAATGGCTTCAAGCAATGCTTTAATTGCTGGAGCCGGACAATTTGTAAACGCAGCTGTAAATATCGGTACTAAAATCGGCAGCGCTTTTCAAACTGTAACTGAAGGCGTAACAAAAGTTATTGGCCAAACTGTTGGTGCTACGTTAAATAAAATTCCGGGCATGGATAAGCTAGTAAGTTCTTTATCTGGCGGAAGAATAGATATTTCAAATATGAAATTTAGAACTGCTTTTGAAACTGCTGGCCAAGCTGTTACAGATATAGCTTCAGCAGGCAGTAATTTATTTTCTATGGATACACTTACAGGGACAAACAAATTTGCTCAGAAAGTGATTGACGATGCAATGACCAACATGACTAAAGCAACTACAATCACTGACATACAAGTTCCTGAGCTAGATGTTTCTGGCGTTGTTCCAGAAGACGCGGGGTTAACTGGAGTTGCTACAGAAGCCGGCACTGTCTCAATAGAAGAAATTGGACGTGTACCAGCAACAGCGCCTGCGCCTAAAATTACACCAGCCTTTAGTCCTTCTACTATTCCTGAAGACGTTGGTATTCTTTCTGCTCCTCCAACAGGAACAACTGCTGTAGAAGAACTTGTTGTTGAGCCTTCTTTGTTAGACAGAACAGTAACAGTTGTTACAGAAGCTCCCGGAAAGCTTTACGAAGCTGGGGTTGCTGAAGTTGAACAGTTTATGGCTGACCCCTTTGCAAAAACTGCTGAACGAGTGCAGTCAGGTATTGAAACAAAAGCAATGCAAGCTCTTGGATTAGAAGATAAGCCAGAGTTTGTTAAAAATGAATATGGTGCATATGTTTCACCACTAGATCTGTCTCCAGCCCCTATTAGGCTGGCGCAGGCTCCGATGTTTGACCCAAGAGCATACGAGTCTAACCAAGATTTCTTTGCTTTAAATCCTTATGGTTACTCAGCAGCACAATATAATGACTATCAAAACTATTTAAATAAGGTAGCTTAACATGGCAGAAGAAGCAGTTAGACAATACATAGCTCAAGGCAAACGTGCTCTTCCGGGACAGTCTTTGACTCGTGATCCTGATAACCCTGCGCCGTATGAAAGAGCACCAGAGTTTACAAATGTCCACAAAGCTATTGAGTATTTGTTTGGCAATATTATTGATGAAAAAAGCTATGTTCCTTTAATGCAAGCTTTAGCAAACGATACGCCGATCATGGATATAGTTCAGTTAGTATTATTCGAAGGCTTCCAAAATGGCAAGTGGAATCCTGATTTGATGCTTATGCTTGCAGAGCCTTTGGCGTATATTTTATTGGCGTTGGCTGAAAGAGCAGACATTGATGTTGTTATTTACGATGGCGAAGCTGCTGATGCTGATGAACAAGAAGAAATACTGGGCGTTAAGTTCGATCAACAACGCTTAGAAGGTCTAAAGAAAGCTGCACAGATTGGTAAAGTTCCAGCGGGTGTAATCCCACAAAAGCTTTTAGAGCAGATTGAAACTCTTCCTGAAATTCCAGCTGAAAGCTTGCTTGCTGCGCCTCCTGCGCCAGAAGAACAAGCACTTCCGCAAGGCCCCAGTCTAATGGCTTTGCCTCCAGCACAACAAGCATAAAGGATATTAAACATGGCTATTGAACAATTTGGAGAATCTTTACTGTCTTCGCAGCGAGCGCGACAGGAGAAGCTTGCATCTCAACAAAGGAAACAAGAACGCAAAGAAGTGCTGATTGGTCTAGGTGTTAAAGGCGCAATGAGCTTAGCCAACACTGCACTAAAAGATAAAGCTGAATCTTTTCTACAAAATGAAAAAGTTCTTGCTGCGCGTTCACAATATAAAGCAGGCATTAATACAGCAAGTACTATTTTAGATGAGCAAAAGAAAATTGCTGAAAGTGGCCAAAGTGCATATCAATACTTTGAAGAACAAATTCGCCCTTTGTATAAAGAAAAAGCTATGGAGTATGCACCCCCAGAAGTTTCTGGTGATGAACGTTTGTTTGAGCAATTTTTAAGTACAAATTTAAAACCTCTTGTAGAGCAAAGAGTTGAACAACATAATGCAGGCGTACAGTTGGCGGGAAGGATGGCAGATATTTCAACGTTTGATGCAGATCTTCTTAAACAAGTTAAAAGCGCTAGACCTGTTAACATTGTTGACTATGCTTCTCGTGCAGCTTTAAATTTCTTTAAAGGAAAAAGCAGCGTAGAAACAGAAGCTGATGTTTTATCTGCGATTGAAAATAGCAAATTTGGTAAAAATGCAGAAGCTATGTTAGCTTTTAACGAGCGCTATGCTGAAACTAAAAATGCAGTGAGTGCTTTTAATTATGCTTCTTTAGTTTTGCCTGAAGCAATTGGAGAAGAAACGCCAGATGAACAAGTTACTACTGAAAAAACGATCGCAGAAATAAATGGTGTTTCACACGAAATAACAAAAAGAACAACAACAAATTCAATAACTGGCGAAGTCACGACTGCCCCGTTAGATATAAAACCAATTGGCGACCTGCGTACAATGACTGCTGATAAAGAAAGAGAAATTGTTAAAGGCTTAAACTCTGTTTTTAATGTAATCAAAGACGCTAATGCTCAATTTACTCCACAAGCATATTCTTTATATCTTAAAGCAGCTGATGATGCGCTGGGCACAGGTAAAAGTTTAGGCTCTGATTTAACTTTGGAAGAGCATAAAAAAGTAATGGATGTGTATACTAAGTTTGCAACTGATAATAATAATTTAAAAGATCAGTTTAAAAATGACGTTTATATAGCTGGGGTTGAACAGCTAAGCGGGCTAGGCGTGGTAGCTCTTCAAGCTTCTTTAGCAATTCAAGAAAATCCTGATTCTCCTGAAGCTACAGAAGCGGTAGAGCGGCTTACAGCTGCTATGAGCGCATACTATAGCGTTGGTCAACAAATTGCAAACATTGCTGTTGAAAGCCGAAATACGCCTCGAAGAAACATCCACGGTGTGAGTAATTATGATGAGCTTACACCCGCAGCGCAGCTACGTTTAGATTCAATGACCGCTGATGAATTTAATAAGGCTTACGGCCAATAGGGGATTTACATGCAGCTAACAACTGAACAAATAGAGGAACTGAATGCAGCTGTTCCTGAGACAAGTGTGCCTACAGCAAGCGTTAACGCATCTAAAACTTTAAGTGCTTCGCAGCTAGAAGAATTAAATTCTTTTGCGTCTTCAGATGCTGATGCTATTTTAAGTCAAGTTTTTAACGGCGAGTCTGTGCAACAAGAAGAAGAAGTAGAAGCAAGCACAGCTGTTGATTTTGGCCGCGTGTTTTTGGATGCTGCAGAGACAGTTGCTTATACTCCTTTTAGACTTGCAAACATAGTGTCTGAAACATTTGGCAAAGGCAAAGTAGTGTCCGAAGATCTAATGCGTAAAAACACTAAAGACGTTGTTCGCATGATGAGCACACCTTTGTCTTTGTTTGACGGCACCCAAGAAAAATTATTAGATTCTGTTTTTGATGAACAAGATAAAATACGTCCAACTGAAACTATAGGTGGCGCTGTTGCAGAGATGGTTCCTTATGTTGCTTTTGGTGCAGGGACTTACGGTTTAACAGCCCTAAAAAACCTTCCAATTGTTTTAAAAGGTATGGCTGCTGGTGCAATTACTGACCAGCTTTTGACAAAGCCTGAAGACGAAGAGAACCTGTTTAACGTTGTTCAAACGTACCTGCCTGATACTGTTGTAGCAGACTACACAAGCTTTATGGCTGTAGAAGAAGCAGACACTGACCTTGTAAAAAGAATTAAGCTGATTGGCGAAGGAGCTACTGTTGGATTATTTATAGACTTAATAGGCAGTGTAGGTAAAGCGGCTGTACTAGCAAAAAAGAAATATGGTAAGCGCCCAGCAGAACTGACAGACGAAGAACGTGGCGAAGTGCTACTCGATTACTTTGAAGAAGCAAAAGAAATTGCGGGCCTCAAGAACAGAGAAGACAATATTGTTTATAACGAAACTCCTGAAGGCGCTGCTCAAGTTAGGATGCAACAAAGCAGCGGTCTTAATCGAGTGATGCGTCAAGTGTTTTCAAGTCGTGGTTACTGGACTCCAAAAGCTTTTAATGCCTTTGAAGACGCACAGTATGCACAGCGCCAAGCCGTAGCTCAAAGCGAGCACATTGCTAACAGGCTTCAAAAAGCTTTAAACAACATAGCAGAAACTGTTGAAGGCCCAGAAATATTTGAGTCTGTTAATAATGCTCTTACTGCTGATCTTAAGTTTACTCGCGGCTTAGAACTTAAAGACAAAATAAGCGATGTCGCAAATCAATTCAATCTTCCGCGAGATATTGCAGAAGAGGTTCTTAATGCGCGAGAGCTTATTGACGATATGTCAAGAAAGCTTTTAGGTTCTTCTGCTGTTCCCGATTCTCTTAAAGAAACGATTGCTGAAAACTCAGGTTCTTATTTAAGACGGTCTTATCGTCTGTACGAAGACTCAGGCTATACTCCTTCTGAATCTGTTCTTGGAGACGCAAGAGAATTTTTAGCTGCTCAGAATTTAAAGAACGATCCAAATCTTTCAGAAGAAAGAGCGTATGTGTTAGCAGACAACACTATTAGTGATATTCTAAGTGATACTGATAAAAAAGATATTGTTGATTATATGGGCAGAGTGCGCAAAGTAAACACAGAAATACTTAAAGGGCGCGAAGAAATCCCAGAACCTATCAGAGCTTTAATGGGCGAAGTAACAGAGCCAGCTGAAAATATTATTTTGACTGTAAGCAAGATGGCTCGTCTTTATGAAACAAATAAGTTCTTTGCAACCTTAGATAACTTAGGGACACAAGGCAAGTATATTTTTGATGCTGAAACTCCTAGAGATTCAAAAGTTTTTAATACAAAAATTACAGGCACAAACTCTGATTTAGATGGCAAGTACACTACTCCTGAAATCTTTAAAGCTATTCAAGAAAAAGAAGTTGACTTCAGACCAGCTGGTAAAACAGCAAGTGCTATTCTTCAGGTTCAAGGAAAGCTTCAAAAATGGAAGACTGTGTTTAGTCACGTAACACACCTTAGAAACTTTACGGGCGGCGCTCAGTTTGGATTGGCTAATGGTGTTAATCCTTTTACTAAAGAAAGCAAAGAAACTTTTAGAACTCTTGTAAACTCTGTGCGACAGGGCGGAGATAAAGAACTAGATGCAGCATACGAAAAGTATTTGCGTTTAGGAATTATTAACACTAACGTAAAAGTAAATGAGTTTAGAGCTTTGTTAGATTCTGGTTATATAGGCGATACAGGCGGCGGTGAAAAGTGGTTGACCAGTCGCATGGGTTCTTATGGCAAGAAAGCTGATGAAATTTTTAAAGGAATTGAAAACACTTATGTTGCTACAGACGATTTCTATAAAATAAATTATTTCCTCAAAGAACTAGAAACTTTAAAGCGCTCAAGCCCTGATGTTGCTGATGATATTCTTGAAGCACAAGCAGCACGAATTGTACAGAACACGATGCCCAATTATGATCGTGTTCCTAAAGGTATTAAAGCTTTAAAAGACTTGCCGCTTGGTAGTTTTGTTTCTTTTCCCGCTGAAATTATTAGAACAAGTGGAAACATTATAAGACAAGCAAGCTCAGAAATAGCTTCTGGAAATAAAGTATTGCAGATACGCGGAGCACAACGTCTTTCAGGTTTCTTTATATCAGCTGCTGGCTGGGAAATTGCGGCTTCTACTTCAGCGGGTTTAGCAGGCTTCACTGAAGAAGAAGCAAAAGCAGCACATGTGTTATCAGAAACTCCTTGGTCAAAAACTGCTCCACGTATTTGGAAAAGAGGAGAAGACGGAAAAATTTATGCAAACGATACACAGTTTGTAGATTCATACAGTGTTATTAAAGAGCCGTTGCGTCTTGCGTACAGCGATATTCTTCAAGGCAAACTCAAAGGCGAAGAACTAGATAAACTTATTGTTACTACAACCGGAGATGTGCTGCTTAATATTTTAAAGCCTTACTATTCTGAAACAATCTTAACAAAAGGAATAGGCGATATTGTTTTTGCTGCGATGGATACAGCTGGAAGAACTCCAGACGGTAAAGAGCTGTTTGCTCCGGGACTTAGTGTTGCTGAAAAAGGAGAAAATTTAGCATATCACATTTTAAACTTTGCAGCTCCGGGAACTATTACAAGCGGAATTGCTTTAGGTAAAGCAGCCTTTGAAGTTCCAAATAAAACAACAGGCAAACCAAAGTCTCTTGAAGCAGAGCTTGTAACAAACTTAACAGGCTTTAAGTTCCAAGAGCTTGTGCCTGAAGATGCGCTGATGTTTGCAGTAAAAGGATATAACTTTAACATCTCTCAAAAAATTACAGCTAAGCCCAACTATACACTTAAAGGAGAAGAGCTGCGCGAAAGGAATCAACAGCGTCAAAAAGCATTATACAAAGAAGAACAAGAATTGTACAGAAAAGTAATGGCTGCTGAAACTCTTATTGGACAGCCTGCAACAATGCAGATTCTTTTAGACAATGGCATAAGTAAAAAGAAAGCAGCGCTTTTAATGTCAGGATTTTTTGAACCTGAAAAGCCTTCTAAAAATATGATGTATCAAATTCTTCAGAAAACACCGACAGATGTTCCTAAAGAAATGCGAAAAACTTTAGAAGGCTTGCAACAAGACTACATGAACATGCGCTATGTTCCGTTGATTGTTCCTGAAGAACCTACTAAACGTGAAACAGAAAGCATGAGCCGTATGCAAAAAGCAAAGGGCGGTACGGTTGATGTTCCTAATGCTCCTGCAGAGCCAGATGAGCGCATTGATAAGCTTACTGGTAGGCCATATAACGAACAGGCTGGAGCGGCTTACATGGACGAAGAAGACCCTATGCGGAGACTAGGCTTTGGCAAAGGAGGCAGGATTCAAAAAGCTATAGGCGGAGATATAGCTGCTAAGCTTGTAGGAATTTCTAAAGAAGATCTTAACTGGGCTAAAGCACAAGATAAACGCTATGACCCCAAAGAAGCTCTTGATGGAAAAGGAGACGCTGCTCGTCACTTAGCTCTTGGTTGGATTACGCAAAGAGCTGAGCACCCCGAAGCTGCTCTGGCTGCTGCTAATTTCCGCGAGAACTTAAGCATCACGCGAAAAGATAAGCCAATGGATCAGTTCAACAATAACTTAGGCGCTCAGATACAGGCTAAAACTTTTGAAGAAGCTGAAAAAGAAATTGACAGGCTCATCAAAGAAAAAAAAGCACAGTACATGACACCAGCAGAAAGCCAGAAGCTACGTCCGTATGGTTATTCAAAGGGCGGCAAAGTATCAAAAGCATTAAGGAGTAATTGTAACCATGACTGAATTTAAATATTTTAAACTTGAAGACTTTGATTGCCAAGAAACTGGCGACAACGAAATGGACGTGGAGTTCATTCACAAACTTGATCAACTGCGAGAGGCGTGTGGGTTCCCGTTCATTATAACTAGTGGCTTTAGATCTAAAGACCACCCCATTGAAAAAAGAAAGGAGAAAGCAGGAACACATGCCCAAGGTATTGCAGCAGACATTAGAGCACGTAACGGAAATGAAAGATACAAAATTGTGGAGGAAGCTATCAAACTGGGATTTAATGGTATTGGAATCGCTGGTACTTTTATCCATGTGGATAGCAGGATTGTCGGAGCTGACAAAGCTCCTGTAATGTGGTGCTACTGAGGAGCAATACAATGAGTATACTAACTGCAATAATTGGCCCTGTCGCAGGCTTAGCAAAAAACTACCTCAGTAATAAAGCAGAAGAAAAACAAGCTAAGCACCAAGCTAAAATGTCAGTGATACAAAATGACGCTGACTGGGAATCTAAGATGGCTGATGCGTCCAGCGACTCTTGGAAAGATGAGTTCTGGACAATCGTTTTAGCTATCCCAGTGTTTATGGTTGGCTACGCTATTGCTGCTAATGATGTAACAATCATTGCTAGAGTTGCTGAAGGCTTTACAGCTTTAGAGAAGTTGCCTGAATGGTATCAGTATTTATTGTTCATAGCTATTAGTTCTAGTTTTGGTATTAGGGGCGCAAGCAAGATTATGGAAATGCGGAAGTAGTCTTCTTCAGGACTTTAACTAGGAATATAATATGCCAACAGCTAAAAAGAAATCAACAGTAAACGAAGCAGGCAACTACACCAAGCCTACTATGCGTAAAAATTTATTTGAAAAAATTAAATCTAGTACGAAAGGTGGCAAAGCTAATCAGTGGTCAGCGCGAAAAGCTCAAATGTTAGCCAAAGAATACAAAGATAAAGGAGGAGGGTACAAGTAATGGCACTTGCAAAATCTCAAAAGTCTTTAAAGAACTGGACTAAAGAAGAGTGGGGCACGAAGTCAGGCAAGCCAAGTACTCAAGGAGCTAAAGCAACAGGCGAGCGTTATCTGCCTAAGAAGGCTAGAGAAGCTTTGAGCACTTCTGAGTACGCAGCCACAACAAAAAAGAAAAGGGAAGACACAGCGAAAGGAAAACAACACAGTGCGCAGCCAAAGAAGGTTGCTGCCAAAACAAAAGCACATAGGAACAAATAATGGCTAAAGACACAAGACTAACTAGAGCAGGAGTAAGTGGCTATAATCAACCGAAACGTACGCCAAGCCACCCGAAGAAAAGCCATGTTGTTGTGGCAAAGGTCGGAGATCAAGTCAAAACAATACGTTTCGGAGAACAAGGAGCCAGCACAGCAGGTAAGCCAAAAGCCGGAGAATCAGAAGCAATGAAAAAGAAACGCGCAAGCTTCAAAGCTCGTCATGCTTCTAACATTGCTAAAGGTAAGATGTCAGCAGCTTATTGGGCTGACAAGGAGAAGTGGTGATGCCACTAAAGAAAGGTTCTTCAAGTGCTACAGTATCAAAAAATATTAAAGTTTTAAAGAAAGAAGGAAAGCCACAACAACAAGCTGTGGCTATCGCTCTTTCAAAAGCAGAAAAATCTAAACCGAAAACCCAAAGAAAGCGCTAAGCTCAGATTCTAAATCTGAATGTAGTTCTTCTAATTTAGGTCTTGCTTCTCTGATAATCTTCCGAAGCAACACTAGGTCTTCGTCCTTGAAGACTTTGTGCAATTGATCTTCTGGTATGCCGCTAAGCTCAGTGACTAGCTCACCCTTAGCGGTTACCAGTATTTTAAAAGATAAGATATTTGCTTCATTAGATCTCACAAGCTCCTCCTACACACGCCAACTCTTGAGAACCTGTGGTGTTGTCTTCTTCTTCAAAGTACTTCAGGTCTTCCCAGTCAATATCTACAGGCATAGCCGCTAGTAGTTCCTTGTACTTTTCAGCAGTGATGTCTTCATACGGAGCTTGCTGATAAATATGATCACTCACTGGCAACAAGCTAATACCACTACAGATGTCAAAGTTCTCCCATATCCACTGTGCTACTTGCAAGAACTCGCTG